>Ga0172371_10009335_pt1 | contig 13505 bp, 11 predicted proteins | sample Lak12m_FD_114543 | JGI IMG/M metagenome (GOLD analysis project Ga0172371, IMG submission 114543) | Freshwater microbial communities from Kabuno Bay, South-Kivu, Congo - kab_022012_12m | ecosystem: Environmental > Aquatic > Freshwater > Lake | place: Democratic Republic of the Congo: South-Kivu... | reverse complement strand
CCAGTCTATACCGTAGTCAATCCGCTTTCTGATTCGGACGAACGAAAGAATAGAAATGTGAGAATGATTAAGTTTTTGGGATTGATTGAAAATATCAAAACATGGCATGACAATTTTAGAGAACAAGATTTACCTGAATTACCGAAAAAGTTTAAATGGCTTGAATCTGCGGACAAGCTAAAGATTAAAACACAATTTGAAAAAGAAATAGAAAAAGGTTTGGAATTTGAGTTTGAACAATCGTCTAGTTATTTTGGATTAGACAGATTATTAATATCCGGATATGTAAAACCCATTCTAAGTGAGTTGAGATTATCTTATTCTGATAAATTACGTGTGTTGGATGTGGTTAAAAGATTTATAGAGAAAAAGGTTTTTGAACTTCCGACTGGAGCGACGCTTCGCTTAGATTCAGTTGATGAAAAAACAGATAAAGTGGTGAAAAAGAATGTGTTTAATGACGATGTAATGGCCTTGGTTAAACAGGAATTGGTTAAATATATTAATAGCCTCCGTTCAAAAGAAAAACCGGCCACAGATCAGTTTGAAGTAAAAGAAAGTAGAAGTATTGAGCCGTATCAAGCAATTTTCGAGAATGTTTTAGAAAATCCGGAAAAATCAGGATTTGATAAGCAGTGTATGGGAAATAATGATGAATTGCGCGTAGGGCAATTATTAGACGGATGTGAAGACATTACTGGATGGATTTATAACCATCAACACGGCGTCGGGTATAGTTTTGAATATCTATGGCAAGGATTTTATGTTAATTATTTCCCTGATTTTATTGCGTGCACGGATGAAGGAGGAAGAAAAATAAACTATATTATAGAAGTTAAGGGGCGAATGGACGATAGAGACAAAGCTAAAAAAGAACGCGGAGAAAAATATGCTTCATTACTGACTGAAGCAGATCCAAACAAAGAGGAGTGGCGATATTTGTTCGTTGAAGAGAATCCGCAAAATAATAAAAAAGATATTAGTTGGATGGAAAATAGAAGCGTGTTGAAGCTGGGCGACTTGTTTAGATTCAAAAATTAGTTTTGGCGGCGCGCCAGTTTTCAACTGGCACGAAATTCGGCGGCGGCGGAAAAGCGAGGGCGGGCAAAATTCCTTCCCCCCAACCCCCTTCCTTTTTGCCCGCCTGAGCTTAAAAGTTTTTCAAAATTCAGCGTTCGGATTTTCGCTAAAAAAAGTTCGGATTTCGTTCAGCGTTCGGAGCCAGGCTTGACGATTGGCGTATTTAAAGATCTGATCAAAGGGTTTTGCGTACTTGTATTGCACTAATCTATCCTTCAGTTCTAAGTTCTGAAATACTAACTTGATTAATTGTCGCTTTTGCTCCATTTCAGAACTCAAGAATAACTCATGTGCTCGGTTTGCAAGGTCAAGAATGTAAGAAGCCGTAATAAAGTAGTCTTTATCGGCATAGTGAAGGTTGTTGATTTTACTCTTAATTTTGTCTTGTGTTGATTGAAGTTCTCTGTACTTTTTGTCATATATGCTGTCAGTAATACGCCCTGAGATTTTAAGATCCAGCAGATTATCTTTTTTAGCTTCGTAACTGTTATATTCTTTAGTTAGTTTTTGCTGAATATCGTTGTAGTATTGTTGTTTGCCTTCGTGAGTGGTCTTGAGAGCCTCTACAATCTTTTCTAAGATATGGTTTGGCACCTGTATTGACTTGAATGCCTTTGCAAACTGTTGAGTTATTTCATCTTCTGAAACCCAAGCGATATTATGCCTATATTTGTGTTGAGTACAATGATAGTAAACGTATTTGACCTTTTTACGTTCAGGAGTAACCATGCAACCACAGTCAGCACAAGGGATTAAACCTCTATAAATAAACGGAAGTCCCTTATACTTGAATGGTTGTTTTTTAAATGAAGCTTTAACTTGTTGAACTTTGTTATAGAGTTCTTCAGAGATAATAGTGTCGTATACATGTGGATACTCTTTTCCCTGTGTTTGCATAATTCCGTGATAGAACTTCTTCTTTAAAATCATATTAACATGCCCTTTTGCCAGTTTTGTCCCATACTGTTTGTTTATTTTGTCCTTTAGAGTACCCATAGAATATGCGCTTGTAGAATAAAGTTGATACATTTCTTTTACAATATGGGCCCTAACCGGATCTGTAAAAATCCAGTTGGTATCTTCATTTTTCTTGGCGTTTATGTATCCAAAAGGTCCCTTCCCGGGCCATCTACCATCTCTAAGAATTTGATCTCTACTGCGTATTACATTTTCGCTAATAGCGTCGGAAAAGTATTTGGCTAATCCTAAGTTAATACCAAACTGGAACTTCTCTACGGCTGAAATATTACTGTTAATTACTTGACCATCGGATACGAAGTGAAGTTCTATTTCGTCTTTAAGAGCCTTTTCATAAAGAGAAGAAACTCTTGTGTCGAAAATATTTCGTGAAAGTCTGTCTACTTTATCAAAGCAAACGGCTACTTTTTCTTTTTGGTTGACTATGTATTCAAAGATCTCATCAAAATAGTCTCGTTTATCTTTGTAAGCGCTTTCGTCAAAACTGAATTTTTTTATAATTTGAAAGTCTTTTCGTTGACAATATTGTTCTAATCTAACAATTTGTGCCGGTAAAGAGTTCCCTGCTTCTTTTTGGTCTTCTGTTGATACTCGAGCGATTATTATTGCTTTCATAAAAAACTTGATTATTTGTCGATAGTTTTCATAACTTCAATAGTCTTGGATATGGCAGTAATTATTCTTTGATAGTGATTAATGTCTTGATTTGTAAGAACCCTATCCTTTCTATCCTTGAGCCATTTTTGAGCAGGTTGGTAACCACCAATCCAAAAGTTCCATACAGCTTCGAAGATTCCACCAAAATACTGACTATTGTTAATAAATATCTTATTTTCCTTATATACAATATTTTCAATAATATCTGTTCCTTCTATAGAGTATTCTGTAATGAATGAATCAAGTTCAGATGACTCAAGAATATGTAATAGGCGAAGTTTTTTTCCTAACATAGATAAATTATTGAACTGATTTTTATTTTGAGGATAGGGTATTATTGGGAAATCTCTTTTTAAAAAATGATTGTATTTTCTTCTAAATAATGTGGAGTGTAGTGTTGCATAAATATAGTCAAATACAGTCTCTGGAATAGTCTCACCAACAACACTCTCTATTTCGGCTAAAATATTTGGATTCAAATTAGAGACCCTCTCACCAAATTCATCATAGAGATACAGTGGCATATTAATTGCATTCGATGCTGTTGTTCCGGATAAGAAGATTGCTTCTGAAACATTGTTAGTAACAAAAATATGTTGATAGTTTGGGTCACGAACAGCTTTTGTAACTAACAATCCAACATTTGATCCTATTAAATAATGCTTCATCACATTCTCACGCCATCTCCAGACAACTTTGTTATCAAAATAAGTCCACCTTGTATCAAATGGGCGATAATTCAACTTAATAATTTTTGTTTCATCAAATTGAATTTTTGAACTATTACCAAGGATGAAATTTGCATAATTCTTACCTAAATTGAATGTGTTGTTAAGATAAGTATTTGTATATTCTCCCAATGCCAATTTATTTACTCGACTAACTATATCGGCTCTATTATTGGAAACTATAAAGTTGTCGCCCATTGTTACTATCCCAGTTACGTTTACTCTAAATAATTCATTTAGTTTAAAACCCTTTTCGTATTCTTTTTGTCCTTTAGTACTCTCTGGAAAAAAATAATACATTTTTGAATCCAGAGCTAGTTTTACCCATTTAGGAGTCTTTGAGAGTTCTTCAAACTTGTGTTTGCGTGTACCAAATAAGTCTGCGTAATAAAGTTCAGCAGGTTTGTTCGTTTTCTTCTTTCCTAACTTTATTGCCAAAATAATACTTACTCCCTGCATTATGTCAAAAACATTTTCGTCCTTGCTTCCGTCTGGGGCACGATCGTGTTTTTTTACACTGCCATGAAGGTTGTAGATATAAATCTTGTCAAAGGTTTTAGTTAGATGCCAGCGCATACCTCTAAAAGTTGGATTATCTAAGTACCCATTATCAGTTATCATTGCAAGTATTCCTTCTCCAGTCTTTTCAATTAAACTCTCAGCCATAGCAATAAATTTAACATAGTCGTTATTAAGCCAATGTTTTCGTTCCTTCAGTTTTGAGACTCCTCCAGGTTCTGTTTTATAACGCTTAACTAGACTATTAGCATATGGTGTTTCGTTGCTACTTATCCCTGAGTATGGAGGATTAGCGATAACAACCATGACTGGTTTCTCGTTCTTAATTTTTGAGGCCTCTCTTGCTTCATCGGCAATACTTGCTCCAAAATCAAAAGCTAATAATTCAGGTTGTTTATTTGCTTCTTCAAGCGAGTTAGTTAGATATATGCCAAGTCGAGCTTTTCCGGTACGTGTTTCGTTAAAATACAAGAAACCTGTTTCTTTGAGTGCCATGCTTAATTTTAAATGGGCTATGGTATATGGAGCCATCATCAATTCAAAACCATATATTCTGGGTAAAAGTTCATGATGAACATATGATGGCCATTGTCCCAGTTGATTATTTTTTCTTAGTTTTCTGTAAATCTGACCAATAATGTCACTAATAAATGTTCCTGTTCCCACAGCCGGATCAAGTATCTGTACTCTATGCAACCCATTTCTTGATTTTGACGTGTTAGATAGACCACCAGTAAGCCTAAATTCTTTTTCTAGTAAAGCGTCTACTGATTGAACAATAAAACGCACAACAGGAAGAGGGGTATAGTAAGCCCCCATTTTTTTACGTAAATCCTTATCATATTCTTTTAGAAAATCCTCATAGAAATGTATAACCTGGTCTTGACCTCGTTGAGCCCCCTTTTTTCTAGCTGTCTTGAAATGTTGTTCCATTAATTCCGCAACGTTTGCATGCGCAAAAACCTCACATAGTTCATCTACAATATATGAAAGGCGCCGCTCAAAATTTCTGCCAGCAATATGTTCAAAAAAGTTACCTAGGAATGGATTAGATGCAGGGATAAGATCTCTAGCTTCTTGCCTACTGAATGTACTTAACGAAGTATCGTAAAACCTAGCAACAAACAATCCATAAACTAGGGTTTGCGCATACATATCTGCAAAAGAGTCTGTAGTAAGATCATGAATCAGTAATTTTTTAATGGTTTTGTAAACACTAGTAAATTCTGTGTCGGTGTTAGTTTCTTGAGAAAGTATAGCTTTAATATTATCTCTGATTCTTTGGCCTTTCCCTCCCATAATTTTAGCTAGATGCTCACCAGAACGAATCGGTTCCCTATGTGATTGGGTAAAATCTATTAAACTCCTAATTAAATATTCGTAATTATGCGGGAGAGGTTTAATAATACGATTATTTTTATTAAATTCGGCTATCTTAATTGCTTTCCCGTAAGCAACACCGTTTCTATAGAGACGAAACTCAATATAATCAGTTAGAACTAAATTTGCATAACCAAAGTAGCGAGACATCTGTTCTGACTTCTCAATTTTATCTAGAGAGATTCCTATATCCTTTGTTTCTATATATAAAATTGGTACGTCGTTTTTTACAACGACAAAATCTGGTTTATTACCTTTTTTAGCTTTTGCATCGTGATCAAAGCGAGTAATATCGATTGTTGCAAAAATCTCTTTTAACAATAATTCAAAGTCAGTTCTATATCCCATTTCACTCGTCTCTTCATAAGAAAACTTCGTGGAGATTGATTCGACATATTGATCCAGGTATGATTTCATTTTTTTCTTTTCATAAAAATTAATAGGTTTTGTTTCGATATTCTATATTGCTTTCCCGCTTTATCACTCTTTAATCTATCAGACCTAATCCACCTATAAACAGTAAGGTAGGCTACCTTCAGCATGGTAGCAACTTCCTTTATTGAATAATACTCATCATTTGTGTTAGTTTGCATATTTATCATTATTTAACATTTATTCCTCAAAGTCAACTAGTTTAAGAGGAATAAAACTCGTAATTGCTTTGTTTATCGTATTTAGTAAACCATCGTTATGCGGTATATTTACTTTTTTAAGATCGCTTATCAGTTTACGCCATCCTTTGTATCCAAAGCCTTCCAGCAAGGATCTAAGATCTCGTAGCCCCATTCTTTCGGTCAAAGCCCTTATCCCTACAAATGATAAAAGCCTCATCTTGCTTATTTGTTTGTTATTACTCAAAAGCGTAATTAGATAAGCCTCTGGTTTCATATTCTGTGAGGAAAGCATCGGAATATAGCTCTCACGTATTTGGGACCAATAGCTCTGTATTACAGCCTTTGATACAGACATTTGGCAGAGATCCTCAAATATAATATTTGCCTCTATCCCAGCGTTAGATAGTGATTTACGGATATTGTGCATATCTCCAAGTCTTATTTCTATCCGTAGAACCTCAAAGGGCTTTTTAATCTGCTTTTCAGAGAAAAGATTAAGCTGAATTTTATTGTCAGTTTCTTCGGATCGCTTTTCGCTGAAACGAGCCTGCTGTAAATCTTTAATTTTGTCGTAAAAGACAATTTCCCGTTTGTTTGTTCTGTATTTTAAAGAACGACCGCCATTCCGGAAGTCTGTTTGATTAACGTCCAATTTCATATTCATATTCACTTTTGAGAGTTCGTGCAGATACATTGATGAACTTGTATGGTCAGTTAGAGCAATATTTTTTGAATAATGGATAGCTCCAATTCTTGCTTTCTGAATTTCATCAACACTGGTCTGAACCCCCATATATTTTAGGGCGCTTACTAGTTTCTTTGTTGATTTTGGAATATCAGATTGGATCAGTTCGTCAAAATTGTTACCAAACAAAAGCTTTGGTATTGAATATTCAACTTTCAGTGTGATTTCACAGCGATTTATTCCTTTGGAACGTTTTGTTAAAGTTAACCTCGGTAGGTATAAACCCAATTTGAGATTTTGCTTTATCGGATTTTGCCGAGCTTGTGCATACGAGCCCCCCATAAAATATGAGGGGCTCAATAATTTTTCAGCATTTGGATAGAACTTTTCAGGCTTGGTAATCTTGAACTGTTGCTCTGAAAGTAAAACGTTAATAGTATCAATCATGACACTTCTCCTGTTTTACGATCAATCTGGATTAATAAACGGAAAAGCTCAGTGTATTTATCAATATTTACATCAGGAAAGCTATGTGAATTATTCTGCGTGATTTGCTTAGTTTTACTATTCTTTTTTTTGGCCATGACAATACTGTCATGGTTACTAGCATGAATGCTCGCAGGGGAACGAGACACTTCAGCGACGAATAGTAATACTTAGCTGTAACCTAAATTTGAGAGTAGTGTATCAAAAAAGTAAAGGAAGTCAAGAAAAATATCCAACAATATTTAATTGTTACACTAGACAAATTGATAATCAAGAGATATCTTATGCTCATGGAATTTACTGAAGAAACCTACCAAAAATACAAGAGTGACGCAGAAGCACTTTACTCTAAGTTTTATCCAATTAAATGTCAGGCTATTGGTGGAAAATATGTAAATTTTCCTTCAAACTCCTTCAATCACATACTTTACAAAAAAGGCGGTGTTGGTCGGCCAAAAAAAGAGCAGATTATGCGTTTTTTATGTCTAGATTTAGCACCGAAAATTGTTAGTATTACGACGACAACACAGGAGAGAGAAGAAACATTGCTTGAAACTACCCAAAAAGTTAGAAAGAAAAAAGTAAAAATATGTAAAAGTGTTAAGTATTGGGGATTCATTGCAATTATGCATAATAAAAAAGTTAAGGTAATAATACGGCAGGTGGGAGATGGTCAAATACACTTTTGGAGTATTATCCCTTGGTGGAGAACCACGAAACACGGGGACCTTGTTTTTAGGGATTTTACTTATGGAAATCTTGAGGAAGACTAAAGTGTGTCCGTTTTCAGCTTACTTTGTTAGCCGAATAGGGCTACCGCCCCACGAACACAACTATATTGTTTCATAAAATAACACCTCTGTCAATTATTACTGGTATATACATATGAAATTAATGATTGAAACAAATATACACAAATGGAATAATTACATCATAGTTACATAGACTTTAGATTGCTATAAAGGCAAATATACAAAATCTTACACATTAATACTAAAACTCAGTTACATACTAAGCCCAATATGGTATATATTTAAAATCCCTTTTTGATTTGCTACTTGTGCTAATTGGTTTTATAAGTTTTGCATCTAAAGTATCTCTGATAATTCTAGAGGCCATTGGATAATTTGATTCTCCTATGGAAAAACGTTTTCTCAAACTTGAGTTTGTCATAGTTTCTTTAGAAACATATTTCAATACACAATGTTGATAAGTAGCACGAGTTTTTTCTTCTTTACTCATGCTAGAAAATGTTTTATATGCAAACAAAATTACTTTAGTAAAATTGTCGTTTGTTTCAAACTCAGGAGGTGGCAATTGATATATTTCCGCAGCAGCTATTACTCTGTCTATTCCACTTCCTCTCTCTTCGCAAAACCAGTCATTTAGCCTGAACTTACGATAAATGCTATCCTTATGCCGCAATAAGCACGCTCTATCCATTGCCCAGTAGAGTGAACAGCCCAACTTAAGAAAGGGGGTCATTTCACCCAACCAAGCTCGATACTGGTCCTCTGTGTATTCTGGCCTCCCGTTATTATTCATATATTTTAAGTAAAACAGTGAAAGTACAATTCTCCTACGATCTTATTGTTGATTCCAAAGCTAAATGGTTATGTTTATAACAGCTATTTAATATAGCTATGTCAACCTCATCAGCTAGAGTAGGAGTAATGATCTGATCTATATAAAAAGTTCTCACAGCTTCCAACTGGCGGAGCCAAGCAAGACGAGAAGCATAAAACGCTATTTTGTCAAAGGGGTTTATCCAGTCATATCGCACTGTTTTCCCTTCTAGTCGTAAGTTCTGAAGTGTCATCTTTAAAAGTAGTCTTTTTTCCTGAGGTTCAGAACTTTCAAACAATTCTTTAGCATGAGAAGCCAGCTTCAGTAGGTATTCTGAGTTCAAATAGTATTCTTCGTCTGCAACCTGTAGTTTAGACATTTTACTACTAAGTACCTTTTGTTTATCACGGTACACTTTTCTCTTTTCCTCATAGTAACTCGTAGTAATTCACGTTGTTTTCGAATACAAATAGAACTAAGGCAACATAACAACTGTACCTATAGTATAATATACGTATGATATATGTAGAAGCACAGAGAAAACCAGTAAGCCTGTTACCTGAATGTTTTCTTTCTGCACGAGCAAAGAGTATTCAACTTCTTGTTAACACTCTACAAAATCGAAAGTTACTTAATCCTGCCCTTTTAAAAGGACATATTCTTAACTGTGGTTCATATGTGGGAAGTAGCCATGCTATCGGAAACTATGACGGTCAGGTTCGGCATATTGAAAGAAATCAGAAATATATTGATCTTGGAATAGAAGCTGGTTTATTACGACAAGATGAAGTAATATGCGCCGATGGAATCGATTATCTTAGAGCATTTAGAGGAGCTGATTTATTTGACTTAATAACTTTTTTTGGCGCTCCAAATAACTTAAATATTGATGATTTTTTTATGGCAGGCTTTGGCGCATTAAAAGCAAACGGGGCGGTTCTTGTTACGGGTTTACCTCAAATAAATAGACCAATTACAGACAGCTGTCAAATAACAATCGTCGACTTTATGGAAGCACTGCATCCATGGGATAGAGTTGTTATTCTTGGAAGTAGGCAGTATTCTGAATAGTCTGATTGTATAATCTAGTATTCAACAAATTTATGAATGCTTTTGTCTGTTCGAGGCTGTAACCAAACTCAATCTTTCTGTGTATAAATAAGTCCTTTAGTGGGAGCCAAACGAGACAGTAATTTAGACTGTAACAAATACCCAAACTACACCCGGGGTATATTAATATCCCTATTTTATCATTGCTTAACATTAAGTTATAATTTTATCGTATGGAAGAAAAAGTAATTGAAAATAATAAGCCAGAGCTAAAAAGCAACATTTGGAAGTTTTATGTAGGTGCTTTGTTGGGAGGATTTGCTTTCTTTTATAACGCAATAGACACGCTCTACTACCGTCATTTCGGGTTAAGTTTTCAACAGATTGGTTTAATTATAAGTGCTACTCTGATTTCATCTCTCATATTTGAAATTCCAAGTGGGGCTTATGCAGATTTATATGGCAAAAAGAAAGCGTTGGTAATTGCGGCTATTTCAAACTTAATTGCAACAGCTTTTGTTGCTTTGGGAAGTTCTTTCCCTCTTTTCCTCTTGGGTTTTATCTTTTGGGGTATTGGTAGGGCTTTTAACTCGGGTGCGTCCAGTGCCTTATTTTTTGATACGCTCAAAGCTCTGGGTAGAGAGAAAGAATATCTTAAACTCACTGGTCGCTTATCGTCTTTTTTTATAAGTATTGATGTAGTTTCAAGTGCCTTAGCCCCTCTTTTATTTGCTATCAATGTAAGGTTGCCTTATTTTGTCAGTTTGGGAGCCGCTTTGTTGGTTGTAATAATCCAACTTACTCTTCGTGAGGCTTCAGAAACGACCAAGAAGGTTGAAAAAGCCTTTCAAGAAAATATCCAACAAATAACTACAGGGATAAAGATTGCATTGCATAACAGGATATTTTTATGGCTAACACTTTTCAATGTCTTAATTTTTACCGTTAACAAAGCATTGGCTGAGATGATTTCTACACCCTTTCTAACAAGTTATGTTGGTTATACATTATCAAACTTAAGTGTCATCTTAGTTGTAGGAAGTTTGATGCAATCTGGTTCGGTTTTTTTTGCTGATAAATTTGAGCATAAATTAGGAGATAAACGCTCTTTTCTTTGGATAGTTTTATCTATTCCTATTACTACCTTTTTATATGCTATCAGCAGAAATTTGATACTTACATCAGCCTTGACTGGAATTTATTTTTCAACGGTAAGCTTTAGCGAAGTTGTGGTTGAAAATTATCTAACCCACAATGTTCCAGACGACAAAAGAGCTACTATTTTGTCAATTAGTTCAATGTTTGTTTCTATCTTTGCATTAGTTAGCTTGCCTCTGATTGGGACTGTTGTTGATAGAATTTCTTTACAGAATAGCATTCTGTTGCTTTCTGCTACGGTTTTATTTATAGGCTTTATACTTTTAAGCCAGTATAAAGCTAAAAGTTCAACCCAAACTTAATCTGGCAGACTATGAAAAGTTTTATCTATAAAATATACATTTTTAGTTTCTTTTCAGACTTGGTTTTTATCTACCCTGTCTACACGATAATGTTTGCCGATAGAGGTCTGAACCCGTTACAAATCTCTGTGTTATTGATGGTTTGGGCTGGGACATCATTTCTATTGGAGGTTCCTTCTGGGGTCATAGCGGATAGATACTCTCGTAAAAATATATTGTTTGGAGCCGAGTTGGTCAGAATAGTCGGTTATGCCTTTTGGCTGTTAATGCCAAACTTTCTCGGTTTTCTTATTGGATTTGTTTTGTGGGGTATCAAAAGTGCTTTTACCTCTGGCACTTTTGAAGCTTTGGTTTATGACGAACTTAAAATCAATAACGAAGAGCATAAATATATAAAAATTCAGGGGGTAGTTCAAAGCCTACATTACATTGCTTATATTTTTGCAGGCATAGGAGCTTCGCTGGCAATTTCGTTTGGTTATAGTTTCGTTTTGTTGATTAGTATGGTATCGCTCTTTATTTCATCGCTTTCAATTTTTCTTTTACCGAAGGCAAAAATATCTCAATCTACAGGTGAGAAGAGGTATTTTAAGTTGCTAAGAGAGGGGTTAGATTTTTCAATGAAAACCCCCTCTGTTTTAAGCATAATGATATTTATTTCTTTAGCTCAGGCACTCTTTGGTGCGTTAGATGAGTATTGGTCAATCTTTGCCAATCAGTCTGGTCTGGCAAAACAGGGTCTTGGTATCTTTTTTGTGATTTACGGGCTTGTTCAGGCTCTTGCAAGCATAATTGCATATAAATTTGAAAAAGCTTCTACTAAGTTTTTTGAGTTTTTATTTTTGCTAAATGGGATATTACTTATGGTTGCGGCATACTTTTACAAAGTTCCTGCGTTATTATTGTTATTTGTGTTTAGCTTCCTATTTAAGTTGATAGATACTGTAACAAATAGCCGTTTACAGCATCAGATTGTCAGCCAGGATGTGAGGGCAACGGTTACTTCAGTTAAAGGGTTTTTCGTAGAGCTTGCAGTAATGGGTTTGTATATTGTCTTTGGTCTATTAGCCAAGTATATAAATTACCAAGCGGCTTTTATGGCAATAGGCGGGTTAATCTCTCTTATTGGTTTATGTTACCTGCTTATCGTAAAAGGTAAGCCAGTTCTAAGTGTTAAATCAGACTAAGACTGGTTGAAGTTGTCTTAAATTAAGGCTTTCAAACATAATTTTGAGGTCATTGAGGCTAATATCAAACTCTAACTTATGGTTGCAGAACAAGTCCTTTAGGGGGAGCAAGTTGTGAACTAATATACCCAAACGGGCCTCATTGAGGACTTGTAGGGCTGGAGTGTATGTTATCCTCGCTATTTGCTTGTTTTTAATGAAGATTTCCTTGAAGAAAAAGTGTAAAAAAGCACGTTTGTGGTCATTGTCCGACTCGTTGTATTTCTTAACAATATTATTCGTAAAAGTGAGGATTTCATCAATAATACTCGTATCAATGGTGTGAACTTTATTAATATCAGCCAACTCTTTTTGGACTACTAACATATTCGCATCAAGTTTTTTATTCAACTTGGAAAATAACTCTCCGCCTATATGTCCATCAAGTAGTTGCTGTTCAATCCTGCCTCTTTGTGTTTCGATACCATCCCTGCGATTTAATACCGCCTTTTTAGCAAGTTCGATTTCGTGGGATTTATCTTCGTACACTTGTTGAATATTATTCTTTACGGCTTCAATAAATTCAGGTTTAAATTCGAGCTTACAAACCTCCTGATTAACAAGATTCTCTAGTTCAGTTAGGGTGATATAGGGTGCTTTACAGCCCGTGCCTCTTTTTCCGAGACCACAGCAGTGGTACATAGCTAATTTTCCACCACCGGCTACATATTTTTTATTGTAATGATATTCTGCGGTATAGCGTCTTTTGCAAACTTCACAAAATATAACGCTTCGTAGTAAAAAGTTGTGTTTCCTCTTGCGGATTCCATACTTCCCCCTCTCAGCAAGTATTATTTGAACTAAATCGAAAGTTTCCTTATCGATTAACGGTTTATGCTTGCCCCAATCTTCCATTCCTCCCCATTTCATCCAGCCATAGTAAAAAGGATTTCTTAAAATGTTGTGTACCTGGGAGTAAGAGAGAGGTTTACCATATCTGCCTTTAAATCCATTATTAAATAAGGGTCTTGTCTAGATAACAGTTGAGAAACTGTTAGAATAGATTGTAATGACGATAAAAAAGACATATATAAAACGGGTACGAATTTCAGCATCAAAATTTCATCTCATAGTTT
>Ga0172371_10009333_pt1 | contig 13506 bp, 13 predicted proteins | sample Lak12m_FD_114543 | JGI IMG/M metagenome (GOLD analysis project Ga0172371, IMG submission 114543) | Freshwater microbial communities from Kabuno Bay, South-Kivu, Congo - kab_022012_12m | ecosystem: Environmental > Aquatic > Freshwater > Lake | place: Democratic Republic of the Congo: South-Kivu... | reverse complement strand
GCAGCGGCGCAGGGTTAGTTACCTTAGGGATACCTGAAAGTATTAATAACGCAATAATAAAGATTAAGCCCAGGGAAGTAATGACTTTTCCTCTGCCTGGGACAAAGGATGGTTCTTTAAATATCGCTGCTTATAAGAAAATAAAGGATTTTTCCTTTGATATCGATGTATTAGTGGTAGGCCCGGGTTTAACACAAGATAAATCAACGCAAAAGCTGATAAAGAAGATAATAGCGGATATCCGTAAGCCTATCATCATAGACGCTGACGGGCTAAATGCTTTATGTGGCTCTTTAAGCTTATTGCGCCGAAGTAGGCGTGCGGCGGGAGATATCCGTATACTGACTCCTCATCCAGGAGAGATGGCAAGGCTTTTAGGGCTAAGTGTTAAAAAGGTTCAAGAGAATAGAAAAGCGATCGCAATGGATTTTGCCAGAAAATACGGTATAGTCCTGGTGTTAAAGGGGAATAAAACTGTGGTTAGCGATTATCTGGGGAATGTATATATTAATAAAAGCGGCAACCCTGGAATGGCTACAGCAGGCAGCGGTGATGTATTAACCGGCATAGTTGCAGGTTTTCTGGGGCAGGGCCTAGGGGCTTTTGAAGCAGCAAAATTTGCGGTCTATCTTCATGGTGTAGCTGGAGATATGGCGGCTGAAGAAAAAACGCAAATTTCCTTGATTGCCTCGGATATTATTGATAAAATCCCTAGTGCAATAAAAAAGATTAAATCTTTGCCGGCGTAGCTCAGTTGGTAGAGCAGCTGTTTTGTAAACAGCGGGTCGGGGGTTCGATTCCTCTCGCCGGCTCCATTTGATAGATTTATCGGGCAGGTACCCAAGTGGCCAAAGGGGGCAGACTGTAAATCTGCTGCACCTGTGCTTCAGAGGTTCGAATCCTCTCCTGCCCACGTAAAATGACCTCGGAAAAATATTTTTATTTTACGTGTCCCATGGTCGCGTAGGGACTTTACGGGCGGCCATTGATCATCACGTGGCAAGCTGCAGAGTATTTTGTTTATGGTGATGCGGGTGTAGTTCAATGGTAGAACAATAGCCTTCCAAGCTATATATGTCGGTTCGATTCCGATCACCCGCTTTTTAAAGTAAACGCATGGGGTTAAACTTGGAAAAAGCAATCTATAATATAGTCGACAGGGCAGATTCACTAGTTTTTTATTGCGATCATACCGGCAAGATACTTATGTGCAATAAGAAATTTAAAGAGACTATCGGTATGCCTTCGGATTCAATTATCGGATGCGATTGCATTAAAGTTATATACCACAGGCTGCAGAGCGTATCCGGGAAAGAGCACCTCTTTAAGGCCATGCTGGATGATGCGGTAAAATACAAGCGCCCAAGCAATTTTGAAAGTTTGTTATCCGACGGCAGCGGTAGTGAGCATACTATTTGCTGGGGGATGAGCCCGATATTAACAAATAACAATGAACTCGAGGGGATATTATTTCTGGGTAATGATGTCTCGTTATCAAAGCAGAGAGAAGTTTCTCTTAAGAATATCGATGAAACCTTGAAAAACATCTTCTTAAGCATAAAAGAATACGCTTTATATGCCGTTAATCTGCAAGGAAATATTACTTATTACGGTATGGGCGCAGAAGATATGTTCGGCTGGCCCAGGAAAGAAATTATTTTTAAACACATAAGCACCTTGCATTCCTATGACGACGTTGCTTACAAGTTGACATTCATACTTGAGCAGGTGAGGAATTTCGGCAGATATGAGCTGGAGTCTTACTTTATTAATAAGGAAGGACAGTCTTTTCCGGTAAACCTGACCGTAACTAAATTTATTGATGCAAGCGGCAATATGGCCGGGTATATATTTATGGCTAAGGATATAACCGAGAAAAGGAAATTAGAATACCAGATATTCCAGTCTGAGAAACTTGCGGCAGTGGGCCAGCTAGTGGCAGGGATTGCCCATGAAATCAACAATCCTGTTTTTGTAATTTCCGGTAGGACGGATATGTTGTTGGAGAATAAATCCCTGCATAAGAAAGTAAAGTCTGATTTAAAGATAATCAATGCGCAAATAGACCAGATTCGTAAGTTAGTAGACAGGTTCCTGGCCTTTACGCGAAAAACGCTTCCTAATATAAAAGAGCTGGATATTAATAAAGCGATAAAGGATGTCCTGCCGCTTTTGGAGTACCATAAGCAGCCATGCAATGAGATTAAGGTAAGCAAGGTCTTTGCCAAGGGCTTGCCTAAAGTTAAAGGCGATTCCCATCAACTCCAAGAAGTTTTTGTAAATCTACTTATCAATGCCTACCAGGCGATGGCCGGTGGAGGCATACTTACTATTAAGACTATAAATAAATCTAACGAACATGTTGAGATTACCATTGGGGATACTGGTTGCGGCATTCCTCCGGATGCGCTAAGGAATCTTTTTATGCCGTTTTTTTCTACTAAGAAAGAAGGTACTGGTTTAGGGCTCTCTATCTGCTATAATATAATCAAAAATCATAACGGTACTATAACTGTTGAAAGCCAAGTTGGCAAAGGAACTACCTTTACCATAAAGCTACCGTTTGCAAAAAAGGGAGGTAAAAATGGTTTATAAGATACTTGTTGTGGATGATGAGGCCCCGGTCAGGGATCTCTTCGAGGATCTATTTAAGAAGGAAGGGTATTCTGTGAAGAGTGTTGCTACGGGAGAAGAGTCATTGGAATTAGTTGCCAAAGAAGATTTTGATGTAGTGCTTATGGATATTAAACTTACCGGGATGAGCGGCCTGGAGGCCTTAAAGAGAATAAAGGACTTAAAGCCGGGTATAGTTGTGATAATGATAACCGGTTTTGGCTATGATGAGGAATTGATATCAAAGTCTAAAGAATACGGTTGTGCAGGATATATCGGTAAGAATATGCCTATATCCCAGATGGTCAGCAGTTTCAAGCTTTTTATTAAGGCAGCTAAAGAAAAAACCAAGTAGATAACCTTAAAAGAAAATGCCTGAAGAGTTTTTAAAGCCTGTTTTTATTGACGCCTTTGACCTGGATGACGCATGGTTCCAGTGCCTTTCTGAGATTTTAGAGCGCGGGCACGTTTATACTATAACAAAAGGGAGTTACGAAGGCCAAAAAAGGCTGGAATTTGATTTTGCGGCAGTAAGGGTTAAGAAGCCGGCACATCAGATCATCCCGATAATTCCGGAAGGGATGAGCATTCCCGCTCCCACGGATATGGATTATATACAGGGGTATCTGGCTTATCTTTTAACTGGGACTAAGACTGATACCGAAGATTACACTTATGGAGAGAGGCTGGTTGATCCCCGGGTAAAGCTTAAAGAAAATATAAACGGAAAAGAGATGGTTAGGGAAATGCCTCTTTGCGTTAATCAGATTGAGGAGGTTATAAAGCTTTATAAGGAAAAAGGCTCCGGCACGAACCAGGCAATTATGGAGATTGGAATGCCTTCTGATATAAAATTATCCGATCCGCCGTGTTTAAGGATTATAGATACAAGAGTACGCTATGGGAAACTGCACTTCATACTTTATTTTCGCTCTTGGGATTTATGGGGAGGTTTTCCTTCTAATATGGGAGGTTTACAATTAGTCAAGCAATATATGGCGGAAGAAATAGGGGTTGAAGACGGAGAAATCATTGCCGTAAGTAAAGGTTTACACCTGTATGATTACGCCTGGGATCTGGCAAAATTAAGGACAAATAAAAATAATTTAGTTATAAAATAGAATATGGATACGCAGGACAATATAACAGAGCGGAGATTATTTACAAGGATGGATTTCGCCGCTCCGTTAGCTTACAAGGTATGCAATAAAGATACCATATCAAAGCTCCTCGAGGGGTATACTTCTAATATAAGCGAGGCAGGGATGCTTTGTAATATCAAAGAGTCGGTGAGCCAGGATGATATCCTATGGCTTTCTTTTGACCGGGGGACGCTGGATGTTTGCGAAGAGCTTGAGAAGAGGGCTTTAATCTATCAGAATGGAGTTATAGGCAAAGTCGTCAGAATCGAACCTAAGGGAAATTTTAATTTTGATGTAGGAATAAAATTCATTACGCGTGAAGAAAAAGGCTGGAATAATACATATAAATAAAAAAGTAAATATAGGAGTCCTGGGCGACGGTGGCTGGGGGACTACCCTGGCAATTCTTCTTTCTCGAAAAGGCTATCAGGTTACGCTTTGGGGAGCCTTTCTTAAGAATATTGACGATATGATTAAGAGCGGAGAGAACAGGAAATTCCTTCCCGGGGTTAAGATTCCCGCACGAATTGAGATTACTAATGATTTAGGCGCTGCTGTTTTAGATAAAGACCTTGTAGTATTCGCAGTCCCCTCTCAGTATATCCGGGGAGTCTTAAAACAATTAAAGGTTTGCGGATATAACCGTAAATCTGTTTATTTAAGCGTTATCAAGGGGATTGAGATTAAAAGTTTAAAAAGGATTTCAGAGATTATCTTTGAGGAGTTGGGGAATATAAGGCTTGCGGTGTTATCCGGGCCCACAATAGCTTATGAAGTTGCTAAGGGGATGCCTAGTGTGGCGGTGGCTGCATCGCCTGATCCAGCATCAAGAATATTCGTGCAGGATATTTTTATGACAGACAGGTTCAGGGTTTATACCAATAATGATGTGCTGGGAGTTGAATTGGGAGGAAGCTTAAAGAATGTTATCGCCATTGCCTGCGGAGCCTGCGATGGGCTTAAGTTCGGGACTAATACAAAAGCAGCATTACTGGCAAGGGGCTTAGCAGAAATCTCCCGTTTAGGCAAGGTTATGGGGGCTAAGGCAGAAACCTTTAGCGGTATAAGCGGATTAGGCGATCTGGTAACTACTTGTATCAGTCCGTATAGTAGGAATAGGTTTGTAGGAGAAGAGCTTGGCAAGGGAAAGACTTTAAACCGGATAATAAGAGAATTAGGATTGCCTTCAAACAGACAGGCAGGCATAGCTGAAGGTATCCCTACAGCCAGGTCAGCATATGCGTTAAGCCTCAAATATAAAGTAGATATGCCTATTGTCCGGGAGGTGTATAATGTCATTTATAGGAGCAAACCGGCGGTTAAGGCAGTGAAGGATTTAATGTTGCGCAGGAAAAGGAGAGAATAATTTTGCGGGGCGTGGCTCAGTTTGGCTAGAGCGCTTGAATGGGGTTCAAGAGGTCGACAGTTCAAGTCTGTCCGCCCCGACTTATATTAAGGAGGTAGATATGGCATATTCTGGAGCAGAGCGCAGAAAGAATCCGAGGGCTTACGGAAGATTTATTGTGTCTTACCGGATCCTTGATGAAATTAATAACGTAGATGTAACTCAGACTAAGAATATAAGCCTCGGGGGAATGCTTCTTACTACTAACAGGGCATTTGCCGCAGGGACAAACCTTGCGATAGAAATAAGGCTGCCATTTGACCCTAACCCGATTATGCTTATCGGCAGAGTGATAGATTCGCATGAAATAATGAAGGGAATGATTTATGATACGCGCATAGAGTTTCTTGCAGTGGACGAAAAACACAAGAAAGTTATAGGAGAGACCGTGGATTATTATCTTAAGAGAGAAAAAGGGAATAATTTATGAAAAAAATTAATGTAGGTTTGATTGGATTCGGAAATATCGGCTCTGGTGTAGTTAAAATCCTGCGTGATAAGAAATCCCTGTTAAGCGACAAGATTGGGCTGGATATCAACATAAGGAAGATATGCGACCAGGATATTACTTCAAAGCGCAATGTTAGCGTTGATAGAGTCCTTCTTACCCGCAACCCTAGGGAGCTCATTGAAGACCCTCAAATAGATATTATGGTTGAGTTGATCGGAGGCGTGCATCCTGCGCGGGAATTTATTATTGATTCCCTTAAGAAGGGAAAAAATATTGTAACTGCTAACAAGGCCCTTCTTGCTACGCATGGCCAAGAGCTTTTCACTGAAGCTTCCGGTAGGGGTAAGAATATATATTTCGAAGCATCGGTAGGGGCAGGAATACCAATAATAAAATCTTTGCGCGAAGGGCTGGTGGCAAATAAATTTGACAGCATATTAGGAATTTTAAACGGGACGTCTAATTACATACTTTCTTCGATGTCAGGTGATGGCCGCACGTTTGAAGAGGCGCTTAAAGAAGCGCAGAAAAAGGGCTTTGCTGAAAAAGACCCTACTTTGGATATTGAGGGTATGGATTCCGCGCATAAACTTATATTGCTTACTTACCTGGCATTTGGCAGAATGGTGAATATACGCGATGTCTTTATTGAGGGGATTTCGCGTATTTCTCTGGCGGATGTTAATTATTCAAAAGAGCTGGGTTTTGAGATAAAATTACTTGCTATTGCCCAGAGGGAAGGCGAGGATCTGGAAGTCAGGGTGCATCCGACTTTAGTCCCGAAAGACCATCTTTTAGCATCGGTTGACGGAGTCTTTAATGCCATTTACGTCGAAGGGGATTTAGCCGGAGACCTGCTTTTTTACGGTCCGGGCGCGGGCCAGCTTTCGGCTGCATCGGCAGTTGTCTCTGATATAGTAGATTTGACTAAGGATATAAAGGCCGGGCTCTTTAGGCCGATGATGAACACCGTAGGGGATAAGTCTGTTAAGAGGTTGCGCAGGATAGATGAATCCTTCAGCCGTTATTACATACGTTTTACTGCTTTAGATAAACCGGGGGTACTGGCAAAGATATCCGGAGTTCTTGCGAAATTCGGAATTAGCATATCTTCGGTTACGCAGAAAGAAAAGGATAAATCCCAGCTTGTTCCTATTGTTATGCTTATACATGAAACAAGGGAGAGGGATTTAAGAAGGGCGCTTAATATAATTGATCGCCTCGAAGCAATAAAGGAAAAATCAGTGGCGATAAGAATGGAAGAGGTATGAGCGGGATAATCAGCCGTTATAGGAAATATTTGCCGGTTACGGATAAGACTCCGGTAATAACTTTACATGAGGGCAATACCCCTTTAATATTCTCCGGATTCTTAAGTAAAATGCTGGGAGAGGGTTTTGAGGTTTATCTGAAATACGAAGGTTTAAATCCTACGGGTTCATTTAAAGACAGGGGCATGACTATGGCTATTTCAAAAGCCAAAGAAGAGGGCTCAAGCGCAGTTATCTGCGCTTCTACCGGTAATACTTCTGCGTCAGCTGCAGCTTATGCAGCGCGCGCGCAAATTAAATGTATTGTCCTTATACCAAAGGGTGCTATTGCATTGGGTAAATTAAGCCAGGCCCTTATTCATGGAGCAGTTGTTCTGGCTGTTGAAGGGAACTTCGATGATGCTTTAAACTTGGTAAGAGAGATTTCAGAAAAATACCCTGTGACCCTGGTAAATTCTATTAATCCTTATCGTATTGAGGGCCAAAAGACAGCCAGTTTTGAAATCTGTGATACTCTCGGAGATGCCCCTGATTTTCAGGTGATGCCTGTTGGTAATGCCGGTAATATCACCGCGTATTGGAAGGGGTATAAAGAGTATTATAAAGAAGGTATTTCTAAGAGATTGCCTAAAATGCTTGGTTTTCAGGCAGAAGGGGCTGCGCCAATAGTAAGAGGCCACCCTGTAAAGGATCCAGAGACAATTGCCACAGCTATACGTATCGGCAATCCTGCCAGCTGGAAGCAGGCAGAGTCTGCCCGGGATGAATCAAAGGGCCTTATAGACATGGTTTCGGATGAGGAGATACTGGGTGCCTATAAATCTATTGCCAGGTTTGATGGCGTATTTGTTGAGCCTGCCTCTGCAGCTTCTATCGCCGGGTTGATAAAATTATCCCAAAAAGGATATTTTAGGGATTATTCCCGGGATAAACTGCCTCTAAAAGTAGTTTGCGTATTAACCGGACACGGTTTAAAAGATCCTGACAGGGCGATTAAGAGTATTGCCCAGCCAAAAGTAATAAAAGCCGAATTAAAAGCGGTATTAGATGAAATTAAGGAATAAAAAGATACTTATTACGGCAGGCCCGACCTGGGTTAAAATAGATGATGTGAGGGTAATTAGCAATACTGCTACCGGCGAAACCGGGATACTTCTGGCAAGGGTTTTTAGCAGGTTTAAGGCAAAAGTTACTCTGCTTCTAGGCCCGGGCAAAGATCCTGAACTAGGAAGCGGTATAATTGTAAAACGTTTTAAGTTCTTTGATGAATTGAAACACTTATTAGAAAGAGAGCTTAAGTATAATAAATACGATTTAGCTGCGCATAGCGCGGCAGTTTCTGATTACAGGCCTTGCGTATCTTTCTCAAATAAAATTAAATCCGGGTTAAAAAAGATCAGTATCAAGCTTAAGCCTACTCCTAAGATTATAAGTATTTTTAAGAGGATGCAGCCCGGGTTATTTTTAATAGGTTTTAAATATGAGCCTGATGCTTCCCGGGAGGATTTAATTAGAGAGGCTTTAAGCCTGATCGAGAGGTCCCGCGCGGATCTCGTTGTTTCTAATACATTAAGGCAAGGCAGGTACACTGCCTATCTGGCGGGTTTTGACAAATGCAGCAAGCCTTTATTTACCAAGACTGCTGTTGCCAGGAGTATTATCAGGATAATTAAGGATTATGATGCGTAAGGGGTTTATTTTAGGTTTTATTTTACTGCTTCCTCTATGGGTTTTCGCCGAAAGCATTCCGTATCCCTCGGGTTGGGTAAATGATTTTGCCAATGTTATTTCCCGTGAGCATAAAGATAAGATTAATGGGCTTATCTCAGACCTGGAAGAGAAAACTACCACTGAGATTGCAGTGGTTACGGTAAGCAGCATTTCTCCTTATGATGAGAAAGAATATGCGCGCATGCTTTTTGATAAATGGAAACCGGGTAAAAAAGGGAAAGATAACGGAGTTTTAATTCTGGTGGCGGTAGCAGAGCGCTGTTGGCGTATCGAAACAGGCTATGGCATAGAGGGTGTTTTACCTGATGGATTATGCGCAGAGATAGGGCGTAGTTATATGGTTCCCCAGCTTAAGAAAGGGGAGTATGGCAAAGGTATTTACGCCGGCGTTAGTAAAATAGCCGAGATTATTACCAAGGGCGAAATAGCCCAATCAGTTAAGGCTAAAGAAGAGGCCCCGCTGTTCCTTTATTTTATTGTACCTATTTTCTTCTTTTTGTGGAGTTTCCCCTGGCCGGTCTTTATAAGCTTGCCGATTATACTCATATTTGCTTTGGTGTTTTTCTTTAATGTTTCCCGTCTTTTGGGCTTTTTAATCGCATTTTCTTTTGCCGCTTCATTACTAGCTAGGTATTTTTACTGGAGAAGGCTTCCGCTAGAGAAAAGAAAAAATTTCTTTGGCCCTCAGAATTTCGGGAAGGGTTCTTCTACGCGTAGGTGGGGCAGTGGAGGTTTTGGTACGGGCGGCTTTGGCGGCGGAGGCGGCGGAGGCGGCGGCTTTGGCGGCGGAGGCGGCGGAGGCGGAGGAGGCGGAGGAAGATTTTAATCTTAACTGAGGGGGTTATAATGAAAAAGATACTTATCGGCGTAGTAATAATTATAGTAATTTTAACAACAGCTATTGCTGGATTGTACAACGGTATTATTTCCAAACATGAAGCAATAACTGCAAAATGGGCGCAGGTAGAAAACCAGTTGCAACGCAGAAATGATTTGATACCTAATTTATTGAATACGGTAAAAGGTTATGCCTCGCATGAAAAGACAGTATTTGAGAATGTTACCATGGCCCGCTCTCAGTGGTCTAGTGCTTCAACAGTTGAACAGAAGGTTAAGGCAGCTGGCGCAGTGGATGCGGCTTTATCGCGTTTGCTTTTTGTAGCGGAAAATTACCCTAATTTAAAAGCTGACCAGACGTTCTTAAGGCTTATGGATGAACTATCAGGTACGGAGAACCGGATTGCTGTAGAGAGAATGCGTTACAATGAGTCCGTGCGCGAATATAATGTTACAGTAAGGATGTTTCCCGGGAATATGATCGCATCAGCTTTCGGCTATAAGCCTGCTACCGAGTATTTTAAAGCAGAGGAGAGGGCGAAATCAGTGCCAGAGGTTAAATTTTAATAATCTTTAGAAAATGAAATATATTGTTTTAGTTTGCGACGGTATGGCTGATTATCCGGTAAAGGAGATAGGGGGGCGTACGCCTTTAGAAGCGGCACGAACCCCGAATATGGATTTTATCGCTAAGCACGGACGTTTAGGGAGGGTTAGGACTGTTCCCGCGGGATTTATCCCCGGATCAGATATTGCCCAGGTTTCTATTTTTGGTTATGACCCTAAGAAATATTACACCGGGCGCGCTCCCCTTGAAGCGGCAAACCTGGGGGTAGAGCTTGAAGACGATGATGTAGCTTTTAGGTGTAATTTGATAACTGCTTCGGGAGATATCCTGCGGGATTATAGCGCGGGCCACATAAGTTCTAGAGAAGCAGAGATAATTATAAGGTTTATTGACCAGTCGCTTGGCACAAACAGGATAAAATTTTATCCCGGAATAAGTTACCGGCATCTTATGGTTATTAAACGGGGTGCAGAGGAGCATCTTGATAGGGTAACCTGCAGGCCTCCGCATGATATAACCGGCAAAAGTATACTAAAGAATTTTCCTAAGGGTGAAAATACGGATATGCTGATTAATCTCATGCAGGAGTCCAGGAAGATTTTAGATAAACATGAGATTAATCTCGTGCGTTTGGATTTAAAAGAGAACCCTGCTAATATGATCTGGCTCTGGGGGCAAGGCAGGCGTCCTGAAATGGAGAGTTTTAGCGATAGGTACGGTATTAAGGGAAGCGTAATTTCTGCCGTTGATTTGATTAAAGGGCTAGGAAAAATTATCGGCCTTGAGGTTATTAATGTGCCCGGGGCAACTGGTTATTACGATACTAATTATGAAGGGAAGGCCGAGGCAGCATTAAGGGCGCTTGAGTATAATGATTTTGTATTTGTTCACCTTGAAGCAGCTGATGAGGCTGGCCATAACGGAGACTTACGGGAGAAGATTACCGCTATCGAAAGGTTCGACCAGCTTATATTAGGTAAAATCCTAGGCCAGTTTAAACGCAGGAGTAATTTCAGAGTTATGGTTTTGCCTGATCATGCAACACCGGTTTCGCTTAAGACTCATACTTCTGATCCGGTCCCTTTCGGAATACTCGGTCAGAATATTATCGCTAGGGGATTTTTAGGCTATAGCGAGAAAGAGGCCTTAAAGAGCGAACTTAATTTTGAGAAGGGGCACGAATTAATGGATTATTTCCTGCGAAAGGCAGAATGAGCGCTTTTGTAATTGCGTTGGCAACTTTTATACTGCTCGGTTTTGGTTATTTTTACTATGCAAAAAGGCTGGAGAAAATCTGGCATATTGATGCAAAGCGGCCTACGCCGGCTCACTCTAAATTTGACAGCGTGGATTATGTCCCGGCAAGAAACTGGCTGGTTTTATTCGGCCACCATTTTTCATCTATTTCTGGCGCCGGGCCGATAATCGGCCCTGTTATTGCGGTAGCATTATGGGGTTGGCTTCCGGCATTATTATGGGTAATTGTAGGCTCTATTTTTATCGGAGGGACTCATGACTTCGGTTCTTTGATCACATCAATAAGAGAGGGCGGAAGTTCTATCTCGGATATCGCAGGAAAGGTGATATCCAGGAGGGCCAAGATAATATTCTCACTTTTCTTGTGGTTCGCGCTTATCCTGATAATTTCGGTCTTCGCTTATTTGTGCGCAGATACATTTGTTAAAGAACCCAGGATAGTTCTTCCATCATTGGGCCTTATACCGGTTGCCTTATTGGTAGGGTATCTTCTTTATTATGTGCGGGCGAATAGCATAATTGTTACCTGCCTGGGGCTTGCTTTATTGTTAAGCCTTATATTAATTGGGAACTCTTTTCCTATAACTTCAGGAATTATTTTTTGGATTGTTATTCTTTTCTTATATTGTTATATTTCTTCTATACTCCCGGTAAATATATTATTACAGCCGAGGGATTATCTGGCGAGTTTTCTTCTGTTCTTTGGTATGGCTGCAGGATACCTGGGTATTTTAATTTCAAGGCCTAAGATTTCAATGCCGTATTATACTCAGTGGAATGTTGATAATACCCGGCTTTGGCCGATGCTTTTTGTTATAGTTGCCTGCGGTGCGGTGTCAGGGTTCCATACGTTAATTGCTAGCGGTACTACATCTAAGCAGATCTCCAGCGAACGACACGTAAAGAGGGTTGGTTATGGGGGGATGCTCGTAGAAGCGCTGCTTGCAGTAATGGCGATTATTGCCGTAGGAATTCTTTTTAAGCCAGGAGGCGGTGGAATTTCTGCGCTTGAGAGTTTGGGCCCGATAGGAATATTCAGCCAGGGGTTTGGCCTTATGACCAAAGGTGTTTTAGGAGATTATGGAAGCCTCTTTGCGGTAACCATACTAAATGCTTTTATTCTTACGACTCTGGATACAGCTACAAGGGTATCACGTTATTTGAGCGAGGAGTTGTTTCAGATAAAAAACAGGTATTTATCCACCGCGATTATTATAATTGTTTCTTTAGCCTTTGCCTTAAGCGGCCAATGGAACAGGATCTGGCCGGCGTTCGGGGCAGCTAACCAGCTTGTGGCAACGCTGACTTTATTTGTTTTAGGGGCGTATCTTATATCCAAGAATAAACCGGCAAAGATAGTCTTCTTACCGGCACTTTTTATGCTTGTTACGGCAATAGGCGCGCTTGTTTTTCAGGCTGTGCAATATGCTAAACAAAAAGAAATCGTTCTTTTTGTAATCAGCGTTATCCTGCTTCTGTTGGCAGGTTTTATGTCGTTAGAGTTTTTGGCAAGGATTTATAGGAGAAAGAAAGATGCATAAGAAACTGATTGTTCAGAAGTTCGGCGGCTCTTCTGTTGCCAATGTGGACCGTATTCAGAATGTCGCTAAGAGGATAGTAAGCTACAAGAAAAAAGGGTTTAACCTGGTGGTGGTTGTCTCTGCGTTGGGGGATACTACCGATGAGTTAATTGACTTGGCGGGTAAAATAAGTATGACTCCTTCAGAACGCGAAATGGATATGCTTCTTTCAACCGGAGAGCAGATATCTGTTGCCTTACTGGCAATGGCTATTCATAAGCTTAAAGTAGGGGCGGTATCTTTTACCGGCGCGCAGGTTGGAATTATCACCGATTCCTCACATACCCGCGCGCGTATTATCAAGATAAACGCCGATAAAATTAAAGAGGCATTAAATGAAGGTAAGGTAGTGATTGTAGCCGGATTCCAGGGGGTAAGCTTAAACCAGGATATAACTACTTTAGGCCGGGGAGGATCTGATCTTACTGCGGTTGCCTTAGCTAAAGAACTAAGGGCTGATGAATGCGAGATTTATACTGATGTCAAAGGAATTTACACTACTGACCCTAGAGTCGAGCCTAAGGCGAAAAAGATAAAAACAATTACTTATGATGAGATGCTGGAGATGGCTTCTTTGGGGGCGCAGGTAATGCAGGCGCGTTCTATTGAAGTTGCCAAGAAGTTTGATGTTCCCATACATGTGCGTTCAAG
>Ga0172371_10009331_pt1 | contig 13507 bp, 11 predicted proteins | sample Lak12m_FD_114543 | JGI IMG/M metagenome (GOLD analysis project Ga0172371, IMG submission 114543) | Freshwater microbial communities from Kabuno Bay, South-Kivu, Congo - kab_022012_12m | ecosystem: Environmental > Aquatic > Freshwater > Lake | place: Democratic Republic of the Congo: South-Kivu... | reverse complement strand
TACCCTGCGGCGGCCCTTTCTGACCAGCTGGTTCACTGTCGGCATACTAATCTCTTCCTTACGTTTTTATTCCCTATTTTCGGCAAATTAAAAAGCCACCCAGTTGTCCCCGGACTACTTCCCGATCTGGCCCACATCCCGGGTCAACCAGCCGGCTTGATTGTTATCCAGGTTACTCAAAACCTGCGCTAAACTTATGAATATTAGCGCAACTTTGCAACAAATGGAAATGTTATCACAGGAATTCAATTCCTGTCAACAATAGCGATCTACTATAACATTAAGCCCTGCTGCCCGGCAGGCAGCTCTATGGTAAAAACAGCTCCTTTGCCGGGAGAGCTTTCGACATAGATTCTGCCCCCATGTTCATGGACTATATTGTGACATATACTGAGACCTAGGCCTGTCCCCTCCCCAACCTGCTTGGTCGTGTAGAAGGGATCGAAGACATGATCCAGCTTGTCCGGTTTTATGCCCGGGCCATCATCTGCTATGGACAACCTCAAATTGCTACCATATAGGCGGGTGCTGATGACGAGGGTGCCACGCTGGTGAGTTTGGTACATAAAATACTCCGCATTCAGTATGATGTTAAGCATGGCCTGTTGAATCTGCGCAGCGTCGCAGTAGACGGAGGGCAATTCTTCCGCCAGATCCAGGTTCACGCCAATATTCTCTTTCTGCATACGGCTCTGCCTAAGATTGAGCACGTTCTCAATCAGACTATTTATCTGCTCCGCCTTTTTCTCTGACGCCTGGCCGCGCGAAAACGCCAGGAAGTTCTTTATTACTTCGGCCGCCCGCTTGCTTTCCCGGTAAATAGATTCCACATCTTCTCTTATTTCCGGGGATGTGGCAGGATTCTGCTGCAGCAAATAGGCAAACCCCATCACGGCAGTAAGAGGGTTGTTGATCTCATGGGCTAGGCCAGCGGCCATTTCTCCCAGGGAAACCAGTCGGTCGGCTATAATTAGGTTCTCAGTCATTTTTTTCTGTGCCGTGATGTCCCTCGTTACACCTATTATCCCGGTCGCCTTCCCCTCACCATCCCGTAAAATGCTCATTTTCTCTTGTGCCCAGTAGCTCTTGCCTCCACGACCCCTGATCCTATATTCAATGACCTGTACATCTGCCTTTCCATCGACAAGCGCCATCATAGCAGCCCGCTGTCGCTTGGCATCCCCGCTATCTATTCCAAGTTTGTCGGCATAATTGTCATCATGTGTCAGTATATCCATTACCTCATCCATCTTAATATCTGTGTACAATAGTACAGACGGGCTTATATAGCGTGGTATCATATCCAGACCGGCAGTCCATATTACGTCCAGGGAATTCTCGGCCAGCAGTCGGTACCGCTCCTCGCTCTGTCTCAACGCTTCCTCGGCCTTTTGCCTTTCCGTGATATCCGTCATTAGTACCAGGACAGCAGGATTGCCCTCCCACTGAATGACAGACGCCCTCATCTCAGCCCACTTTACAGATCCGTCCTTATCAATAAACCTGAAAGGATACACGTGCGGCACGCTTTCCCCGCCTAGCCTAGCAATGTAGCGCTCCATCACACATTGCCTGTCGTCGGGATGGATGAATTCGATAAAAGGCCTGGATAGGAACTCCTCCCTGTCATAGAGCATTAACTCAAACGCCCTGTCGTTGACAAATTTGATGGAGGAATCCTGCACAACCGCAATTGCTTCACCCGCGTTTTCGGCCACCCGCCGATATTTTTCCTCCGATTCCCGCAGCTCCTTCTCGGCTTTTTTCCGCTCTGTAACGTCACGGCCTATGCCGAATACTATCCTTCGGCCGCGGACTTGCAGCGGTGTGATTGTGAGTTCGAGGACCTTTATCTTGCCCCAGACATAATAGTCCCTCTCCACCGTCCCGCCAGTCTCCCAAATACCTCGCAGCTTTGCATACCAATCCTCACCGAGGTAAGGAGGCAGCGTGTTTTTCACGTTCATAGCGAGCAACTCTTCGCGTGTGCATTCAAGAAAGGCGAGCGCTGCATCATTGCCGTCTATATAATTGCCCTCGGTATCTTTGATCATAATAGGGTTCGTAGTCCTGGCAAACAGGGTGCGAAAACGTTCTTCGCTCTCTGTGAGAGCCTCCCTTTCAACGATGTGGGCGATGAAAGTGCCAAGGTCTGCCGCAATAGCCTCAACTACGTTACGAGCGCCGAAAGGAATCTCCTCGTATATATGTGAGGCGATATTCAGGCATGCCACTGCCCTGCCGTCGTGAATAACCGGGATAACACCCAAACCCCTCAACCCTTCTCCCTGACTTATTTGATCCTTGGGTACATCAAGTTCGTTGTATGTTGTATAAACCGATTTGCCATTTTTGATAATCATTGCGTTCGGTTCCGAATCATTATAGTAGGTGGCCTGTCTGACGAAATCCTCGGATAGTCCCCTGGAAACCGCCAGTTTAAAACCCCCGGCCAGGGGATCTGCCAGGTAGATGCCACCACTATCCATGCCCGATAAGAGGATTGAAGTATCCAGGCACAACATCAGGGCTTCATCGAGGCTCTCAATACCATTGAGCGCTACAGCCAGGTCGCTCTGCACCTGCCTCTCCTCCTGTGCTTTCTTACGCTCAATTGATTCCTGTTTTAGCCTTTCGCTCAAGGCTTCCAGATGGGCGGATCTCTCATGCATCTGCTTCAGCAAACCTTGCCTCTGCCTGCGGACCTCATCCTTCAGTTCAGCGTGCTCAATTATTACTTGCAGATGCCGAGAAATTGACTCGACTGTTTTCACAACACCCTGTTTTATCCCGTCCACAGCAGTGCTGGCCAGCAGGATGTATCCTGCCACCTTCCCCTCCAACCTGACGGGCACTAATGCCAGCGATCTGTAGCTGTAAGAGTTGAAGGCATTCATCACCAGTTCTTTCAGGCTACCTTCCTGCCGATCCGGTACCGCAAGGGCATCGACCAGGTAAAGTGAGCCTTCGCTACCGCAGGAAAACACTTTATCCGCCTCTTCGAAGAGCGCTTCGATAGCCGGCTGTGTAAGGGACCTGTTACCATCCCATAGACCCGGTCCATTCTCGGTCCCGGCTTTGAGGATCCTGTTACCGTACTCATCCGAGATAACTATCTGCACAAATGGGCAGTTGCTGAACTCTTTGAGCAGTCTTGCCAGCTCAACCAGCAACAATTGAACCGTTTGGTATCTCAATGCTGCGGCATAATAGTCCGTCAGCAGCCGTTCCCTGTTCTGTAGCCTAGCCTCTTCAGTCACATCCTTTATCAACAGGTTCATGCCACCAAATCGTTTCTTTCGTGATAAATATGGTACGAGCTTCAGATCCCAGTACCTTGTAGGCTGCCCCGGCTTGTTGATGGGCTGGGCATCAACTGTCATTTGCTGCCCTGTCCCCTTGACCTTGCGCCACAACTCCCTGAATTCATCGGCTTCTCCCGGCACTCCCCACAATGCATTCTTTCTCAGCTTGCGCCCGGCCAGTTTCCTGAGCGGCAGTCCGCTGATGGCGGTAAAACTCGGATTGCAATAAGTGATCATACCTGTTTTATCAAAGATGCATAATCCATCGGGCATTCCGTTCAGCATAGCTGCCAGCTGTCCTCCATCTGGCTCCGGTCTGCCGGACGTGCCTGGCCGGCTAACTGACTTACCCTTCTTGGACGCAGGGCGATACCCTATAGCCTGCATAACAGCTTGTCTGGCCCCGTTTTTATCAGCTTTGTGCGCCATACTAAATTCCCCTTCCCTGTTCGAACAGCCCGCCTTGTCTGAAACAGCATCCTTTATACTCTTTCACACCGTCAAGTGTCAACGCTTTACCCCGTATGATAAAGAATTCTTCAATCGCAGTTAATAAATGCACTATCTTTGTGACCGGACACGACGGCGGTTATAATTGAAGTCTCACCTATATGTTCCAAATTAACGACAAGATATTGAAGGGTACTGTAAAACCCGCACGATACACCGGCGGGGAGTGGAATTCCACGCCTAAAATCTGGGAAGAAGCTGGTGTGCGGGTGGCGCTGGCATTCCCCGATGTCTACGAGGTGGGCATGTCCAACATGGCGATACCTATTCTTTATGAGATTATCAACAACATGCCCGGCGCCCTTGCAGAACGCGTTTACGCGCCATGGGTTGATATGGAGCAGGCGCTTCGACAGAACAATTTGACGCTTTACACTCTGGAGACCGGCAGGCCGCTGCGGGACTTCGATATCATCGGCTTCTCACTGGGTTATGAGTTGAGCTACACCACTGTTCTGAATATGCTCGACCTTGCAGGACTGCCCGTTTTCAGCAAACAGCGCGACAGCTCACATCCCCTGATCATGGCCGGAGGCGCCTGTGCTATGAATCCGGAGCCACTTTCAGACTTCATCGATGTGTTTTTCGTAGGCGAAGCTGAGGACGCACTGGAGGATCTACTAAACGCAGTACATCAGCATAAAGGTAACAGGGACATCTTGCTGCGTTGCCTGGCAAAACTACCCGGTATATACATTCCCCGCCTTTACTCGCCTTCCTACCATGCCGATGGGACGCTGGCTGCTATGCATTCTGTGGATAATGAGGCTCCAACAAGCATCGCTAAAGTAATAGCCGGTAATCTCAGGCCTGTGACCCGTCCGGTAATACCTTATATAGAGGTTATCCACGATCGCGCTGCCGTGGAGATACAGCGCGGCTGCAGCCGCGGCTGCCGCTTCTGCCAGGCCGGTGTACTGTATCGCCCGGTAAGGGAACTGCCCGAGGACAAAGTGCTTGAGTCAGCCGGATGTTTGCTGGAAAATACCGGTTACAACACTCTGGCACTCATATCTCTTAGCTCTGGAGATTATAGCAACATCAGCCACCTGGTCCAGACGCTGTCAAGTAGATATACCAAGGCCGGGATAACCATCTCCCTGCCCAGTCTGAGGATTGATAAATCTTCTATTAACCTTATCGATTCCCTTCCCGCAGGCCGCAAAACTACGCTGACCTTCGCCCCGGAGGCAGGCAGCGAGCGTATGCTCCGGGTCATTAATAAGTGGATACCGCGGGAGGCCATGCTGGCAACTTTTGCTGCCGCTTTTGAAAAAGACTGGATGAACCTCAAGCTTTATTTTATGACAGGCCTGCCTTCAGAGACGGCTGACGATGTGAAGGACATTGCCATCCTGGTGGACTCCGTAAGCCGGCTGGGCAAGAGTATGCGCGGGCGTCCGCCGCGGGTTAGAGTCTCGGTATCGTCTTTCGTTCCCAAACCCCATACCCCGTGCCAATGGGCTTCTCAGGACTCGGGTGAGCAGATTGAGGCCAAGCAGACACTGTTGCAGAGCCTGCTGCGCCGTAGCGGCGTGCATCTCTCCTGGCATGATCCCAAAACCAGCCTGCTTGAGGCCGTGCTGTCACGCGGGGACCGCCGCCTCGGCGCTGTCATCTACACCGCCTGGAAAAAGGGATGCCGGCTGGCTACCTGGAATGAGCTTTTCGATTACTCCAGGTGGCAGCAGGCCTTCGATGAGTGCGGTATAAACCCTTCATTCTATGCCCACCGGGAACGGCACCCGGATGAGTTGCTGCCCTGGCAGCATATCAGTCCCGGTGTGAGTGCCGTTTTTCTCAAGTCCGAGCGCGAAAAAATGCTAACTGGGGAGCTCACCCGTGATTGCCGGGTTGAGGAATGCAACCTGTGCGGGCTTCAGGGCTGTCACCCATTTTGCCGCGCAAGGGCCAGGGAAATTCTTTGAGTACCTGGCTGCCCATGGCCCGGCCGTACTCGAGAAATTTGACTTTAAGGTTTAATTAAGATAACCTCTATGTTTTGTTACTAACTCTGGAGAAAGACGATGAAAAGACTCGAGCTTGAAGTGTTAAAAAGAGAAATCAAAGGCAAGAAAGTGCGGTTCCTTCGACGTGGAGGCCTGATACCCTGCAACATATATGGCCAAGGCATTGAATCGCAGCCCGTCCAGGTCGAAGCCCGCAAACTCGGCCAGATAATTGCCAAAGCGGGAGGAACAGACCTGATCGCACTTAAGATGGACGCTGCCGATACACCGGGCATGGTGCTTATACGAGATGTGCAGCGCAATCCTATGACCGGCGAGCCGATCCACGTGGATTTTTACCAGGTTAATATGTCGGAGAAGCTCAAGGCCGACGTTCCGCTGGTCTTTACCGGCGCCGCCCCGGCCCTGAAGCTCAAGAATGTCTCCCTGATGCATGCCATGACATCACTCCAGATCGAGGCGCTGCCTGAAGACCTTCCGCATAATATCGAGGTCGACATATCTAGCCTGGCGCTTCCGGAGCAGTCCATACATGTTAAAGACCTCACGGTCAGCAGCAAAATCACGATCCTGACTGATCCCGACCAGATGCTGATCAAGGTTGCCGAGGTACGCAAGGTGGTCGAAGAAGTCCCGGCGGCAGAAGTCCCGGCAGAGGGCGAAGAAGCAGTTGGGGAAGCGGTTGCAGAGGGCGAAGAGACAACTGCAGAAGAGAAGCCCGAGAAGAAATAATACCGCTTTTAAAAAGCCCCCTCCCGGGCCCGGGAGGGGGCTTTTCTTTTTCCTATTTGTGCTTCCGCACGAAATCACCGAGTTCGCGCAGGTAGATTCCCATGCCCTCGGCAAAAATCGAGTTGTGATCCGCCTCGGGTATAATCACCATCTTTTTATCGGCCGAGGCCACGTTGCGAAAAATTTTCTCCCCCTCCTCCAGCGGTACAATTGAATCGTACTGGCCGTGGATCACGAGGGCAGGCATGGTTATTTTGATGACCCTGTCAAATCCCGGTGAAGGGGGAACTGGCTGTCCGGGCTGTTGTAGTATTCGCCCCATCCTGCCCAACAGGTCCGTTACATCACAAAAACCGCTTTCTATTACCACTCCCTTGAAATCAGAAGGGTATGTGGCGGCCAGCTCGATGGCCGGCCCACTGCCCAGAGAGCGCCCCATGATAAAGCGGCTCCCCGCATAAGCTTTGTCGGTTAAAAACTGCTTGAACCACTTAGCTATAGGATGGGCATCCCTCATCATGCCGCTTACCAAAGGCCTGCCTCCACTACCACCATATCCCCTGTAATCCGCGACCAAAAGGTTTATGCCGATGCTGTTAAAGGCGTCGCCGATATCTTCATATTCGCTGGCCAGCTCACCATTGCCGTGAAAAAAAAGCAGGTTGGCGTTTTGAGCGTCCCCGAAATAGAACCGGCAGGAGATATTAACGCCCTCTCCCACGGGGATCGTGTATCCTGCTGACCGTATAGTGTCGGCCGGCCTGTAATAGTCCTGTCTGGGATAAAAAATGAAATTAAGGACGGCGGGGTGGTCAAAAGCTTTATATTCCTGCCAGCTATCCATCCTGACTGTTATTCCGTTAATAATACTCTCTTATTATCTTGCCGCTGATTATCTCGCCTATCTCCAGTAGACCGTAAGACTCATCTGCGCGGCCCGGATTAAACAGCATTACGCCGTTGATTGAATTATTCGTACCGATGTGGCTATGACCAAATATAACCGCATCGGCGCCGGGGAAAAGCTGTAATACCCTGCTCTCCAGACCGGCGGGACCTCCGCTGCCATGTGCGATACCGATCTTCTTCCCCTCAAGTTCAAGCAACTGATTTTCGGGGAAATTAACCTTCACCTCCGGAAGGTCCATGTTGCCACATACACCGTACACCGGCGCCAGCGTCTGCAGCCCCCTGATAACATCCATGGTTACGATATCACCCGCGTGCACTATCAGATCGACCTTTCCAAGGACACGGACGAGTTCCTGCGGCAGCTGACTGAAATGCCTTACATGAGTATCCGAGATTACGCCGATCCTTATCATTAAAATCCCTTGTTAGTATAATTCCGGCGATAATATTCAGTAAAGGTCTGACTTGCCGGATAACACACTCCCGTCCCCGTGAGGGTTGTGCTGCTATATCTTAGTGTATTTTCAGGGGAGAGTGATAAAATGAGACCATGCGAGATAAGATTACAAACATACGTAAATCCATTACATCGATATTTGGGGTGGTTGGGATTCTTAGTGGTATATATTGGGCATTGCTTAATGCAAGTGTAGGTTTGGCAGGATTATGGTGTGGAAAAACTATGTTAGATAAGGTAAATGATATCATGAGTGTAATTAATGTTGTTATACCATATGTTGTGCTTGTTGTATGTGTTAGTGCGGGCATTTTCTGGTTAGTTTCGTGGATATACGAGTTAGTTATGCGACATAAAGATGAGAAACAGTTAAAAAGTGTATCAAGATAAGAACAAATTGATCGCATAAAGGAATTGCTTGATGGGTTGAAATAGCCTACGTTATTATACTTGCTTGGTCTATTTCAGCAAGGGATCATTTGCAAACAACTGGAAACTTGTAATGTGCCCCCAAATGAATTTGCCAGACTCTTTTTCAATAGCGATGAAACATGGAAATTTTCTGTCCGTATCGAAATAATGACTAATGATGATGACTGACTTGTCGTTATAAATTGCCTTAAGGTTCAGCATGACAACCACCTCCCAAACGATGATTATTTAAGTATAGCAGAATTGTTAATATCCATAATAGGACAATGAGCGTGATATAATTATTTCATGCGTTTTCGGTTGTATGTGGATGAATCTGGTGATCACACATATAAAAACTTAGATATCACTAGCCGTCGCTACTTGGGATTGACAGGAATCGCAATCGAATCGGATTATTATCGTACCGACTTCCAGCCTAGTTTTGAGGCCTTAAAGCAAAGGCATTTTCCTCATAATCCAGATGATCCAGTTATCTTGCATAGAGAAGACATATATAATCGCCGTCATGAATTTGGTATTTTAAGTGACCCAGCAAAGAATGTGTTATGGGAAAACGACTTTATATCATTTGTGTCTGGGGTTAAATATGAATTATTCACTGTCATTCTTGACAAGAGAAAGCATCGTACTAACTATGGGAGTGCCGCAATCCATCCATACCACTTATGTCTAACTTTCCTATTGGAACGCTATCGAGGATTTCTAAATAACAAGATTGCTAGGGGAGACGTTTTGGCCGAGAGTCGAGGGAAGAATGAAGACTTCGAGTTACGTGGTGCTTATCGTAAAGTATATCATGGGGGAACTTACTACATTTCAGCACAACAATTTCAGAGAGCATTAACAAGTAATGAGATAAAAACGAAGGGTAAATCAAGTAATATAGCCGGTTTGCAGTTTGCGGATTTGTTGGCGCATCCGTCTAAAATGTATATCTTACAATCTCAAGGTGTAGTAGCCAATACCAATAGTCCATTTGGTAGACGTCTATATGAAGCATTCAGAGGGAAGTATAGCAGTCCTTATGGACAGAAAATCATGTAAAAATACAAAAGGTCGGGGTGAACCGACCTTTGTACGCTAGCCCTTACGGGCTATCCCCCTTCGGTATTCCGAATTGATTTCACTCTATCATACCAAAGTGATTCCGTCAAGACTGGATTTACACACTCTATAGCATCCTTTTGCTTTTACCTTCTACAATAAAACTACTAAATTGGTTTTTTAGGCTAGGAAAGAAACAAGAATAGCTTACACTGTCATTACGCTTTGAACTGGGATTCACATTAGTCTGTCTTTAGTTGTTTTTCTAATTCTGCGATTCTTTTCTCATGGTCTGACAACATACTATTCATCTCTTCAAGTGTTCGTATTCTCACGTTAAAAAGTGCAGTAATGTCCTTATGTACAGAAGCAAATTGAATTAACCGAAATCGCAGCAACAATGCTTGCGATAAATTTTGGTATCCCAGAAATACTGCGTTTATTGCTCGGCGGAGTCTTAGATATGAAGTCTTTATCCGTTTACGGAAAATGTAGGTAAATATTCCGAGTAGCGATATTACTAATAGAACGCATAATATCCACAAAGGCATTTTTATACCTAGTGGCTCTGGTATTACAAATAGTACGCCGATTGCAACGGCAATGCATACCGCAAGAAGTAATCCCCACATATTTCCTATTCTACGTGCTTTTGATGTTTTAGTAGTGTTGAAGTCACTAAAAGAACATCACTGTTTACGCTTGATAGAATCTACATCTTTTTGGATTTTATCTACGATGAACTCAATTGATGCCAGTTTGTCCGTTAAATCTATTCTCAGTTCATCAATCGCGTTAACTATGCCTTTTACTTGTCTATCATCCATTTTCTAACCTCCCAGACGATGATTATACCAGTATAGCAATGGTGTTAACTTATATATTACATTCAATCTCTAACTGGCCACCAAGCGGCATTATCTGACCAGCTCAAAAGGTGGAGTAAATTTATCCATAATTTCTATGTTTGCCCTTATAGCCCCATCATTCTTGGTAATAAGTTCGCTGCTTTCTAGATAATTAATATCGCGTGATATTGTCTTCGGAGTTAAATTTGCGTAAAGATATGACAACTTATGTTTGCCCGACCGTAGATCCTTTAGAGAAACAGTTTCGTAGCCCAACCCCAGTACAAGTTGTAACATGCGTTCACCAGATTTTGTACCTAACCTACCGTATAATGTGTCACGCACGTAGTCTCTGAATGATATTTCACGAACTTCAAACATTACTTCTTGATGAACCGATTCCAATTCTTCTGCTAAACCACATAATGCAAACAACACAAAGGGGGTTAGGTCTCCATTAGTTTCAAAACGCACTTTATTTAGATGTGCCACATATTCCGCTCTGTTTTTGTAGTAGTAATTTGCTAGCGAGTAAAATCCTCTGGCGTTAATCCCAGCCCTATAGAGCATAAAGCTTTCCACTGCACGTGAAGTTCTCCCATTTCCATCCCCGAACGGATGAATGCTTACAATATAGAAATGAGCAACTATCGCCTTAATGATTGGGTCCCAATTTGCTGGTTTTTCCTGCAAAAGCCAAAAGACAAATCTCGTCATTAATTCTCTAATGGTATTGTAATCTAGTGGCGGTATATAGTCTCCAGCACTCACAGCGTGCGACCTATACTTGCCCGGGGTACAATGCTCATAATCAATGTCCTTAGTTGTAATTTCATGTAGCTTGCAGACGAGTTCTTCTGTCAGAACAGTTTGCGGATCATTCTTTAAAACACCGGCAACATAAGTCATAACTTCCTTAGCATTCCGTGCTTCTTGTTCCTCTCGTCTTCTCGACATGGGAAGAACTGATTTTCCAGGCATAGCATCCATGATTTGCCCAACTTCTTCTTCTGTCAATTGCGCACCCTCAATTCCCGTAGTGCCTCGGACTGCCCTGAGAATATTGAGTCTATCAATTTTCACTTGGCGATTTGGAGTAATTGGAATCTTATTGATTACAGAAGCTAAAGCTCTGCATCTTGCGACCAGTTCAAGAATTATCTGATTACCAACTGCTATATCAACATCAAAATGGACATCCCAGTTGCGCATAGCATTTTTCCTCCCAAGGTACACTGACATGGACATTGCACATAAACATTATACATATAAATCATATTTATGAAAAGTGGACATACTAGTGGACAATGCTGTTACAATGTCTGGCAATTATTAGTACTTCTGCCAAAGTTATACAACCTCCCAAACGATGATTACATAATCATACCAACACCGTCAATCATTAAAACAGTTATTTGATAACTATATACAGAAAGTTTTGGTTTAGCTATAATCCAAAATAGTGAAGCTAAAATGAGTGTAAACATTGAAGTCGTCACCTGCAAATACTGTGGTTCATTCGACCTTGTGAAGTACGGCAAGTTTGGAGATACACAGTATTTTTGGTGCAAGAAGTGTAAGCGTAAAATCACAGCACTTGATACGCTGTCGAAGATGCAAACATCCATTAAACAGATTGCATCGGCGATTAGCATGTACTATGACGGATTATCTCAAAATGATATCCGAAGGCAGTTAAACCAAATCTATCACCTTGATAGATCAGACTTTGCCATTTACAACTGGCTAGAACGGTTCAGTAAAGACGCTGTTGAAATAACAAACCAATATAGGCCTAAGGTAGGTTACGTTTGGCTTGCAGATGAAACTATTATAGATGCAGGTGGAAAGCAATACTGGTTGCTCGATGTAATCGATTATAAGACCAGATTCCTTATTGCATCACGGTTAAGCCCGACACGTAGAGTAGAAGATATACAGGAATTGTTGAAGGAAGCCTACAACCGGACTGGCAGAATCCCGAATGTAATAATGACTGACCAACTTGAAGCCTACATTTATGGAATAAAGCTAACGTTTGGAGATAAGGCCAAACATTTACAGGTAAAAAAGTTCGCAGATAAGCCAAATAACAACGTAATTGAACGTATGCACAGTACGATAAAGGAACGCACAAAGGTCATGCGGGATTTAAAGAGTTTGGATACTGCAAGGGTTGTGCTTGACGGATTCCTTGTGCATTACAATTACTTCAGACCACATGAAACGTTGAAAACAACGCCTGCAAACAAGGCACAGGTACAATTTCCTTATGACAACTGGGAAAGCCTTATAAAACACTCACAAGAGGCTAAAAATACACGGCCACATTACGAGCCTATACAACCACTGCCAGAGATGAAGATTACCAAAGAAGAAAAAATCCGCATGGATAAACGGCTTTACAAACGCAGGAAGATAGAAGCTCTAAGAACTGGCATACCTTATAAGCCCAAAAGTCTCGGAGGTAGGCCAAGAAAACAGCAACCACCCACACAGTCAATTCGAACATTCAAAGATAATTGATCGTGAATACACTAAGATATAGCAGAACCGTGAGGGTGGGGACGGGAGAAAAGAGGAGGTGATACCCTTGCTATTGCCAGGAGCAGGCAACGAGTCCTAAGAATAGACAGATGATTGAGTACCCTATCAAGATTGCGGCAAATTGTATGTTTGCGCTCATTATCCCGGCCCCCGATTTTTCCTTTATGCAATATAGAACGGGAATGGCTTAAAAAAGTTTAGTATAACCTCCACCAGCCGGTTGGATTTGTACCGCATGTATAAACTATACTTTATCTAAATCACTGTTTTGTCCGCTTGCATGAAGGGTAAAATCACCCTCTGTTAAAGGAGGTAGCCATGAACTGTAGTCAACATCCCGATCGAGAAGCGATCGGCGCCTGCATTGCCTGTAATGAAGCAGTCTGCCCCGAATGCAAGGTGGAATACGAAGGCAAGATATATTGCAATCAGTGCATCCAGAAAATGGTTTCCGGAGGAGGCACTGAAGCTTCACAAACGCCTGCCGTTTTACCCACGGGTAACACGTCCGGCATGGGAAGCCGGGCTTTCGTGCCAAGGGAGTTGGGAGACTGGAACTGGGGCGGCTTTTTGCTCACCTGGATCTGGGGCATCGGCAACAGCGTTTGGTGGTCTTTTCTCGTATTCATCCCTTATCTAGGATTCATGGTCATGCCCTGGGTGCTGGCCTTCAAGGGCAACCAGTGGGCATGGCAGAGCCGTCATTGGGATAGTGTAGAGCATTTCAAGCGTGTACAGCACACCTGG
>Ga0172371_10009326_pt1 | contig 13513 bp, 9 predicted proteins | sample Lak12m_FD_114543 | JGI IMG/M metagenome (GOLD analysis project Ga0172371, IMG submission 114543) | Freshwater microbial communities from Kabuno Bay, South-Kivu, Congo - kab_022012_12m | ecosystem: Environmental > Aquatic > Freshwater > Lake | place: Democratic Republic of the Congo: South-Kivu... | reverse complement strand
ATGCACGATTGGTTGATTAGTAAAAAAAATCGTTATTGGGGTTTAGCACTGCCTATCTATGAATGTAAAAAATGTGGCAATTTTGAAGTAATAGGGTCTAATACCGAACTTAAAAAAAGAGCAGTAGATGGGTGGAAGAAGTTTGAAGGAAATTCACCTCATAAACCCTATATTGATGAAGTAAAAATAAAATGTAGTAAATGCGGCGCTCAAGTTAGTCGAATTAATGATGTTGGTAATCCTTGGCTTGATGCCGGAATCGTTGCCTATTCAACTATTTCCGAAAATAACGATGGCAAACCATTATATTTAGTAAACAAAGAAGAATGGAAAAAATGGTTTCCAGCTAATTTTATCACCGAAAGTTTTCCTGGACAGTTTAAAAACTGGTTTTATGCGCTTATTGCCATGTCGACAGTACTTGAGGATACTCCACCATTTGAGCGAGTCTTAGGATATGGTACGCAACTTGGCGAGGATGGTCGACCAATGCATAAAAGCTGGGGAAACTCGATTGAGTTTAATGAAGGCGCAGATAAGATAGGTGTTGATGTTATGCGATGGATGTTTTGTCGTCATAATCCAGCTGATAATATGCTTTTTGGATATAAAAAGGCTGATGAAGTGAGGCGTCTTTTTTACCTCATGCTTTGGAATACCTATAAGTATTTTGTTGAGTATGCTAAGTTAGATAAATTTCAAATATCAAATAGCAAATTACAAATAAATTATAAAATTCAAATATTAAATTTAAAAAACGTTTTAGATAAATGGATAATAAGTAGGTTTGCAAATACAGTAAACACTGTTGAAAAAAATTTAAAAGAATATAATGCTAAGGATGCAGCTTTATCTATTGAAGAGTTTGTCTCGGATTTATCTACTTGGTATTTGAGGCGAAGTCGCGATCGAGTCTGGGTAAATAGTGTGAGTGAGGAAGATAAAAATAGTTTTTATTCGACTTTGTACTATATATTAGTAAATCTTTCAATTATTATATCTCCATTTATGCCTTTTATATCTGAGGAAATTTATAAAAATCTTACAGATGGTGAATCGGTTCATTTGGAAACTTGGCCTAAAATTGATTCAAAACTAATTGACAGTAATCTTGAAGGTGAGATGAGGTTGATAAGAAAGATGGCGGTTGCCGGACATTCTAGGCGAAAACTGGATGGTAAAAAAGTAAGAATTCCACTTGCCAAAATTGAGATTAAGATAGATGAAGTAGTGACGTCAGTCGATGAAGAAATTGGTGAGATTCTCCTTAAAGAATTAAATACAAAAAATATCATTGTTAATGATAAATTTAGATTTCCAAAAAAGGAAGTAATCATAAACGATGATGATTTGCAAAAAGAAGGAGAACTTCGAGAGCTTATGAGATTGATTCAATCAAAAAGAAAAGAGATGGGACTAAAACCAACAGATTATATAGATCTTACAATTCCGGATATCTTTTTAGAAGATAAAGATTTTATTAAAAAACGAGTTATGGCTAAATCAGTTATTTTGGGTAAAGAAATTAATATATCACAAAGTAAATGAAAATTATTATCGCTCCTTTATTTTTAGCCTTATTTGGTTTATTTAATCTATTAGGTATTAACCAAGATTTGTTTTTTCGTCAACTTACATTTGTTATTATTGCTTTTATTGGTTTTTTTATTGTAAAAAAAATAGGCAACCATTTTTTTAAAGCAAATGCAAAGGTTTTTTACTGGATCATGGTAGCAACCTTAATAATTACATTTATTATTGGTATTGAGGTAAAAGGATCTAAACGTTGGCTAGATTTGTATTTCTTTAATTTTCAAGGAAGTGAGTTCTTTAAACTTTTTTTTCTTTTTTATTTATCTGAGTTTTTAGCGGAAAAACGAATACTTGAAAATGATCTAGTTTTTTTTATAAAAAGTTTATTAATTTTTATTCCACCTGTTTTTATAATTTTTAAACAACCCGATTTAGGTAATGCCTCTGTTTTTATATTTATCTACATAATGATGATCATCTTTTCTAATATTCATAAGAAAATTATTTTTTTGTTTATAGCAACTCTTACTGCACTAATGCCTTTTGGTTGGTTTTTCTTAAAAAATTACCAAAAAGATCGTATCATAAGTTTTTTTAATCCTAATCTTGATACTCAAGGAATTGCCTATAACATGATCCAATCAGTGATCACAATAGGCAGTGGAAAATTTTTTGGTAGGGGATTAGGTTTGGGAACACAGTCACGTTTATTTTTTTTACCTGAAAATACAACTGATTTTGCGTTTGCTTCACTTGTCGAGCAGTTTGGTTTCTTAGGAGGTTTTTTTGTGATATTTTTTTATGCATTGATGATATATTTTGTGAGCGTTCGGGCTATAAAATATTTTTTTATGAATGATAAAGAAGGGCAAACAAAGTTTCTATTCAGTATAGGTATATTGGCTTACTTGGTTTTTCAAGTATTTGTCAATATTGGTATGAATATGGGAGTTTTACCTGTTGCAGGTGTTGCTTTACCTTTTATCTCTTATGGAGGATCTTCGATACTTGCTCTCATGATGACTCTTGCATTAATACCGTAATATATACTATAGGTTTACTGTATGATATAATATCTCCTTATGTCAGGTATTTTAGAGAAGTCTTTAATAAATTATTATAAAGAAAAAAATAATCCAATTCAGCTTGGTTTATTTGCAGCAGCTGCTATGTTTCTTGATCGTAGACTTCCTGATCAATTTAGTGAAACTGTTGAAGAAATTGCTTTAAAGCTTAAAGTTGCGCGAAGCTATGCTGTCTTTTTAAGTTTTTTACCAGTTCTTCCCCAAGGCTTAAGTAAGGCTTTTATAGAAAGTCCTGAAAGAGTTTTAGGAACAGATGGTTTTTATGACCTAAATGAATTATTTAGAATTGTTGATAATTATAACCCTCGTGATCTCAATAAAATAGCTTTGTTAGCCTCAAATGCTAAAACTAAAAGAATAGAAGATACTGGTTTTGGTAATGGGTATTTATTCACTCAGGGATATTTTGATCCTACTAAGGGTATGGCTGAAAAAAGAATAAGTTTATATATTAGCAATCTAATACCAAAAAATAAAAAAAATGAATCACAGTCAAAATTAATTAGTGAGCAGATTTGTGATGCGATTCAATCTAGTATTGGTTTCTTAGTTGATCATAAGTTTGAAAATAGCATATATAATCTATCAAAAGAACAAAGAGCCGATGTCGAGATGGCAATCTCAGGAAGTGCTTTTCAACTTTTAAGCCGTCAAGCTGGTCATTATCCTTATCTTTCAAGATTACTAATTCCTCAAAAAAATCAAAGATTATCTTACGCTTATATATCTGCTTAAGTTGATTTTATGTATTGAAGATAAAATTTTTTAAGGTATAATTTAAAGATATGTCTATTTTTGCTGTTGTCAAAACTGGTGGAAAACAATATTTAGTGAAAGAAGGAAAATCTATCACAGTTGATAGTATTGAAGCTAAAGATAAAGAAAAGATTGAACTTGATACTTTAGCAATTTTTGATATTAAAGGCTCTACTTTTGAATTAGGTACACCTTATCTTACAAGAAAAGTAAGTGCTGAAGTCACAGAATCTGGAAAAGGCGAAAAAATAAGAATTGCTCGATTTAAAGCAAAATCTCGTTTTAGAAAGGTCAGAGGTTTTCGACCACACTTAACAACATTAAAAATTATTAAGATCTAATTTTTTAATCCGTTAATTCGTTAATGAATTAATATTTTAATATGGCACATACAAAAGCACAAAAAACAGTTAAAGGAAATCGAGATTCTCAATCAAAGAGATTAGGTGTTAAATTATATGGTGCTGAAGCAGTTAATCCAGGAAATATAATCATTCGTCAAAGAGGTACAAAAGTAAATGCAGGACCTGGTACTATGCTTGCTAGGGATTTTACAATCATGGCTTTAAAAAAAGGCAAAGTCGAATTCTACGTCAAAAAGGGTGAAGCCTTTGTTAAAGTAGTGTAAAATGACTTCATGACTTACGATATCGATTCTTACATAAATAAAATAAAAGAAGAAAAAGATATTTTTTCAAAAGCAAAATATATCTCCCACTTATTAAAAGGACAAAGTATTAAATTAATTGATCTATCAAAAAAACTGGGTATTAAGCCTGCTTATATCTGCCATTTAAATCGTTTGAATAAACTTCCTGATTTAATCATAGATAGTTATTATTCAAAGACATTAGGAATTAGTCAGCTTTTTTTAATTTCAAGGGTAGGTGATCGTCAGAAAATGATTGCCCTCTATGAAGAAATTCTAAAGAATAATTATACGATTAGGCAGACAGAAGAAAGGATTCGTGAATATCTATATGATATAAAAACAAAGGGTCATTATATAAAACCAAAAGAAAAAGAAGAGTTAATAAATAAATTTAAGGAAAAATATCCTGATACTAAATTGGTAATAACTCAGACGAGGATAAAAGGAAAGATAATTATCGAGACCAAAGGCGATCTGCAAAAGACTTCTAAAGTAATAAAAGAAATTATTAATAAACTATAAGACTTCATTATAATTATTTTGTTAAGCCGCGCTATTTAATCTACTTTGTAGCATATAAGCCATAGACTACTTTGTTTATAAAGTTTATAAAGTTCATAAAGCTTGTTTGCTTAAGCAAGTTACCAATTTTATAAGCTATGAAAAGAATTTTTTCAGTTATTTTTTTATTTTATTGTTTCGTTGTTACATTAACGACCTCAGTCAATGCTTTTGAGTTTGTGAAATCTCCAAGTAATCCGTTAAATATCTCTTATATTCAAGATTATAATCAGTCTTTACAGGTACATGTATTTAAGCAAGATAATATATATCGTGCGATATTAACTGCTAAAAAAACTGATCAATCATATTATTCATTAGTCCTTATTGAGTCTTTTGATAGTATTGACTGGGTGATGAAAAAAGAGATATTAACAGTTAGAGATGTTGACATATCAAACCCTCGGTTATTTATTGATAAAGATAATAAGAAAAAAATACTATTTTCAAAAAACGAAGGTAATGATTTTTACCAAATATATTCAATAGATTGTGATGACAACTTTATTTGTAGTCAAACACCAATACTGTTTTTTAATGCTAATAGAAATGATATCACTGAGGACCATGGATATTTTGCACCTTATTTGATTTTCCAAGACGATGTCTATTATTTATTTTACTCATCATGGGGAAGTTCTGGATTTACTACAAAACTTGCCTATTCAAATGATTTAATTAATTGGAATCGCTGTCAGACCGCTATTTATTTAGAGGTTGATGGAGGTTTTCCTTATATAGAAAATAATGAAGTCAATCTATTTGTTCATAGGTCAGATTCAACAGGTTTACAATTATTAAAAACGCGTTTACCTTTAAGTTGTGAATCTGTCTGGGTTAATCAGGGTTATCAAATTATAAAAAACGAGATCTATGATTTAAAACATATTATTTATCCGTCAATATTAAACGAAGGTTATGATTTAAAATTATTTTATTCAGGACTTGGATCAGATAGTCAATGGAGGTTTAATTTAGCTCAGACAACTTATTTTGTACCTACAGATACACCTATTTTAACTCCGACGCCAACAATAATTTCACTACCAACTCCAACATTGGCTCCAGAAAAAATTCCTAATATTATAATTCCAGGTCTTCTTGCTTCTTGGAATAAAGAGGCGCTCTTGCATAATAAAGATATTAGTCAGGATAAATGGACAGTAGCTCCTTTTGTAAATGAATATACGGGCTTAATAAATACTTTTAAAAACTTAGGCTATATTGAAAATAGTAATTTATTTGTTTTTGCCTATGATTGGCGAAAAAGTCTAGATAGTATAGTCGATGATTTAAACATTTATACAAACAAATTATCATCACCAAAATTTAATATTATTGGTCACTCACTTGGAGGGTTAGTCGCTAGGATATATAGTCAAAAATATGGAATAGATAAGATAAAAAAATTAATTACCGTTGGATCTCCTCATAAAGGAGCGGCACAAGTATATAAGATGGTAGAGGCAGGAGAGATAGAAAAAAATAATACTTCTTTATATCTTGCTGCGAAATTGCTTTTAATGATTAATAAAAATAATATCGAAACTGATAAAGAAACAATTAATAAATATTTTCCAATTTTAAAAGACTTATTACCTACATATGATTATTTAACTAATTTAAATAATCAAAAAATAAATCTTGAAAATATGTCTGTAAAAAATGACTACTTAATAAATAAAAATAAGAATCTTGATAATAATTCAATTTCTATCTTGTCCACGGTCGTGGGTAAGATAGAAGATAATACTCTTTGGGGTTATAAAGTAAAAGAGAGGGGATTTTTTGATAAGTTATTAGATTATTATGTAGATGGAAAACCAATTGAATCGATTCTTAAAAGTGGTGATGGGGTAGTAGTTGAGGAAAGCGCGAGTATGGGTAACGATGTATCAACTTATAATTTATATCATGCAGATCTTATCTACAAAAAAGAATCTATAAAAGAGATCCTAAACAAATTAAATATAGATTTTACAGATAGTCAAATAACAGAAGGTAAAGGAACAATATTAAGTCCATCAATAATATTTTTGATCAAGTCTCCTGCCAATATCGAAGTTAGTATAGGTGATAAAATTTACAAAGAAAGTGATGGAATAATATTTATTGAAAATCCGGTAGACGGAAATTACAAATTAAAAGTTATAGGAATTGAAAATGGGAATTATGAGTTAATAGTAGGGGAGATAGGAACGAATAATGATGTATGGCAAAATATCTATGGTCAGACAAGTTTTAATAAGGTAGATATTTATGAAATAAACTTTAAAAATGACCTACCTCTTGAAATTAATAATCAAGATCTATTAGCTTATTTGTATATAAAGGGTTACAAAATAAGAAATTTAAAAAACTTAAATAAGATTTTTCATGAATTAATTAAAAAAAGAGACTTTATAGGTCTTGAAAAACTAGAAAAATATGAATTAAGTCTAAATAATAAACAACAACAAAAAATAGATATAAGAGAGCTTAGAAAAGAATTAGAAATCATGGAAATGAGAATTAGTAAAATAAGTAAGCCTTTAAACTCTATTATATTAGAACAAATAACTAAAAGAATTGAGACTATTAGAAACGAAATTAAAACTAACAATTTTAAAGCTTTTCAGATATTAATTAGAACAATTAAAGAATTATTAAAAATAATTAATAAATGAGAAAACTAAATGTAAATCAAAGAAGAGCAATATCTGACTTATTTATTAATTTATCTAATTCTATTATCACTTTAAGCATTATTACTCCTTTTTTATCAAAAAATATTTTATATTATGAAAATTTTATTAATTTATTATTTGGCATTATTGTTTCTTTTATATTAATTTTACTTTCAAACAATATGCTAAAATAAAAAAATGGATACAACGAGTATTTTTACTATGGGTGCGATTGGAATATTGTTATTTGCCTTAACTATATATTTTGTTTTTGGCAGGAGATAATCATGAGCGATATAAATAAAATTCTATATACAATTTTTTTTGCAATTGTAATATTTTCATTTTGTCTCTTTTATTACGATGCTAAAAAAACCTCAAAAAAATAAAATATTATTGAAATAATTCAGTACCTACTTTATACTATGGGGCGATATGACAGCCCAAGAAAAACCAGCATTCTTTTTAGATAACCCAGCTTACCAAGAAGCATATCGTTATCTACAAAAAGATATGCCATTAATGTTAGAAAGAATGAAGATGAGAAAACTTATAACCATGAGACTCGAGAAAGCTCTTGGTATAAAGACAGATCCTGACTCTTTTGATACTAATATATATTTATATGATTTAGGTCCAGCGAGTAATGATGTGGCTTGGAATGTGTGTGACTTAATCGAAGGAAGTACAATTGTAGATTTTCCACTTGACCCAAGAAATAAAAAAAAGTTAAGATATAAAAATAATTTCGGTCGCGACGAAATAATTGAGACAGGCGACAGGCGAGAATATTCTTATGTAGTTGATAAAGAAAAAATGGTCTGGGATCCAATTACTCGAAATTGGGGAACGATGAAAAACGAAGAATTTCATAAAAGACTTTATTTAAAATAAAATTGTTTCAGCTGAAATTCATATTAATTTGACAAGAAAAAACTATAGGTGTATAATTACACCGATCTTGTTTTACAAGGTCTAAACAATGAAAATCAAAAAGGGGACAGCTAGAAAGCTCATCTCTGTTCTTACAAGTTTCCTAATCTTAGTAAACTCATTCGCTCCTTATTTATTGATTGCTCCAGTCTTAACCCCAGTCGGTGCACAAGAAGAAATCTCACCAACTACAGAGCCAACAGTCGTACCAACTCAAGAACCAAGTCCGTCAGAAGAAATTTCACCAACCAATGAACCAACAATCGAACCAACAGTCGAAGTAATCTCACCAACTGATATTGTAGATGTATCCCCAACTATTGAAATTACACCAATTGAAACCATTGAGCCAACAGTCGAGCCGACTCTTGCTCCTACTGAAGCTCCTTCTGTTACTTCTCCACCTGAAGAAAGTACCCCAACTCCTGCAAGTGATTTACAGACACCTGCTCCAGAGACAACTCCTACAGCTACACCCACATATATCGCACAAGAAACTAAAATCGGTCAAGTCGAGACTCAAGTAATAGAATCCTTTACCTCTGTCGAGCAGATTCATTAAATGGATGCTTAATGACAGATAAACCAGATTATGCACCTACCGAAGTCGCGGTCATCACAGGTCACGGATTCCTCGCCTCTACTATATATACTATTATAGTAAGCTCGAGCGATGAGCCTGCAACTCGATTTGAAAAAGAGATTACAACTGATGAAAATGGTAGTTTTACCTATAGCTATCAATTAGATGGTATTTATAGACCAAACTATTTGGTTGAGTTAAAAGATGGCGCAGGCCAAGTAGTCGCCAGCGTGACTTTTACTGATGCTGATACTACATATAAATCTCCAACTAATAATAGTAATTCGGGATGGTCAAATCCTCAATATGCTTATGCGCCAGATAATAATAGAGCGATAGCTGATAATGGTAATGATATTGTTCAGTACTCTGATTTTTCATTATCAATTCCATCAAGTTCAACTATTGATGGTATAGAAATTTCAATTGAAGGTTTTACCACAAAAACTTATGGAATTGATCGCCAGGCTCAAGTTTCTTTGTCTTGGGATGGAGGATTAAGTTGGACAAGTGGATCATCTGGTGATAAAAAAACTAATGTATCTGAAAGCAATTCTAGCACTGACTCTACGAGTAATTTAGGAGGTAGTACTGATAAATGGGGAAGGACTTGGAATGTAGACAACATTTCTAATTCAAACTTTAAAGTAAGATTTGATACTAATGTAGCAGATTCTGGAACATATCTAAATATAGATCATATTAAAATTAAAATATATTACACAGAAAACTTTATCTGCGGAGATAACGTAAAAAACGGTACTGAAGAGTGTGACGGATCTGATCTTGGCGGACTTCCATCATCAGATTTTCAATGTAATGGTTCTTGTAAGATAGAACTTATTAATTCTAAAGTCACTATCTGTCATCGAAGCTCAAGTGAGAGTAATCCATATAATAGTCAAGAACCAAATAAATCCGCTGACGTATCAGGTCATCATGGTCATAATGGTGGAATTTATCCTGCAGATCCATGGGGTGATATTATTCCTTCTTTTTATTATATCGGTGGTTATTATGCAGGGAAAAATTGGAGTTCTGAAGGTCAGGCAATATGGAGAAACAGCTGTGAAATTCCCTGTGACACTGAATATACTTATCAAAAAACCAGCGATTACTCAAATCCAATAGTTGAAATTGATTTTCGGGATTACCAGGATCCTCCAGGATCAAACAATGCTGGTTATTTTAAGATAAGTGTTTCTGCAAAATCCGGATTCACAGTGACAAAAGTTGAACTGGATGTAGACTTTGATGAACATAGAGGTTTTTATACATATTCTTCTGGGCCTCTTGATAATTTTGATCCAAATCCAGGTGATAGAATTACCGGTGCTAAAGTTACAGTCAAAAAACTCTGCGGGCCGGTTTGCGGCAATAGCCAAGTTGAGACTGGAGAAGAGTGTGATGGTGATGCACCAATATCATGTTCAACCCAATCAGGTTATAGTGGAACAAAATCATGCAGCTCTCAATGTGTTTGGGATGATTGCATTACAAATTTAAGTTGTGGTGATGGTGTTATAAATGGACCGGAAGAATGCGACGAGGCTGGTCAAAATGGTAATATCTGTACCCCTTCTTATGGTGGCAATTGTTCTTATTGTTCTGAAGGTTGCTTAAACGTGACGATAGAAGGGCCTAAATGTGGAGATGATATAAAAAATGGAAATGAGCAATGTGATGGTAAAGATGGAGTTCCTTCAAATTACTCATGTACAGAATCTTGCACTTTAAAATACGTTCCATATTGTGGAGACGGATCTGTTAACACAATAAACGAACTGTGTGATGACGGCAATCAAAACGATGCTGATTACTGTACCAATAGTTGCCAGATGAATAATGTTTGTCTGCCTGATGTCAATATGGTTGTTAACGGAGGGTTTGAAACACCAGCTGTTACCAAATCTGAAGGTTGGGATATCTTTCCTTCAGGATCAGCCGGACTTGGATGGTTGGTTGATTGGTATAGTACTGAAACTTCTTTTGATGGAGTAACTCGACCGGATACAGCTAACTTAGAATTACACCGGGGTGTAAGCGGTTGGGCTCCAACTGAAGGTAGCCAGTATGCTGAACTTGATTCTGACTGGAATGATCATGTTGGTACTTTAAATGGCGAACCGGCTTCGGTAAAAATTATTCAGAAATTAGCGACAATTCCTAATTATAAATATGAAATCAAATATTCATACTCACCTCGTCCAAATGAATCATCTGCTGATAATAAATTACAATCTTGGTGGGGCGGAATAGGTATGGGTGATCATCAGTCAGCCGGTGGAGGAAATACAGCTTGGAATGAGTATACATTTGAAAAAGTAGCAACAGGAAACTCTACTGATTTAGAATTCGCAGATCAAGGAAATCCAAATTCACTAGGTACTTTTATTGATAATGTTTCAGTAACATGTTTAGGCCCAGCTAAGGGAACAATATCCGGTATTAAATATGAAGATAAAAACGAAGACACAATTCATAATAGCGATGAGGATGTTTTGTCCGGTTGGACGATTTATCTTGATACTGATAATGATGGAAATTTAGATACCGGTGAAACAAGCGCGGTTACAGATCAAAATGGAGAATACAAATTTATTGATCTTCCGATTGGAAATTATTGGGTTAGGGAAGTCGGAAAAACAGGTTGGGTTAAGACAACTCCAGTAAATAACAATTATGGTCATAATGTTACTATCTCTGCAAACAATCTTAATGAAACCGGAGTAAATTTTGGTAACAAAAAAAATCCGGTTACGATTAAAGCCTATAAAGTCGTCTGTGATTCAGAGTCATATCTACCTAATATGTCCGGTGGTGCAAACATAGATGCTAATACTGCAAAAAATATTGTTGAAAATTCCAAAGGAAAATGTCATTACGTTGATGGATGGAGTTTTCAATACGGTTTTGCTGATAAAGCTTCTGTTTCGGGTGTTGATAAATTGATAGGAACTCATATCGGTGAGGCTGATGGAACTCCTTCAAGCTGTTCTACTAACTGTGGACCAAATACCAATACTGGTACAGCTTATAAAAATTGGAAAACATTTGGTTTAACTGATAGCAGTAACTATGGAATGACTGAGGTTACTATCGAAGATTTGGAAGGGGCACCAGGAATTTGGGTCAGAGAAAATCTTCAGACTGGTTATGTGCCATTTACATATCCACCACAATCAAGTCCTGGTAGCAATGTCAGCGCCGAGATTTACTGCCATAATGACGTTTTAAACTATGATAATTATGATCAAATTGCATCACCTCAATATGGAAATACATATTATTGTGTCGCGTTTAATGCGCTAAACAAAGGAACAATCGTTGTAGAAAAACAAGTATTACCAGATGGAGATCAAACCGAGTTTGCATTTAGCGGTGCAGTAAGTGGGACAATTGGCGATGGGCAACAATTAACAACTGACGTCGTAGTTGGTTCCCATACCGTAACAGAAGTAAACTCTTCAACTTCAGGTTATAACTTAATCGATATAGATTGTGATGATGATAATTCTACATTTGATGTTGCAACCGGTGTTGCTACATTTAATATCGAAGCAGGAGAAACAGTAAAATGCACATTTACTAATGAAATGTTTGGCTCAATCACAGCTCATAAATTTGAAGATCTTGATCAAAGCGGTGATCAAAATGGAGAAGAATTAGGTGTAGAAGACTGGACTATGTCAGTTTATAATGATGCAGATTGTAAAGGTGATAGTATTGGAACAGGAGATACTGATACAGAAGGTAATAAAACATTTTATTCAATAGTACCTCATAATACATATTCTATTCTGGAAGAATCTCGCTCAGACTGGAAAAATACAACTCCAGTATGTCAAAACTTTACAGTTGATGCAGGTCAAAATGTTACTGTAAATTTCGGAAACGTTCATTATGGTCAAATAAATATCTTAAAATACGAAGATGTTAATGGTGATGGAGATAATGAGGGAGATAAAGTATTAAGTGGATGGACTATGAACTTAACAGGTGAAAAATCACAGGTAACTGGTGAAGATGGAAAAACATCTTTTGAAAATCTATTACCAGGCACATATGTTTTAAGCGAAGACTTTACTGGTCAAGATGGATGGACTCAGACAAATATAACATGTAAACCAGATAAAGTTACTGAAATTGATGAACCAACAGCTACTCCTACACCTCCTAGAGAAGCAAAGGCCCTTTTTGGCCAAGTATTAGCTCAGGCTGAAGATGAAAAGCCATATAATGCTGAGACTATCATAGTTGAAGCAGGAGATACATGGAACTGTTATGTAGGAAACCAATTAAAACAATCAGTGATGACAATTGAGAAATCAAATGATGGCACCAGCCAAGTTCCAGGCGGTACAGTGACTTACACAATCAAGGTTAAGGCATTAGATAATAAAGTACTTGGAGCAAAAGTAAAAGATCTTCTTCCAAAAGGATTCAGTTTCCTAAATGTAGTCTCAATTATTCGAAATGGTACAGATGATATTACTGCTTTAGTAGGTGATCCAGCTTATCACTCACCAGGTACATATAATTTAGGCGATATGGATATAAATGATGAAATAGTAATTACCTATAAGGCTAAGATCGATGGTGGTCAAGCATATGGTCTTTATAAAGATTTAGCTTGGGCTACAGGTACTGATATGACCTCAAATCGCATCTTAGCTGAAGCTCAGACAACAGGTTATGTCACAGATACAGTCGTAGGTACAGGAGTCAAAGTAGATGGAAATAT
>Ga0172371_10009324_pt1 | contig 13514 bp, 6 predicted proteins | sample Lak12m_FD_114543 | JGI IMG/M metagenome (GOLD analysis project Ga0172371, IMG submission 114543) | Freshwater microbial communities from Kabuno Bay, South-Kivu, Congo - kab_022012_12m | ecosystem: Environmental > Aquatic > Freshwater > Lake | place: Democratic Republic of the Congo: South-Kivu... | reverse complement strand
CGTGACCAGTTATGCCGTGGCCGGCACCAACAACGTCAATGTGGTTGGCACCATGCGGGTGCTGAACGGGTCGGGCGGCGCGGCGGACTTCGCTGCGGCGCCAAACTGGGTCGCGCCGGCGCTCCCGCTGATGGTCGGCTCCAACACCTTCTATGTGTACGGCACCAACATCTATGGGATCATGGCCGGCAGCTACGTCGACATTACGCGCGGCGAACCCGGCACCGGCGTGCCGTATCTCGACATCACCAATGCCAATGCTGAGATTGACTACACCACCAGCACGATGATCGGCGGCACGAACAACGTCAATGTCGTCGGCGCCACGTGGTGGGTCAATGAAACATCAGGGGACAATGGCGTGGTGAACCGGCTCAGTCCCACGGCCTGGGAGGCGGCGGTCACCTTGGCGGTGAGTTCGACGCAGGCGGTCGAGAACATCGTCACGGTTATCGGCCTGAACCTGCTGAACGTCAGCGCCACCGACCACATCAGCATCATCGTCAAACCGTTGCCCATCATTCCCAGCAACAATGTGCTCTGCCTGTGGCCGCGCTACATTGGCAAGGATCAGACTGGCACGGTCGAGTTCATCGCCACGATGGACACGACCTATCAGCTCTGGGCGCGCGGCGCGGGCAGCACCCAAGTGGTTGCCAGCGGCACCTGCGCGGCCGGCTGGAATCTCGTGCCGTTCCACAGTGCGATGCTGCCGTGCCAGATGAACCAGGGTACCAACGAGCTGTTCCTGGATGTGCAGAACGAGGGCAGCTTCGTCGCCGGCAATATCCTGATGGTGCCGGATCTGAAGATCAACGGCATCACCAACGATGTCGACGGCGAACTCATTCGCGTGCAGTACAAGCCGAAGAACAAGACGACGGCGCAGGCCTATGCGCGCGGCCGGACCTTGTACATCACCGGTGGCTCGCCGAAAGACCGCTTGATGGTCACCGTGAAACGGCCGAAGAAGACCAAGTGGGTTGACCGTGGCACGGTCATCTGCGGCGTCGTCTCCGACAGCGGCTTCATGACGGTCAAAGTCGAGGGCTCGCTGGATCGGTTGCAGTGCACCGGCGTCGTGCGCCAGGTCATGACCAGACGGGGCAACCTTGGCCAAGACAGCCGCACCATGCTGTTCGACGTGCGCTTCGACAGCAACAACAAGGCGGTCATCAAGACGGTCGGCGCCACCGTGCCGCGCACCAACAACCTCGGCCAGCCGGTCAGTGTGATGATCAGCGGTAATATTCGCGGCAACATTCTGGTGGGCCAGGCGTACTACACCAACAACTTCAACGGCGTGTTGAGCACCAACGGCGCGATGCCGGAGTACATTGTGAACGGGTCCCAGCGCGGTGTGGCCATGCTGGCGGCGATGCAGGGCAACATTGGCAGCGACAGCGTACGGCGCTGGATCGCAGCCAAGTTTGTGAAGCAGACCGTCAGCACCTGGCGCATGAAGACCAACACCGGCGGCGATATCGTTAACTATGCCTACTATATGACCGGCGCCGCCAATACCAAGAAGGGCTACAGCCTGCTGGCAATGACCGCACGGATGATTGCCGACTCGTCCAGCAATCAAGTCAATACGACGGTCGTCTGCGGCCACGATCCCGCCCTGCAGCGGCCGTGGCTGGTGACCAATTGGGTGAGTCAGCCGGTGGTCTACACGGTGGGCAACGTGAAAGGCAGCGAATTGCTGCAGGGCACGTTCCGGCTGGCCAAGCCGCCCAAGAAAGTCAAGAGCAAACTGGACAAGGCCAAATATATCATCGGCAATCCGTAACCACACCCGCGGGCCGCGCCATCCGGCGCGGCACACGCTGGCACATCATGCAAGATGGCAGCGCGGAGGAGGGTCTCCGCGCTGCCATTCTTTTTATGCATAGCACCGCAGGGTGCTGCAATCTCTTTGCGGCGTTTGCGCCGAGGGATTTTTACTGCCCCCGCGCGGCGAGCGCGTACTGGGCCCAGTGCAAGTCCCTTTCATACCAGTTGCGCACGTGCAGGACTGGACCGCGCCGCGTTGCACGAATGCTGACGCGCGTCGGGGTGGCGCCCGCCAGCGTGCCGCAGAATGCCGTGCCGCGCGCATTCGCCTGCAGCGTCACCTGTTGCACCGTGCCGTCGGTGAAATTCATTTCAAACTGGTTGTGGCCCGCCGCGATGCAGGCATTGATTTCGTCCCAAGTCATGTGCAGCGGGGCGTCGAGCTGATAACCGATCTTGCGCGCCTGCACATCGCGCAGCAAGGGCGGCATAAAGACCGCATCGCCCGTGGCGCTTGCCATGCCGGCGGCGGCCGGGCTCAACCCGCTCCAGCCCGCGGCATTGCCCGCGCGCAGCCAGTAATAGTATGTCTGCCCGTTGCTGACACGCGCGTCATGGAACAGCGGGAATGCCGTGGTGCCGACCAGCACGGCGCCCGCGGGATCGTTGGTCGTGCTGCGCAAAATCTGATAGGTGGTGGCCAGGGTCTGCGCCGGCCATGTCACCACAACCAGCCGGGTGTAGTCGTCCACGCTGGCGCACAGCACGGTCGGCACCGCCGGCGGTGCGACCACGCGCGCCGGCCGGATGTCAAAGATGGCCTGATGCCAATTGCGCCATTCGCCAATGCCGTTCAGAAAATACCAGGCGTCCTCACAGCCGCTCCAGCCCATGTTGATGTGCACCTGGTTGCCGTCGCGCACACCGTCGCACACCACCGCATGGCCTTCGCCGCGATCATTGTAAAAACCGTAAAACACAACCCGGTTGTTCTGCACATCCCAGGCCAGCAGGTCGTACCATTCTTGGTCGAAATAGTTGCCGCGCATGCGCAGGTCGCTGCAACTGTAACCAAACTGCCGGCGCAACGCATTCGGCACTTTGCTGCTAAAAGCACCCGAGCCATTGCCTTCATAGTCCATCTTGACGCTGACGCCGCAATGATACATCACGCGCGCCGTCTCGGTAATGCTGTGGGCGGCGCTGGCCTTGGTCAGGCGGTCGGGCATGGCAGCCCAGGCATACGACCGCAAGCCGGCATCGCTGGTGCGATGCTGCCCGCGGCAGGCGCCGTCATGGTCGCGATAACCAAAATCCCGCGCCGGCGCCGCCGGGAATTCATGATGCTTCAAAATCTGGGCCATGGCACACGCAACGCAACCCGCATACGCCTTGTTGTCGGGCCCACCGGCCGCCGACGGCGCATCCGCGTTGTAGGGCGCGTCCTGATTCCACGTGGTCTGCAGCAAGGGCAGGTCCGACCAGTCCACCGTGTTGACGCGCGGCGCTGCATTCGATGCACCCGCCGTTTGGCGCAGTGCCTGCCACTCGGCCTGGTTGCACGCGCGCTGCGCCATGACTTCAACTTGGTCGCCGGCCAACGTGCGCGCTTCCTGCTCGAGCTCCCACGTCAGCACCTTTTGCATCGCCGGCGGCAAATTCGTGAAGCTGCCGTGTGCGGCGTACAGTTTCAATGCCGGCAAACGATCATCGGCACGCATGACCACAAAACCGGATGACGCAAATTCAGCGACAAAGCCAATGGGGGAGCCGGCGTTGCCGACCCGCATCACGCGCGCCACGGCACCGCCGATGCCGGCACCCGGCATGGCCTTGACCGTCGCGGCGTTCAGCGCCGGCGCTTGCTCGGCCATGAATGTCTGGGCAGCCCGCACAACATCCTCTTCGCTGACCGGCGCCGCGCAGGCCAGTCCGACCAGCAGCGTGGTCATCAGCGGGAAGAGAAGGTGTCTTACGTTGGCTTGCATGTGGCTCTCGTGTTCGTTTTGTGCGCGTGATTTGGTTATGTCTCGCGCGCGCATATTCTGCATTGCACGATGTGGCCCTAAAACGCAAGCAATTGAATATAAGCATCATAGAAATATATAAAAGCAGAAAATGTTTGCAAAAATGCAAACAAAAGCTGCCGATGCGAAAGCATTAAAAACATTTTTCAACGCAAGCGCGCAGGCACAAAGCGGGCATTAGAGGAGATTGGATACCAGCATAATTGCTTCGTCTGCCGGTTCAATCGACATTTTATGTCGTTTGAGAAAGGAAATTCGTCGGCTGCCGACGAATTTATAAGTGGCCAAAAAGAAAGATTGCGACTGCCTTCGTGCTCTTCGTGCCCTTCGTGGTAAAATCAGCGCGGCGTCAGGCCACGCGGCAGACGGCATCACACGCGGTCAGCACAACCCAAGCCGTCACTTTGTCTTCCGGCAGGTTGTAACCGCGCGCCAGGGCCGTGCGATAGGCCTGCAATTGTGCGGCATACCGTTGCGCGTGGTCGTCAGGCGTCTCGCCGGCGGGCACGCGCCCAGTCTTGAAATCATACACGTCAATCCGTTGCGGCGCGGCCGCCGATGGATACAGCACGACGCGGTCCATGGCACCGCGCAGCAAGGCGTCATGGTGCACGCGGTCATCCGGCCCGGCGGGCAACAAGGCCGCAAAAGACAATTCCGTGCAAACCTCGCACGGCTCGGCCGGGTGCGTGAACAGGGCGCGGATGTTCGGCGTGGCCAGCAGCCGCAGCAGCTCGCGCTCAATCAGCGCGCAGTCATCTGCGGCCATGCCCGGATCGGCGCGGCGCACCAACTCGCCCACGGCGGCGTCTGTCAGCGGCGCGTCGCGCCAGACAATGTGTTGCAGCAGGTTGTGCAGCAGCGTGCCGTGCTGCGCGGGTTGCAGCCAGTCGCGCGTGAACCACTGCGCGCGCTGGCTCGTGCTGCCCGGCGCCAGTTTTGACGGCCGCACGGCGGGACGGTGGCGAGTGGGCTGGCCGCGCAAGGTGATGCGCGGCGCGGGCGCAAGGCCGGTCTCCGCCGTTGCCGCGACTGGCGCATAATCTTCGAACCATTTTGGATCGCCCTGCTGAAAGACAATGCTGGCGGGCACATTCGCCGCTGCGGGCGCGGCATGTTCCGCCAGCATCGCCAGCAGGTATGCGGCAAAATCTTTGTCGCTGCGCTGGGCGCAGAGAACATACAGCGCCTTCGCGGCGCGCGTCAAGGCGACATACATCATGTTGCAGAAACTCATGGTCTCGTCGCGCATGACCGATTCGTACAGCGGTTTGAGTTGCGCGCCGCCGCGGCAGACGTCGAGCGGCGGGCGCGCCAACACGCACGTCGTGCGCGGTTCTTCGAGCGCGCCTGGCACGTCTTCTTTGCGCGTGAAAAGACGGTGCTGCCCGCAATTGGGCCGGGCTAAATTCATCTCCGGCAGAATGACGACATCGAAATTCAGGCCCTTGGCCGTGTGGATTGTCGAGCAAATCACGCCTTCACTGGCTTGCAGCTCGCGCGGCGCCACCGCCTCGACATGCGCCACAAAATCGCGCGGGTCAGCGGTGGCCTGTGATTGATATTGTTCGGCCACGCCGAACAGTTGGATCAGGCGCGCGCGGTCGGCGGTGGCGAGCGTGTCCAACGCGTCCGCGCACAGCCATTGCAACGTCTCGGCGTACGAGGTGTAGACCAGCCGCGCGCGCACGGCCGCCAGCCATTCCGCAACATCATTCGCCGGCACGCGCGCCGCCAGAAATGACGTGCGCAATTGCCGTTCGGCCAAGCGATCCTCCGGTGCGGACGCCCAGCGCAACGCAGCCAAGACGGCTTGCACGGCGGCATTTTCAAACAGGCGGCTCTTGCCCTGGGTGAACGCTGGAATGCCGGCCTGGCGCAGTCGCAGCAGATATTCGTTGACGCCATCATTGGTGCGAAACAGCAGGGCCGTGCGCAGATTGCGCCGCCAGGGCTGGAGCACCTGCAGCAGCGTGACGGTCTCGTCGCCAACCGCCGGCGCATCGCCTGCCTGCACACGCACTTCGGCGTAACCGGGAAACGTCACGGTGGACGCCGGCAGATGCGGCGCGAATTTCGTGTCGCGGCGCCAGCGGCGGAAGTCGCCGGCGAACTCAAGATCGTTGCGCGGCTCGTCAAACACTTGGTTGACCAAGGCCAGGATGTTCGCGCCCGAGCGGTAGCTGACATTGCGCGGCTGCTCGAGGATGCGCGGCGTCGCGTGGTTGTACCAAGCCAGCACTTCGGCAAACAGGCGCGCATCACCGCCGCGAAAACCGTAAATCGCCTGCTTGACGTCGCCGACCATGAAATATGTGCGGCGCTCGCTCGGGTCGCACAAAATCTCGTCGGCCAGCGGCGCCAGTACGCGCCATTGCGTCCAGCTCGTGTCTTGAAATTCATCCAGCAAGAGATGATCAATGCGGCTGTCCAGCCGCTCGTACATGACGGTTTGCTGCTCATGCACGCGCTGCAACACGCGGGCGACATCGTCGAACGACAACAAGGCGCGCGCCGTCTTCAACGCCTGATACTGCTCGTTGAACAGTTCGAGAAAGGCGTGCATGTTTTCCGTGCGGCGCTGGCAGACGCCAATGATGCACGCTTCGGCGTGGGCCAGGATGGCGCGCAGGACATCCGCCAATTCGCCGGTCAGGGGCGTCTTGTAATACAGTTCGCTGCCGCCAAGCAGTTTGGCGGTCGGCCCGTTTTTGAAAATGTATGCCCAGTCAGCCCGGCTCAGGCTCTCGAAAAAGCTGGCGGCGCGCTTGTCGGTGATCAGCGCGCGACAGCGCTCTTGCAGCGCCTGCCATTGCCCGGCGTCGAGCGGCTGCGCCGCCGTGCGGCCCCACTGCCATGCCGCCGCATCACTGCTGAGAAACGCGCCATAGATCGTTTCAATGACGTCGGCCAGCGTGGCGCTGATCTTGCGCCGGTCTTTGTCTTCGGTGAGGCCGTCGTAAATCTCCTGGACGCGCGCCAGACGGACGGGCTGCCGTGCCGCTTGGAACACCTGGCGCAAGGCATCCAGATCGAGCGTCTCGAGGACGGCATCGTCGATCAAGGTGTAGTCCAGATCGAGCCCCAATTCCAGCGCGAAGCAGCGCGCGACTTCGCCGAAAAAGCTGTCAATCGTGCCGAGATGCAAACGGTGCAAGTGGTCGACAATCAAACGCAAGACCTGTTCGAGCTGGTGGCGCGTCGGCACCGGCGTGCAGGCGAGACTGGCGCACAGCCGCTGGTGGGCCTTGTCATCGAGCACGGCCTGGGCCAGCAGGCGGACAATGCGTTCGAGCATTTCGCGCGCGGCCAGACGCGTGAACGTGATCGCCAGAATGCTTTCCGGCCGCGGGTCGCGCAGCAGAATGCGAATGAAGCGCAAGGCCAGCTCCTCGGTCTTGCCGCTGCCGGCCGAGGCCAGGATCGCTTCACGCGGGTGGAAGGTGGCATTGCTCATTAGGCATCGCTCATTGGTCATCGGTCAAGTATCATTTGCAGGCAAGGCAAGAAATGACAGATGACCAATGTGCATTGACAATTGATAAATGGTTTGGCATTGGTCACACCCGTTGACATAGAAATGTATAGTCACACATGCGGCAGGCCGCCTCGTCGTCGGTGCGGGCAAAGGCCGCGTCGTCATTGCGCTGGATGCAGGTCACAATCTCGCGGGCACAGGCATACGCGTCGGTGAAATCCTGGTCAGTCAATTCTTGCAGTTTAAATGCGTCGCGCTCGAACAAGCGCCAGTAGGCACAGGCAATCTCAGCGCCGGGTTCTTCGTGCCGGAGCCAGTAGGCATACAAGGGCAACTGCAAATCACGCCAACGGCCGTCGGCCGCGCGCGGGTGCTCGGTTTTGCCGGATTTGTAATCGATGATGCAGCACTGGGCGCCCTTGCGATCAATCCGGTCGATCTTGCCGGTGATGACGAGCGGTGTGGGCGTTTTGTCCACGGTGATGGTGATCTTGCGTTCGAGCGGGCCGGCGATGTGCCAGCCGTCGGCGTGGCGGGCGCAGTGCTGCGCGGCGTAGGCCCGCAGGACATCCCGGCAGGCTGCCGCTTGCAGGGCGATGGTCGGATGCAATTCGGGCCCGAAGCGCGCCCGCAAGATTTGCTCCAGCGCGGCGCACAGGCGCGCCGTCAGCGCGTCTTGGTCGAGCGGCGTGGCGGGCATTTGCGCCAGCACTTCATGCAGCACGGTGCCCAGGGTCGCCGGATTGAGTTCACACGAAAACTCCTGCACCGGCGCCACCCCGGCCTGCTGCAAATACCATTTGTGCGGGCAGGTCAGATACGTGCTGAAGGTGGTCACGGACATTTTTGTCAATGGCCGGGGCAGCACGAGCCCGTGATCCGGCGGCGGGCCGGGCGTGATGGTTGCGCGCGAAGGCTCTGCCGGCGGCGTGGCATTGTTGTTCTGCACCGGCTCTTTGCCATAAAAACGCAAGAGGAGCTGCGCAAGGCACGGCATCGAGCACTCACACAACACGCGACTGAGTTTCAGCGGATCGGCATTGTCGGCAAAACGGCCGGCGAGCAGATACACCTGCCGGGCGCCGGCCAGCAGCGCGCGCAACAAATAGCGGTCGCGATTGAGGCGGCGTTCGTTGTGCGCCAGGCCGAGTGCGGCGCGCAATCCGTCCGGCAAAAAGGGATCGCTGGTGATGACCTGCGGGACCATGCCGTCGTTCATGCCGGTCAAGATCACGACCGGCGCGTCATCGCACGCGACATCAAGCCAGCCGACCAAATCGAGCGCGACGCCCGACGCATCCGGCACCAGCGCTGTTTGTTCGAGCCATTGCAGGCAGCGGCGCAATGCCAGCGGCGCGCCGAGCGGTGCGTCGTGCGTCACTGCGCTGCCCGCGATTTCACGCATTATGTCGCACCACGCCTGGATTGCGTCGCCGTGCGGCGCCGGATCGGCCCAGGCCGGCACGTCGTCCGTCGCGGCGTACAAGGCATGCAAGACGGCATTGAACTGCTCCGGCCAGGCATGCAACCGGCGCGGTTCATGCAGCGGCGCCAGCAGTTCCTGCACCAGCGCGACACATTGCGTAACGTCCGCGGGTGTTTCCGCGCGCGGCTCGTTCGCGAGATCCAGGGCGTGCGCGATGGCAAAGTTGCGTACGGCGGCCAGGCGCTCATCCAGCGCGGCTTGCGTGGCGCATGCAAGGCGCGCGGCCAGCCAGCGCGCAACGACCGGGTGCGCGGCCATCCGGAAGAAATTCACGATCGAAAAATCTTCGAGACAGTTCGCCACTGTGTTGAGCAACAGTCCTAGTTCCGTCTCGCAAAAGGCGCGGCCAACCGCGTCGTGGCTCGGTACGCCGGCAGTCGCCAGCGTGTCGCGCAGCGGCCGCGCCACGGTGCTGTCCGGCACGCCGATGACGACGTCGCTCAGGGCCAGCGTCGCGTCCTGCCGCGCCAGCAATTCGGCCACGGTGCGCGCCTGGTCCGCGGGCGTGTCACCAATGAAAATCTGCTCGAGCCGGCGGTCCAGACTAGTGTCGCGCGGCGGCATGCCCGGGTGCAACACGCCGCAAGCGTCGAGCCAGTCGGCCCCGGCCGGCTGGTGCGTGACGATCGTGACCGGCATGGCCACGGCCGCCAGCATATCCATAAACTGCCGGAAACAATCCACCACGCCGGCTACATACATATGTATGCATCCGGCAAAAATCTGGTCTGTGGTTGTCTGCGCCAACCGGGCCAGTGCCTGCTCGCGCGCGGCATAACGATCGAGCAAGCCGTGCGCGGCCAAGGTGTTGTGATAAGCCCGGCCGACCGCGTCGAGCGCGTGCCAGCGCGCCTGGTCGCGCTCATCCGCGCGGCGCTGGGCGGCCACTGCGGCAAAACTGACGCGCTCGCCGGCCAGTTCATGATGCATGCGCTGCAGCCGGCACGCAAAGGCAAAGGGATCGCGCGTCATGGTTGCCGCGCCGTCGGCGTCGCCAAACAAGGGTGCCAGTTCGTCCGTGGTGTCCTGCAGCGCGCGCATCCACGCGACGCATTCCTCGACTGTGGTCGCAGCGCGCGCGGTCACGCAGGCGGCGGCAATCCGGTCACACAAGTCACCGGGTGTCAACAGCAGTGGTGGCGTGAGAAAACGTTGGTCAGCGGCGGCGCGCTCGGCCAGCAATTCGGTCAAGCGCCGGCCGGCGCGGCGGGTGGGCAGGACGACGGCGCAATGTGCCAGATTACACGGGCCCGTGGCCGGCGCGGCGGCATACACCTGCCGCGCCAGTTCCGGGAGCAACGGTTTGTCAATCGCAATGGCCAGCACCGTGCGTTGCGTGCGGCCAGCCGGCATTGGTGCGCGTGAACTGCCCGCTGAAGTCCCGGTGGCGTCCATGGTATGGCGGCGGCGTCAGCGCAGGATCGTGTGCGCCATCAGCCCAAAATTCGAAAAGACAAAGTTATGCACTTGCTGGTTGTTGAACATGTAGCGCCGCTCGACCCGCGCGGAAACCGAGGTGTAGACTTCATAGGGAATCGTCTCCATCTGGCGCGCCAGCTCGAAGACCGTGATTTCATCATCGAGTTGCCGGCCGAGCATGACCACTTCATCGCCGACCATCACTTCATTGACCAAACCGATGTCGACCGTCGCCTGATCCATGCTGACGCGGCCAACCACGGGATAGCGCATGCCGCGGATCAGCACGTGCGCGCGGCCCGAGAGGATGCGCCGGAAGCCGTCGCCATAGCCGACTTCGATCGTGGCAATCTTGGTGTGCCGCTGCACTTTGTGCGTCGCGCCGTAGCCGATGCATTGGCCGGCCAAGACTTCCTTGATGAACGTCACATTGGTCTTCCAGGCCATCAGCGGCTGGGTGCGAATGCCCTTGCGCACGATGCCGTCCACGGCCGGATACCCGCCGAAAATCAGGATGCCCGGACGGACCATGTCGTAGTCGGCATGCGCCACGTTGAGAAAACCGCCGCTGTTGGAAATGTGCTTGAGCGGAATCTCAAGGCCGCGCTCGCGCAGCAATTTGAGTATCGTCTTGAAGCGGTCATGCTGGCCGATCGCATAATGAATGTCGTCTTCGTCAGCGGTCGCGAAATGGCTGAGAATGCCCTCGACCTCGAGATTGCCGAGCCGCGCGGCGGCGAGAATGTCGTCATGATGATGCACGGCGTCAAAGCCGATCCGGCCCATGCCCGTGTCAATCTTGAGATGGACCGGCAGGCGCGCATGCATGCGACGCGCAGCCTCGTTCATCTGCAGGGCGTTGTCGAGATCAACAATGATCGGCCGGATGCCATGGACAAAGAGGGCTTTGACATCGTCGGCTTCGCACGGACCCAGCACCAGAATGCTCGCTTCCGGCACATACGCTTTGATCTCGAGTGCCTCGCGCAGCGTGGCCAGGCCGAGCCATTCGACGCCAAACTCAACCGCGGCCTTGGCGATTGCCTCGAGGCCGTGGCCGTACGCGTTGGCTTTTAGCGGCAGCAGCAGTTTGCAGTGCGGCGGCAAGGTTTCGCGCACGCGCGCCAGATTCGTGCGCAGCGCATTCAGATCAATTTCGGCCCAGGCGTTGTACATAACATGAAGTTACAAGTTTAAGGTTGCAGGTTTTAGGTTACCAGCATCCAGCATCAGACTAGTATTGTAGCGTTATTGCGCGTTGTTTGCCACTACACCGCGAATGGACGCGGGGCGCGACACATACGGATTGCCCGGCACAAAGAAGCGCGCCTGCAACTCGGTGCCGACGCGAAGGCCGATGCGCGCGCTGGTGGCCGGCGTGGCAACACGATAACCGTCATCGGCGATACACAACGGGCCGGCATCCAGCGGCGCATCGTTGAACCGGCCGGTGATGCCGAGTGCGGCGCACAGTTTGCCCGGGCCATTGGTCAAGTCAATGTCGCGCACGCCGCCGCGGCGCCGGCGCATTGTGGCGATGCCTTCAAGCGGTTCAAGTGCGCGGATCAGCACGGCCGAGCCGTGGCCTTCGGCTTCGGTGACGACATTCATCATCCAATGATTGCCATAACAAAAATACACATAGGCGTGGCCGGGCGGACCGAACATGGTGCGCGTGCGGGCAGTGACGCCGCGCGCGGCATGACACGCCGGATCGTCCTTGGCGAAATAAGCCTCGGTCTCGACAATCCGGCCGGCGCAGCGCACACCGCGCGTGGTGCAGACCAGAATTTTGCCAAGCAGTGCGCGAGCCACCTGATCCGGCGACCGCGCATAAAATGTCTGCGGCAGGATGTTCATGACGATAGAATTATAGCGAGGGCACGCCATCCGGTCAATCACAATCGACATTTTTTGTCGTTTGTGCGGCCCGCCCTGCGTGCGCGGGAGCGTCGCCGGCCCCGGCGACCGATCGGCGCGGCGGAATTGCTATAATAGCCTGTATGAAAAGCATGTTCTGCTCCATCCGTTTCGTGCGCAGATTGCTTGGGTATCAGCCCAAACAGAATCCAGCGATCATGCTGCGGCACGCAACCAAAGCTGACCTGCCTGATGTAGGTAAGGATGAACGGTGCCCATGAGTCGGCGCAAGAAATATTGGTGAAAAAGAGAACAGCGGCAAATGAATTTGGGAACTAAACACTGATGCTTGGGAAAAGGACACCGTCACGCCGTTTCACTCAATCTCATTCACCCACGGCGCAAGGCCGTGGGGGTCTCAGCACACCCAGCCGCAATGCTGCCGCAATCACACGCCGCACCACCGCCGCATCTGGGTGCCATGCCTGAACTGCCGGAAGTACAAACCGTGGTCAACGACTTGCGCCGCCTGGGTGCGGTGGGCGCGCGCATTCTGCAGGTGCGTGTCTTCAACCCGCGCACGATCGCCACGCCGGCGCCGCGCCTGTTCTGCCAGCGCCTGCGCGGCGCGCGCATCGCCGCCATCACGCGCCGTGCCAAGTTCATCGTGCTGCAACTCGACAAGCAACACTATTTGTTGATTCATCTGCGTATGTCCGGTCATCTGCATTTCGTCGCGTCCGACCAGCCGCGTGCAAAACATGAGCACGTCATTTTCTGGCTGGATGACGGGCGCACGCTGCGTTTTCACGACACGCGCAAATTCGGCCGCATGTTCCTGACGCCGCACATCGCAGACATTACCGGTGCGCTGGGTGTTGAGCCGCTCGAAGCCGCCTTCACGCCGGCGGTGCTTTTTGAACTGCTGCACCGCCGCGCGCGCATGCTCAAACCGTTGCTGCTCGATCAGACACTGATCGCCGGCCTCGGCAACATTTACACGGATGAGGCGCTCTGGCTGGCCACGCTGCATCCGTGCCGGCGCAGCGACACGCTGACCCATGCTGAAGCCAATGCCCTTCACGCGGCGATCCAGCAGGTCTTGCGCAAAGGCATCCGCAATCTTGGCACCAGCTTTGGCAAAGGCATTGGTCATTTCCAGTTGGTGAGCGACGAGCACGCGCGCAATCAGGAAGAGTTGATGGTGTACCAGCAAACCGGCGCGCCCTGCGCGCGCTGCGGCACGTTGATCCAGCGCTTGCTGGTCGGCCAGCGCGGCACGCACATCTGTCCGCGCTGCCAGCCCTAGCAGAAACACTCACCGCGGAGGCGCGGAGGTCGCTGAGGTCAGAAGCATTCCAACCATGTTCTTTTCTTCTCGGCGTCCTCAGCGTCTCGGCGGTGCAACCAGATTAATCACCGCGGAGGCGCGGAGGTCGCTGAGGGCAGAGGCATTCCAAGCATATTG
>Ga0172371_10009321_pt1 | contig 13517 bp, 16 predicted proteins | sample Lak12m_FD_114543 | JGI IMG/M metagenome (GOLD analysis project Ga0172371, IMG submission 114543) | Freshwater microbial communities from Kabuno Bay, South-Kivu, Congo - kab_022012_12m | ecosystem: Environmental > Aquatic > Freshwater > Lake | place: Democratic Republic of the Congo: South-Kivu... | reverse complement strand
TGATAAAGCCGCGCAAATTGGCTTTGAAATCATGAAAGCCCTGCAAGAAAATGAAAGCGGGCTAACACAGCGTCCTAAGAACGGGCTCCGTTCTTTCGTGAAATATGATGGCTCCCATCATGCGTTGGTGCACCCGACAGGGGCGGGCGTAGGTAATTTTTGGACGGGTATTATCCGCCCCTGCGGGTAACGCAAACCGTTAGCCCGCTTCTCATGCCATGCAGTCTACTTGCCTCGTATAGCTGTGAACAGACTAAACGTTTTCGTTCTCAGGTCACTGTTCAGATATAATACGAAAATGGTACGCAAACGAATTAGATTATCACAAAATTTCTTCAGGGATTCTAATCTGGTTAGATCTATCGTTTCCAGTAGTTCTATCACTGAAAACGATTTAGTGTATGAAGTTGGCCCAGGTGAAGGAATTATCACTCGTGAGCTAGCCAAAGTCGCTGCAAAAGTGATTGCTATCGAGAAAGACGTTGAGCTAGCCAATCACCTAAAGGCAATGTTCAAGGACTTTCGAAATGTTGAAGTACATGAAGCAGATTTCCTGAAGTATGACATCAAAGAAGCAGAATACAAGATATTCTCAAATATCCCTTTCAACATTACATCAGAAATAATGAGAAAGATTCTTTATACTAGGAATCCGCCCATAGATTCTTACTTGGTTATGCAAGAGGAAGCCGCAAACAAGTTTTATGGCCATCCCTACGAAACCGAATTCTCCGTACTTGTGAAGCCATGGTTTGACATCATTATAGTCAGAAAGTTCAGGAGAACAGATTTCATACCTGTACCAGCCGTGGACGTTGTTCTCCTGAATGTAAGAAAGCGAGAGAAACCCTTGGTACCCTCGGACAATAGCATGGATTACAAGAGATTCGTAAAGCATGGTTATGAGGCATGGAAGAAGAGCCTTCGCAAGGCTTATGAGAACGTCTTTACTTATGAGCAATGGAAGAGAATGGCTAGGGAACTTGACTTTCCAATGGATGCTACACCAACGCAGATAACTTACGAACAATGGATAGGTTTGTTTGAGCGCTTCCTTAAGATAGTTCCACCTTCTAAGAGACATCCTCTTTTGAAGAAGTAGCACAAGACTGTCTTTCCATAACCTTCTATGTGCAATCTGCGTTATTCTGCCAATCTATGCAATACTAAGGAGGCATATCATGAACAGTCATAATCTCAACATTGTCATACAGCTTCTTATGGTTTTCAGCCTATTGAGCGGGTGTGCTTCACCAGCGCAAGAGGCAATGACTCCACAGGACAAGCGCATAAAAATCGAGTTCTGGTATGCTAGCTGGAGTAGAGATTTCGTTGAAAAAACTATCGAACCAGCGTTCGAGGCCCGTTTTCCCCAGTATGACCTTGTGTCGCGCACTTTCGATAGTTACGATGAGATCTGGAAAAACTATGTGCTTGCACGTGAACAGGGAGAGATACCTGCTTTGGTGCAAGGCCAAGAAATCTTCACCCAAGTAATGCGCGACAGCGGCTGGGCCGCTGAAGGGATGCACCCGGCCAGAAATGGCGCGATAATGATTGTGGAGTCTCCCCTGCTCCGCTGCTGCGCCTGAGCCAAACCGTTGGGTGGCCCTGATAAACTTCAAGCAAGAATTCTCGTTCACGAGGCATTATGTTCTCTCGACTGGTTTTTCTGCCAACGCTCGCCGCAATCTTTACGATTCTCCTCGCTCAGTGCGACCCGCCCTGGAATCCAAGTGATCCGACTCGGCTAATCTCGTCGCCAACATTCATACCAACGCTGACCCCTGAGCCGCCGATTGAGACGCCAACCGAAATACAAACCCCAATACCCACTGGTGTTGCCGGTTATCAACCCCAATCAGTATGCGACAATCCGTACTGGCCGTTAAGAGTCGGTGCCACATGGACCTATCAAATTACGGGACCCGATGGAAAAACAAGTACTGACACCATTACTGTTGCCAATATTGAGAGCACTGCAACTAGCACGTCCGCCTATCTCACTGAAGGTGAGTGGACATATCCAGCCAGGTGCGGCAGTAAAGGCGTTTGGGTTGCTGCTCCGCTTATGATTGCGATATCGCTACCAGAGGGCAAGTTGATTCCGGGTACATCCCAAGAAAGTTCGTCTACATCGAGCTTCTTCGAGGGCGGCCCTACTTTCACCGAAACAAATGTGATCATAGTTGAAAACGGCGGGACAGTCGTTACTCCAGCAGGATCGTTTGAAACAGTGAGCTTCAGTTGGACCGCAAGCTATGCGCCTGATCCATCAGACTACGGAGAACAGATAGGCATAAATAGCTGGTATGCTGATCGAGGTGAAATTTGGTTCGCAGTTGGAGTTGGCTTTGTGCGAGAGGAAATATCGCACCGAAACATCAGGGGTGAGACGAAATCATCCGTTTTTGTTTTGACAAGCTACTACATACCCTAGTCGTTTAGGCACAGCCTGAACAGCCGCCGAACAAAGCGTCCTAAGAACGAGCGCCGTTCTTTCGTGAAATATGATGGCTCCCATCATGCGTTGGTGCAGCGGACAGGGTTTTGCCCTGAGGATACGGGGCGCGTTGGCTGGTAATCATCCTGGTTCGCGATGGAATCTTGCCTGCCCCGCCCTGCCGCTACAACTTGTCGTTGGGCGGCTGAAGGTGCTCAATAGTGACCTGACATCATTCAAATGTGAACTCATGGAGAAACAGACAGCATGAAAAATGAACTTCTTTTGCGCGATGTTGTAAACGATGACCTTCCAATCTTTTTTGAGCAACAATTAAATAAGGAAGCCAATTACATGGCGGCTTTTACCGCCAAGGACCCAACCAACCAAGAAGCCTTTACAGCACATTGGCTCAGAAATTTGGCAAATGAAACGACTATCAATAAGACAATCGTCTTCAATGGGCAAGTTGCAGGAAGTGTTGCGAGTTATGAAGATGAAGGCAGACCAGAAGTCACTTACTGGCTTGGAAGGGAATATTGGGGTAAAGGAATTGCGACCTGGGCCTTGAAAGAGTTTTTAGCCCGTTACAATCAGGCCCGCCCGATTTATGCGAGAGTAGCAAAAGATAATCCGGGCTCATGTCGAGTATTGGAAAAATGCGGTTTTACCATTATCGGAGAATCTAAGGGGTTTGCTAATGCTCGTGGTCAAGAAATTGAAGAGTTGCTTTTAGAATTAGGAGAAATCTAAACAAACAAGGTAAGTAAACAATTACCGATGCCCAACACAGCGTTCAGCCGACAAGTGGGAGTGGCCGCGTTTTCTGGCAGTTTTCAGCACCTCAGCAGGGTTCCGTTTTCGAGCCTGGTCTGCGTCCCGCTCACTTGCGGCTAACGCTCACTTTGGGCAGCTAAAATTTAGCAGAAAGTAAAATGAATTCATCCTTCACGCTCATAAACGATCTTGTCAAATTCCTTGAACCTTTCCATGTTGCCTGGTTTGTATCAGGAGGGTGGTCTATCGATATTCATCTTGGTCAAGTTATGAGAGAAAGATGCGATCTAGATATTTCGGTATCATATTCTGACCGTTTATACGCGATTGATTTTTTCCTGAGGAAAGGCTGGCAAATAGAAGGAAAATTATTCGGTGGGTTTAAAACTTTACACAGTCTTTCTGATTACAATGAGAATATCCATTACTTCTGGAGCTTTCCTAAAGGAGCGGTTTTTATTAGCGAATTCACGGATGAAGGTAGTAATCGAAGAATAGCCTACAATCGCAAAACCCAATGCGAATTGGACTATATTGAAGTGTTCTTCGACAAAATAGAAGATGGATATTTCATCTATCGCAGAGATACGCGGGTGAAAAGGTATGTAGATAAAGCGATTCTGGAAAGAGACGGTATCAGGTACCTGGCACCAGAATTGGTACTTCTTTTCAAATCGAATAGTTTATCAGAGAAGAATCTACAAGATTTCGATATTACCATTGGTTCCTTGGGTGGCGAAGCGAAGTCTTGGCTCACATCCTCTTTATTGCTACTATATGGCAAATCGCACATTTGGCTGAAACGACTAAATTGATCCAGAAAAGCTGCCCAACACCGCGTGAACCAGACCAGGGCTTTCACCCTGGAAGGCCAGCGCCGCGAGCAGGCCGGGTAATTTTATGAATAAAGTTACAGGCAAACCCGCCCTGGCTGGTTACTCCCACGTTGGGCGGCAAGGAGGTAGTTTTGGGTAATCTTCGTTTCTTCAATCGTTTCTTCAATCCTTGACAACCCAATGATCATGATTTATTGTAAAACACAAACTGGCATTGCCGGAAGACATGACAGGAGTGGTCGAATAGTCCGCAAACTGCGCTGGGTGGTGGTGATGTCTACGAATTCTGGCAAATAACCAGTCACTGACGAAAATGACAGTACCAATCAGTCTATTTTCAGATGTGGTGCGAGCATAAAACAGAAGGAGGCATCTATGATTGCGTATTGTGGCATCAATTGTGACGAATGTCCTGCCTACAAGGGGACGATAACCGGTGATGAGACGCTGCTCGCAAAAATGAATGCAGAGTTTGGCGATGGGAAAACTGATGCGATCGACTTTGTCTGCCTGGGCTGTAAGTATTCCGATTTGAAACTTATCGCCACGGATTGCTCACGCTGCACAATCCGTTCGTGTGCGGAAGCCCGAGGTAGGGATTTCTGTTCGACCTGCGACGAATACGAAACCTGTGACAAAGTAAAGCCTTACAGGGGCGACGGCACATCGGCACGGGATAAAATGAACACCTTCCTACGCGCCAAGTATATGCGCGCAAACAGTTGATGGATTTACGGCGGCGGGTCTGTTGCTCTTCTGTGGCGCCGAGCGCCCAATTATGGCCGGCGGGGCAGTTGCCCACCCCGCCTATGAAGGCTGACGGCGGATGTGCCGCCGAGGGTATGTGTGCCGGTTTGCTGGCAGTCGTTCGGGTGGTTGGAAGGTTCTGAGCCAGAGACGCAGCCGCAGCTTATGCAGATCGTTGGGTGCTTCTTTTGAGATTGAGAAAAAACGTTTTTCTTCTTGTTCACATTTATGATAACATAGAGATATGCGGACAGTAAACTTCTTTCGCCTTCCTAATGGCAACAGCCCGGTCGAAGAATTCCTTGATTCTTTGGCTGGCAGGCAAGCGCAAAAAGTCTTATAGGTATTGCAATTGATTGAAGAGTTGGATGTTGTACCTCGTCAGTATCTCAAAAAGCTGGTTGATAGCGAAGGTATTTGAGAAGTCCGCACACATTTTGGAAATGACATTTTCAGAATGTTGGGCTTCTTCGATGGCGGCACTTTGTTAATCCTGACAAATGGCTTTGCCAAGAAAACGCAGAAGACTCTTCCGCAGGAAATTGCGCTCGCTGTTCGCCGTAAAGAAGTATATCTGGCAAGGAGAAAAAAGTCATGAGCGATAGAAAAAGGTATATCCAAAAACGGGCTGAGAGTGATATGGAATTTGCGCAAAACTATGAAGCTGGTTATGCCGATTTCAAAATTGGCGTTATTTTGCGTCAGGCAAGGGAATCCGCCGGTTTAACTCAAGAAGAAATGGCTCGAAGGCTAAAGACAAAGAAATCTTCCATTTCACGCATTGAGAACCATGCCGATGATTTACGCCTTTCAACACTACGGCGTTATGCTGATGCAGTAGGCGCTAATCTCCAAATCCGGCTAGCTCATTCATAGGCAAAAACGCACCCAACACCGGCTGCAGGCGACAGCGGCTACGCCGCTGCGGGTACGCACTCGGCTTGCAAGAAATGGCGGTAGAATGCAAGCGAGTCACGGTTGCACCGCCGCCGGTGAGCCAATCCGTTGGGCGGCTACACCCAACGATTCGCCAATAGGAAGGCACATTATGGCTAACAGTGTTTCAACCTGGATGAAACGACATTCGCTTATTGCGTATTTCATTCTCGCTTATGCGATTACATGGGCAGTGCAGATTCCTTTGGCACTCAAGGCACAGGGCTTGAGCCGAGCCCAAATTCCATTTTCCATCCACTACCTGGCTGGCTATGGACCGATGTTGTCAGCAGTCATTGTGACTTGGCTTACTGCTGGTGTCGGCGGGCTAAAGGAACTCTTTGGACGGATACTGAAATGGCGTGTTCAGCCAGTGTGGTGGCTAGTGGCTATCTCTCCTCTTGCACTTTACGTGATTATCGCCATTGTGTTTCGCCTCATACAAGGACAGTCGTTGGACTTGGGTATGTTGGGGCAAGTTGACTTTCTTCCCAATCTCGGTTTGGGTGCCTTGTTCTTGTGGCTACTGACATTCGGTATTGGCGAAGAGACAGGCTGGCGTGGTTTTGCGCTACCCAGACTACAAAAGAATCGCAGCGCGCTCTTCGCCACCTTAATTCTTTGGGTGTTTTGGGCACTCTGGCATCTGCCAGCCTTTTTCTACCTGTACAACCCTGCAATCGTCATAGGATTCTTGCTTGGTGTTCTGGCTGGAGCGATTGTGTTTACCTGGCTGTACAACAGCACTGGCGGCAGTATCTTGATGGTTGGTTTATTTCATGGCGTATTCAATTTCACCACTGGATGTACAGAATGTAAAGCAGGGATGGTTTCCGCCATCATAAGCACCCTGATAATGGTGTGGGCAGTCATAGTAGTAGTTCTGTTCAAACCGACCAATCTATCCCGCATAGAAAAGCACGTTATTTGACCCAAACAGGATGTATGGCGGTATTGCTTCAGCGGAGGAAAGCCGCCTAACAACGGGTTGCAGCCGAAGTTGCTTCGCTGCGCTCCGCAACGCGGCGGAACATGACCATTGGGCTGCTCCCGTTTTCTGCCAGAAGTGCCCCCAGCACGTGGGCGAACGATGATCATAGGAGGTGGTGCATGTCAGTCATTGAGTGGTTGCTGAATTCCGACCCTTCGATCCGTTGGCAGGCGATGGGCGACCTGAGCCTCGCACCTGTCGCGGAGGTGGCTGCCGAGCGCGCCAAGATCGCCACCCACGGCTGGGGGGCTACACTTCTCGCGGCTCAATCTGAGGATGGCACCTGGCCCGGAGACCCCCACTTTCCTGAATGGCCCACCCTGCGCACTCTATTGTTGTTACATGACATGGGGCTCGACCCGGCCAATGAGCAAGCCAAGCGCGCTGTGGGCCGAGTCCGTGAGAACGTCAAATGGCTAATGAATGTTACTAAGGATGAGCTGCCAAAAGAAGAAGACCTCAGTTGGTGGCACAAGCCTTTCTTCGCCGGCGAAGTGGAGCCCTGCATCAATGGTCGCGTTGTGACCATGGGCGCGTATTTTGGGGTGGACATGCACCCTTTGGTAGACCGGCTGCTGGGCGAGCAGATGACGGATGGCGGCTGGAATTGCGATCAAGAAATCGGCTCCACGCGCAGTTCTTTCCATACTACGATCAACGTCCTCGAAGGTCTGCTGGAATTCGAGCGCGCCACTGGCGGCTCGTCCGCCGTAAAGGCAGCACGCGGGCGCGGGGAGGAGTACCTGCTCTCACGCCATCTCTTCAAGCGGCTATCGACCGGTGAGCCCATCGAGCATGATCGCAAAGGCGGCCCCGTCTGGACGCAGTTCTCTTACCCCGCTGGTTGGCGCTATGACGTTCTGCGCGGGTTGGATTATTTGCGCAACGCCGGCGTAGCGCCAGACCCGCGCATGGCCGAAGCCATCGAGATCGTTGCCTCCAAGCGCGATGCGGACGGTCGCTGGGCGCTGGGGATAATGCACCGCGATGAAGTCATCGCCGAACCCGGCATAACCGAAGGCTCACCCAGCCGCTGGAATACCCTCCGCGCCATGCGAGTCCTCCGGCGGTTCGAACAGCCCCAGCCTTCGAGAGCGACTTAACCCGCGCATGCAGCCGACCGCCTACGCGCGCCGCGAACAATGGTACCTGGCTGGTGTCTCATGCCTGTTGGTTAGCGCGCCTTGCCTGTGACCGGCAGCGGCTGATGCGCCTGCCGTTGGGCGCCAACGATTCAGCCAAAGAGGAAATTATGAACTACATACCGTGTCGTGAAAGGTTATTTCCCTTCAGGATAAATGCTGATGAGTTATATAAACCATATTTGAGATGGTTCAAGCATCTAAGTGAACGACTGGGGATACATAACACACTATGGATTTGGAGAAATGCATTCACGGAATACGATGACACCTTATTGATAGAAATCCTTTCATCCGGGTGGCATGTAGTTACCCCTAATGAAACCAATCCAGAAGATAGCGCCAATGAGTCGGTTAAAGAGTTGTTCTCTGCAACCAACCTAGAAATTTCAGATCCTGAAGTAAAAGGTATCATTGAAAGCGCTCCTCCCATCGCCCAAATCAGACAATATTTCTCAAGGCAAACCGTGGAAAAGGAAATAACAGCCTTTGAAGCATTACATTTGCGTTTTGATAGTTTGGCTCATCTTGCCGAAACTCTCACCCAAAAATATAGCAAACAAGGAGAGTTAATAGTCTATGACATGATGGTTGACGGAAGACTTGCTTCTGGGCATGGCGAGACAGGCAGTGTTGAAAAATTCATCGAAGACTTTACTGCTGAAGAAGAGACTCCCAGCCTTTTTACTGCTGGACTACAATATGAGGTGATTAGTAAAACCAAAAGAGAAGCGGTGCTGTATGTTCGGGAATGTGAGTGGGCAAGATATTTTCAAGAAAGACATCCAAATGTTGGCTATCTAATGGCATGTAGCACAGATGAAGTTTCTTACAAGGCGTTCAATTCCAGCCTTAGAATGCAACGCACCTCCACCTTGATGGAAGGCAGCGAGATGTGCGATTTCAAGATTTTCGCAATTGATGACAATTCGAATACAAAGGTTGAAATTAAAAATCATGGCGGCTAACGCTCACCGTTCGGCGGCTATCTCACCGAGGTTTGCTTCATCAACAATATGACAGGACAATCGCACAATTCAATCAAGGAGATCAAATGGCATCACCCATAGTGATTATTACTGCCATCGAGTCAGGCTTTGGATTTCTACTCACCAGCGTGATCCTGTATCTGTTGCTATCTCGTAGAAGAAAGGCATATCATTATCTCTTTGCAGCCTTCCTGTTCGTCTGCCTCTTCTGGGACCTGGGCACTTTCCTGCTTATGATCAGAAATAGTCATCTAAACGAACTGGAGACCATTGGTTACATCATTGGAGTGCCGTGCGGATTTATTCCGATCTTGATCTTTCAATTTGCGTGCCAATATACGGGACGGTCAATTAAATGGGCGATTGTACTCGGTTGGGTGGTGACCGCGATCTTCTTCGTCCTTGGCTTTTTGGGGCAGGGTTGGAATGTCGTAGGAGTATATATCTACAATTGGGGGAATATGTTCAAAACCGCATCCAATATGGGGGGAATCTTTTCTATGATATTCTGGTTTGCGTTTAACCTATCTGCGTGCTGGCTGTTATTCAAAGGCGCAAAAAAAGCGACTTCACGCCTTGAACGGCGGCATTACCTGTATATTTTGTCAGGCTTCCTGGTGATCACTTTCGCAATCGTGAAAGTTGGTGTGGTCATGGGGATCAATATCCCCATCCTGCTGCCGTTGGGGATGTTCCTTGTGGATGTTTTTAATGCGATCATCGGTCTGGCAATTATCAAAGAACGGCTTTTCGACATTACCGTGATCGTTAAGAAGGGCACCGTGTATTCCATCCTGGCAGGGCTGCTGATATTCATATACAGTCTCTTAGAACACCTTCTCGTTACCTATGTCGGAGAGACAATCGGAGAAAATTCAGAATTGCTCCACTTCATTTCGATCGCGGTGGGGATTGCCATTTTGATTCCCGTAAAGAATCACCTCGAACGGGCGATGGAAGGGTATTTTGCACACAAGAAGTTGGAGTTCTAGATCATTGCTTTATTCCTGCGGAGCGAGACGAACAACACAGCCACCGAACACCGGCTCCACCTGACCGCCTTCGGCGGATGGCGCGCGGCGGCCATTTGCCAGAAAAAGGTGTCTACGAGGGTCAATTGTCTTGCTATAATCGGCGGCAGGTGAGCCAACCCGATGGGTGGCTAACCGTGCATTGCGAAAAAAGTTAAGGAGCACTATAACGTGAAAATTGATTGGGATGAAGTGAAGAAAAAAACTCTATGGCACTATGAAGATCTCATTGAGAAAATGCTCAGTATACTCGACTATGGCTTTGTGCAGAAACACTACAACCACACGATGGATGAGGCAGCAGCCTTTTCAGAATGTATACGACATGGATATCAGCATAATGGTCGAGAAGCCGCCTTTATTGATGAGATTACCAAGCATTTTAGAATACTGAATGGTCTGGATATTCAGAACTATGAGGCTTTTGTACGGCAGATAGACACGAGAGCCAAATGTGAAGTCTTTCTTGAAAAGACGGGCATTGATTTTGAAGCGTTAATCCAGATATTGAACTACCTTTTTCGCTGGGTTTTACCCTTTAATTGTCCTGTCAAAGAATTAGTGGAAGCGGATGACAATGTCATAGCGTATCTGGAGATATTGAAGAAGGATAGGATTAGGTCGAATTTGGATGTTTTAGAGAAATGCAACACCAAAGGCAATAGGGTCCAGTTAGCTAGAGACACGGGGATAGCTGAAACGTTTATTCTTGATCTGGCGCATCGTGCAGATATTTCACGATTGGCGTATGTTCGTGGCAAGACAGTCAAGCATCTCTGGGGGGGTGGGTATAACACCCTTGAGAAAATTGCGAATGCAGATTTGAGGCAGATGGAAACAGATATGAGCGCCTACTATACAACGATAGGCAAGAGTTTCTCGGATTTCAAGGCTGCGATTCCCCTAGATTGGATGATAGGGGGTGCTAAAATTCTACCCAGAGTGCTTGAGGAGTGACAGGCTTTGATGCCGTATTGGTTATTGTTCCCCCAAAGGCGGCCCAACAAACGCTTGGAGATCGACCGGGAGGCTATTTGCCCCCCGAAGGGGATTCTGGCTCCAAAAATGATCTCAGGTCCCGAAGTTGGTTCCGGTTAAGTCCCCCGTCGGCTCATGCGGACGTTGAAACTCTCGAAAGAGTGACAAATGATTCGCGAAAAGGTTCGGTATACTCAAGAAAAGTACAGAGAGTAGAGGAACCCATGCCGCGGTATAAAGCCTATGATTATCACCAGATGGTTTCGACAAGCTCAACCCATGGGTGATGATCCTCATATCACTCGAAAACCAGCTCGAACCCGGGACGGTGGAATACCCTCCGCGCCATGCAAGTCCTCCGGCGGTTCGAACAGCACCAGTTTTCGAGAGCGACCTAACCCGCGCATGCAGCCGACGCGGACCCACGCGCCTCGTTATTCATCGCGCCTCGCGTGGTCATCGTGCCAGTTGGGTGGCGTTCCTTGAGCGCGGCTGACGCGCCTGCCGTTAGCCGCCCAGTTTTTGAGTTTATTCGAGAAATTCGTGCAATACTTGATCTACCCTACTAAGACCAATTATGATTGCATTGGATACTGTTCGATCATCAAGAGAAGTAATTATGACAAAAGTTGAAATCCCAATCGCTGCTGTTGAACGAAATAGAGCCTGGATCGATGCCGTGACTAAAACGATAAAACAAAGCGAAGATCCAGAATTTCCCCGCGTCGTCATGAGAGAAGCTGGAAAGCAATGCGCCGCTCAACTACGGGAGAAAATCATTGACCATTATGGTCGAACTCCTCAATCAGTTGATGAATTCATCGAAGCGATGAATGCGCGCAGAAAGGATGAATTAAAGGCTTCAAATCTATGGGAACGAGACGGAGATACGGCTCATTTCAAACTAGACACTTGTGGGTGTGATTTAGTCGAGGCTGGTCTGGCAGAACCGAATGCGATATTTTGTCTGTGTTCTGCAGGAATGTTTGAGCATCTTTTTAGCTCGTTTTGGCAGGGAATGGTACGTACAGAGATAATCAAATCCATTGGTTTGGGAGATGAGTGCTGTGAATTTATTGTGCATTTCGAATAAAAAGGAGATATTTAGTGTTCGGCCCCTGGCAGTGTAAAGATAAAGATCCAGGGTGAAATACTCTGTCCAATTGTGGCGAGGCTTCTATCCAAAATGGCTGCCCAACAACCGCAAGCAGCCGACTTGCTACCAGCCGTTTTTTCAACTATACTTTGCCCACCCAGTTGGTTTTGACTGGGGTGTGCCGTGCTGACTGGCAAGCGGCTGATGCGGAGGCGTTAGCCAGCCTCCAGCTTGGCGCTCCTCGAAGATTTGGTGGAGAATAGCGCAGAGGTGAAAATGACCCACTTTCAACCGGCCGGACTTCATGCGTTTATCGTTTCGGCCAAGCAGGCAACCTATGTCGGCAATGGTCAGAAGCTATTGGCGTATCGGCTCGGTTCGCACGATCTGCAGTACTTTGAGGGCGACTGGGCGTACCACGACAGCTACCTGGGCGAGAACGACTTCATTGGCGAGGAGGCGGTCTATTTCCAAGGCCAAGTGGTCTGGGCCATGAACTACTTCGGCCGAATACTGAAACCGGAGCGCATCACGTCGGCGGAAGCAGGCCAGATGATCAAAGTGAGCCTCACGAAGATGTATGCTGAAGGCCGATTTCTTGGCGGATTTGAGCATACCGAGGCCGACCTGACGTACGTGGATACCAGTGACGGAGACCACACGTATTTCACTGGTCGAGAGTGGATCGCTCGAAGCGGTGAGAAGGTGTACGAGCTGGTCTATCACGGCGGCCTGGTGAACTGAATCGGCGCAGCCAAAGTGCCTCTTCCTGGCTGGCTAACAATGGCGAGCAGCTGACGTGGCTAACTGGGGCTCCAATTCGTCCCGGTCTCGGCTCACTGGCGCGCCCTTGGGCGGTGCGGGTCCTCGGTTCACCCGCCACGCAGCTGATGCCCGGTCGTTAGGCGGCTCCTTTTCAGCGAGTGAAAATGAAAAATCAAGTACTTATTGCTTTCATAATTGCTTCCGTGTTGGCTTCTTGTACGCCAGTGCCCACGCGGATAACCACTGAAATGCCAACATCTAGTTCTTCACCAGTAGTTATGCCAACGTCAGACACCAAGGTGGAAAGATGGCAAGAATATGAAAATGCTCTCGCAGCAGTATTTCTCCCAGTGCCTTATTTACCTGGAAAAGGGTTATGTGAGTGGGAAATCCTAGGGCAGTCAGAAGATGCAGTGTATGTTTGGGCGCTATGTCAAGTATCGAATTCTGCTGGAGGAGCAGCGATGAGTGCACCTGCTGTCATTCATCTTACAGAAAATGATAATATTGAAAAAGTAGAGATCCCAAGGGATGGCTCGCAATATGCAGTTGATATTCGTAAAATGTTTCCAAACAAGTTGCAGGAGAAAATTCTTTCGCAATCAATAGATTCTTTAGATGAAATGTGGAATCACATCCAAATAAGACGTAATAATCCAGAACCGCCACTCATAGTTGAAACAGGTATTTCGCTGCCATAATCAATGAGTCATTAGTCTGAATGCCGCCCAACAAACGGGTGAAGCTGACCTCGCTTCGCTCGGCGGCTTACCCTGGGCGTTGGGC
>Ga0172371_10009317_pt1 | contig 13521 bp, 9 predicted proteins | sample Lak12m_FD_114543 | JGI IMG/M metagenome (GOLD analysis project Ga0172371, IMG submission 114543) | Freshwater microbial communities from Kabuno Bay, South-Kivu, Congo - kab_022012_12m | ecosystem: Environmental > Aquatic > Freshwater > Lake | place: Democratic Republic of the Congo: South-Kivu... | reverse complement strand
TCACGCACAACCTGAAGTGGTTCCTACGGGCCGCCGGCCACGTGCGCGAGGCGGTGCCCGGCGTGCGGTTCGCCGTGGCGTCGTTCAAGCCCCACCAGGCCGAGATCGCGGCCCGCGAGGTGGCCCAGGCCGGGATTCCGGTCGAGATTCACACGGGTAAGACGCCGGAGCTGATCCGGCTGGCCGACTGCTGCATGGCGTGTTCCGGTTCGGTGTCTCTGGAGTTGCTCTACCAAACCAAGCCGACGGTGATCCTGTACTGGATCAGCCCTCTGGGCTTTCAAGTGCAGAAACTGTTCCGCCGGGTGAAATACATCACCCTGGTCAACCTGCTGGTGGCCCATGAGCTATTCCCCAAGGACGTCACTCCCTACGACCCGGGACAGATCGACGCCGATCGCGTGCTCTTCCCGGAGTATCTCACCTGCGAGGACAAGTCGTCGCAGATCGCGACCCACGTGACCAAGTGGCTCACCGACTCCGCCGCGCGCGAGGAGTTGGTTGCGCGGCTGGCGAAGTTGAAGGCCATGGTCGCCCACGGCGGGGCGTCGGCACGGGCCTCGGACTATATTTTCCGCGCCCTTGGCGAATCGCGTGCTTCCCTGCCGCCGCCGCATTTTGGGCAGTACGCAGTGGACCGAGGGCAGACGGCAGACGTCAGACGACAGAGGGCGGAGGGCGGAGCGCGGAGGGCAGAGGGCGAAGGCCCGAGGTCTTGATGATCACGTGTCGCGCTTTTCCCTAGCCTGAGGCGTAAACGCCTGGGGTAGGGAAAGGCACTGCTTGCCCGCCGCCGGACGGCATGCTCCTCAAACGCGCCCTGTGCTACAATTCCATAGCGTCGAGCCATTGGGGAAGACAAGCAAAGGAGCGTGCGAAGTGCTACTAGCGGAACCTCCGCGAACGGCGTGGGACCTTGATTTTCGGGTTCTTGGCATCCCGGTCCGGGTCCACCCGATGTTCTGGCTGGTGGGAGTCCTGCTGGGACTGAGATCGCCCACGCCGGTGGCGTTGCTCACTTGGATCGCGGCCGTGTTCGTGTCGATCCTGGTCCACGAGCTTGGGCATGCCGCGGTCATGCGGACCCACGGGTATCGCCCCTCGATCACGCTCTATGCCTTGGGCGGCTTGGCATCCTATGGTCCAACGGGCTCCGGTTCGCGGCGGTCGGGCGGGGCGGCGGCGCAGATCGCGATCTGCGCGGCAGGTCCCGCGGCGGGGTTCGCCCTGGCCGGCATTCTTCTTTTCGTCCTGACTCTGGCGGAAATCAATGTCGTCGTGCAATTCGGACTGCCGATGCTGGTAGAGATTGAGGTCACGGAAATTGTCTGGACTGCGGCTCTTTCCCGTTTTATCAACGACGTCTTCTTCATCTGCGTGTTCTGGGGCATCGTGAATCTGTTGCCCATCTATCCGTTGGATGGCGGGCAGATCGCGCGCGAATTGTTGACGATGGTCAATCGGGCCGAGGCGACGCGCTGGTCGCTGATGATCTCGTTCATCACCGCGGGGCTCGTGGCGGTGGCCGCCTTGGTGCAATGGGACGACACGTTCGCTGCGATATTCTTCGGCTATCTTGCCTACGTGAGCTACACGACGTTGGCCTTCTACAGCGGCCACGGAAGATGGTATTGATCCGCGCAGGCTGCCGTCTCCGATGCAATCTAGACTTCGATCGCGCGATCGCCGAACGATTCTTGTCGCCATGAACGGCATCGCGGCGAAAAAATTTTTGGAAAAAATGCGCGACATGGACCGAGAACGTGTTGCAAATCTTCGGAATCATTGTACAAATAAGTGCAAGCGGGGTTCATCTTGCTGTGCCAGTGAACCTCTCCGCGGCTGCCAAGGAAGAGTTTTCGGCGCGCGGAGGTCGCTAGGAAGGTAGTGGTTATCTTGGTATCGACGAGACTCTTGGGTGGCCTTCCGGAGTTTGGACTCTCTGGGCCGAGTCTCGTCACGAACCCTTGGATGGAGGTGTGACTGTGGCGAAGAAGAAGGTGGCCAAGAAGAAGGCTGCGAAGAAAGTAGCCAAGAAGAAGGGCGCCAAGAAGAAGACCGCCAAGCGCAAGAAGTGCTGACGCGCTGTCGTCGGCCGCGATCGACGCGGCCCGTGAGGACGCACCGTCGTTCCTCAGGCAGTCGAACTGGCCAAACTACGACGAGAAAGAGCCGCCGAAGGAATTCTTTCGGCGGCTCTAAATTTTTGCGCCGCAACAACTTACTGCGACGCTCCACCCCTCCGTGTTCCTCCGCGTCCTCCGTGGTAAATGCGTTCTTTCATCACGGAGGACGCGGAGGAACACGGAAAAAAAAGGAAGCGCCAGGAGTAGGGCGGACCGAACGCAGTGTGGCCCGCCGGAATACACCGACCACTACTTCAACACCGTCAGCGAGGGCAGCGGCGGCTTCTGCCGGTGACGGGCCACCAGTTGGCGGACCAGATTGCCGGCCAGGGCCTCCAGATACGGGGCGGAATCGGCGTCTTGGAACGAAGCCGCCACCTTGCCTTCGTCGCCGTGGATCCGCATCTGCGTGTTGAGCGGCACTTCCCCCAGGAACGGGACCTCAAGCTCCGCCGCCTTGCGCCGCGCGCCCCCGGAGCCGAAAATGTCGTGCCGGCTATGGCAGGCAGGGCAGAGGAAGTGGCTCATGTTCTCCACCATCCCGACCACGTCGATGTTCACCTTACGGAACATGGCGATGGCCTTCACCGCATCCAGCAGCGCGAGGTCTTGCGGCGTACACACGACCACGGCGCCGCTCAAGGGCAGGAGTTGGGACAGTGTCAGGGCCACGTCGCCCGTGCCCGGCGGCATGTCGACGATCAGGTAATCGAGGTCTCCCCACTCGGTGTCGCGGAGGAACTGGGTGAGGGCGTGATGAAGCATGGGTCCGCGCCAGATGACGGCCTCGCCGGCCGGCACGAGAAAACCCATCGACATGACCGCCATCCCGTCGATGATCACTGGCTGGATCCTGCCGCCCTCCAGTTGCGGCCGGGCCGTGGAGCCCAGCAAGTGCGGAATGCTCGGCCCGTACACGTCGGCGTCCATGAGCCCGACGCGCGAGCCCGCCCGCGACAAGCCGTAAGCCAGAACGGCGGCGATGGTGCTCTTGCCCACGCCCCCTTTGCCGGAGCCGACGGCGATCACGCTCTTGGCTGGCAAGCCGACTTCGCCCATCTTCTCGGCCTGGCGCGCGTGGGGTTCCACGATCACGCTCACTTGTGTCAGCGAGGGGAGTCGGGCACGCAGATGCGCGACCAGCTCGGCCTGGGTCGCCTTCCACAACGGGGCCGAATAGGTGGTCAGCCCGAGGGTGATCGCAACCTGGCCGTCCTCCACGCGAAGCTGGTGCACCTGGCCGAGCTGCACCACGCTCCGACCCGCCTCCGGATCCACGAAATCGTCAAGAACCCGCAACACCGCTTCTGCACTGAATTGGCCGTCGGCCATCGTATCTTCTCTCCGTGTCTTCCGCGAACGCAGCCAGCGGCCGCAACCATACGGCGGCCAAGCCCGCCCGCTAAACGGACATGCACGTGAACAAACGACTCTCCGCGTCTCCGTGTCTCCGCGTCTTCTTCATCCCCTGGCCGGTCCCCACGGCAGACTGCTCCAGACTTGCTGGGCGAGGTCGCGTGGCGGGACGGGCGCGAGCAGCACGTGTCGCTGCGCAAGCCTCACGATCGGCTTGAGTTCTCGCGGCGACGTGGCAAACCAAACCGCCCCCGCTTCACGCAGGAGCCATTCGTACTCCGCCAAGGACCTCTCCGCAACCACGGCCACCCGCGCGTGGGGAAATCGACGCTCCAGGCAGGCCATGCGGTTCACCAGCGCCTCGGTATTGGCGAGGGTCAGCTCGGCGACGAGAAAACTGGCAGGCGATTGGTCGAGCACGGCCCAGCCGTCGGCCAAGCTCCGGGTCTCGTAAAGTCGGAGGCCCGAGGGCGCGGCTTCCCGCCGCAACCCGATCGCCCAGGCCCCGGTCCGCTCGCAAATCACCCATCGCGCCCCGGCCGCAGGCGCCGGACCGCCCTCGCGGTCGGAAAACGTCGGTTCGATGCCCTTAGTCATGGTCCTCGGTTATGCTAGGCGCGCGGGAAGCGTTGGGCAAGGCGCCGCGGGGCTCGACGATCCAGAAGGTCATGGCCCCGCAACACAACATGAGGATACAAGTGCCCACGGCCACGCGGGCAAACCCCGCCCAATCGACCAGCGTGCCCACCAGCGGCGAGAGCAGGTAGGGGGGCATCATGGCCAAAGTGACGATGCTCAAGTAGCGCGGATGCTCGGCTGGCTCGCACAGTTCCAAGGTGTAGTTGTAGAGGATGGTCGGAACGATCGGCGTCAGGCCCAGCGGGACAAACACCAGCCAAAACAGCTCCGGAGCCAGTCCGCCCGCCAAACGCGGCAGCCCTACGGCATACGCCGGGGCGATCGCCGCCCCGAGGATCAGCACCCGCAGCGTCATCCGGTTGCCCCACCGGTCGGCCAGCGGGCCGATGAACAGGCTGTAGATGCTGACGCTCGTGGTGTGGGTGATGACGAAGAGCACGAGGTCCTGGCTCTTCAGTCCCAAGCCGGTCTTCGCGAAGTTCTGATAGTGCGGGATGATGACCAGGCTGATCCCCGAGAGCATGATGAGCACGATCAGCCGGCGGAGATTGGCGTCGCGGCGCAATACGGCGAGCGCTTCCCGCAAGTTGCTCTTGGGTTGGGTCGGCATTGTCGTCGCGTTGCCGGCAGGCTCGGCCACCAGCGCCACGATCCCGGCGGAAAGGACAAACGAGCCGCCCACGAAGAGGAAGAGGTATCCATAGCCGGGCATGGGAGAGCGAAGCCAACCGGGCATGAGCCAGGCGCAGAACGCAACGGTGGGGAAGAGCCCCCAGAAGGTCGAGCCCCAGAGGAGCTGCCCGCGCCGCGTGGCTCGAATGAGTTTTCCCTGGACGGTGCCGAACGAGACCTGGTACAGCCCGTAGAATACGAAAAACGCGAAGTACAAAGCCAGAAAAAGGCCTGCGATCCACACGGGACTCTCGCCCGCCATGCTGAGCCACACGCAGGCCAGAATGAGATAGGGCAGTCCGATCAGGAGCGCGAACGCGGCGAGGGCCCACTTCTTGAGTGGGATCCGTTTCAGCGTTTCGGCGGCCAAGAGCGGCGGCACGCTCTGGCCCAGATTCCTCACCAGCGGCAGGCAGCCCCGCAGCCAGCCCGCCTCGGCCACCGTGTCCAGGAATGCGGGCACGATGATGCTCTCGGTCTTGAACGTCCAGCCGACCCGCAGCACGATCTGGTGCAGCGCGAGCGTCAGCAGGTTCCTCGTCTCGCAGGCTTGGATCTCGGCCAAAGCGGGAGCCTCGGGCGGGATTACACCGGCAGGCAGCATCGGGGTCTCGTCGCAGGGAATCGCCATGGCGTGAGTATAGTGGAGCATCGCGGGCATGTCGATTACAATAGAATGCTCCGTGGAAGAACGTCCGCGTTTCGTTTCTGAGACTCAACGTTTGAGGAGCTGATTCGATGCAACTGACGCCGGTTTCGGTCGTATGGGGGACCGCTTTCTGCACTCTTCTGGTCCTGCCTCCCCTTGCGTCCTCCGCCCGAGGCGGCGAAGCGAGCGACTGGCCCCAGTTCCACGGCCCCCGTCGCGACAACCGCTCGACCGAGACCGGCCTGTTGAAACACTGGCCGCCGAAGGGGCCGCCGCTGGTGTGGACCGCTCGCGGGCTCGGCCACGGATTCGCCACGGTGGCCCTGGCGGGCGACGCCATCTACACCTCGGGCGACCGCGACCACAAAACGGTTATTTCCGCGCTGGATCGCGACGGACGCGTCCGCTGGCAAGTCGAAAACGGCGAGGCCTGGGAGGCCTCCCAGCCGGGCAGCCGCGGCACCCCCACGATCGACGGCGATCGACTCTACCACGAGAACGCCCATGGCAGCGTCGTCTGCCTCGATGCAAAAACCGGCAAGAGACACTGGGGAGTGAACCTCCTGGAGGAGTTCCACGCCAAGAACATCAACTGGGGGCTGGCCGAGTCGGTCCTGATCGACGGCGACCGCGTGATCTGCTGCCCCGGCGGGCCGGAGGCGGCCATGGTCGCCCTGGACGAGCACACCGGCCGCACCGTCTGGAAATCGGCCAGCGCCGGCGACCTGGCCGGCTATGCGTCACCCTCGCTCGGCGAGTATCAGGGGCTGCGCATGCTCTTCACCCTCACCAGCCGCGCGGCCATCGCGGTCAACCCCGACAACGGCGACCTGCTCTGGCGATTCGAGCAAGTCACTCCGTTCGACGAGAACATCGGCATGCCCATCTACCACGACGGCCACGTGCTGGTGAGCACGCGGACCACCGGCACGGTGCTCCTGAAGCTCCACGTGGAGGGCAAGACGGCGTCGGTCAGCGAGGTGTGGCGCTCGAAGGTGCTCGACAACCACCACGGCGGCCTCGTCCTGCTCGACGGATACGTCTATGGCTCCTCGCACGTGAACTCCCAGGGCAAGTGGATCTGCGTCGAGTGGAACACCGGCAAGGTGATGTACGTCGAGCGGGGCGTGGGCAAGGGTTCCCTCACCTACGCCGACGGGATGCTCTACACGCTGAGCGAGAACCGGACCCTGGGCTTGGTGCGAGCCACCCCAACCGGACACGAAGTGGTCAGCCAATTCAAGATACCCGCAGGGGGCGAGGGGCCGAGTTGGGCCCATCCGGTCGTCTGCGGCGGCCGACTCTACATCCGCCACAGCGACTTCCTGTATGCCTACGATATTCGTGAAAGGGAGCGATGAAGGGTTCAGAAAGCAGGGTTCAGGGGGCAGGGGTCAGGGGGCAGGGTTCAGGGGGCAGGGGTCAGCACTTGATGGGAGCGTCCCTCTTCAACCTTAAGACCTGACCCCCGACCCCCGACCCCTGACCCCAGACCCCTGACCCCTGACCCCCGACCCCAGACCCCTGACCCCTGACCCCCGACCCCTGACCCCCGACCCCAGAACCCATGTCCGGACGAATCATCGCCATAGGGGACATTCACGGCTACGCAGAGGCCCTGGCGGCTCTGATCGACGCCATTCGGCCCGAGGCCGACGATACGGTCGTGGCCGTGGGCGACTACGGCGACCGTGGGCCGGACACGCCTCGCGCGCTCGACGACTTGATCGCCCTGGCCCAACGCTGCCGGCTCGTTCCCCTGCTGGGAAACCACGACGAGATGCTCCTGGACCTCTACCACGGGGAGCCAGGCCTGGAGGATTGGCTAAGCTGGGGCGGAGAGGAAACGCTCATGGCCTACGGCTGCTCCCATCCTCGCCAAATCCCCGAGCGGCACATCGAATTCCTCGAAGGGTGCGCGACGTACCACGAGACCGATCGGCACATCTTCGTCCATGCCAGTTACGATCCGGAGTTGCCCTTGGATTGCCAGGAGCCGGAGGTATTGCGTTGGGCGTCGATCCGCTCCCGGGCGCCCGGGCCGCATTGCTCCGGAAAGATCGCCATCGTCGGCCACACGGTGCAGCGCAACGGGCGGATCCTCGACCTGGCCCACCTGAAGTGCATCGACACCGGCTGCTACTGCGGCGGCTGGCTCACCGCCCTGGAGGTCCAAACCGGCCAGGTGTGGCAAGCCGACGCGGAAGGAAGGATGAGGGATGAAGGATGAAGGGCGGTGCCGCTTTTCTTGCTTAGCCCAGGCGTTTACGCCTGGAGCGTTGGGGGCGTGACTCGAATCCCCCGCCCCTTTAGGGGCTTCTCCTTGCGAAGGGTAGTGGTGAGTTGGCATGGTCCGAGGCAGAAAAGGAACGAAGAGCAAGCGAGCCGTCGCGCCGACGGGGCGGGCATCGTCGGAGAAGCGGGCTGGGGGCGTGGGCGGCAGTTTCAGCGAGGCATTCCGGAAGGCGCACCAGTGGGCGGTAGCCCACCCGGACCGCGCGGGCGTGTTGCTCGTTCTGGGGCTTTCGATCGCCTACCTGTCGGTCTACTGGCTGAGCTTCGAGGGGCACGCATTCCAGGTTGGCAACGACTTCGACACCCTGTATTACCGCTACAAGGCATACCTGCTCGATGTCATGAGCCGCCAGTGGCGGATTCCGCTCTGGTCGCCATCGGAAGGGGGCGGTTATCCATTTTACGGTAGCCCGTTCGCTGCGGCCTTCTATCCCTTGAATCTGGCGCTGGCCGTCTTTTACGCCCTTGCCGGCGGCTACTCGATGCACGACCACCAGGTCTTTGCGGCGTGCGGCGCGTGGATTCTCTGCCTGGGGCTCTATGCGTGGCTGAGGTCGCTCCGCGTGCCGGTCTGGCCGGCGGTATTTGCGGCGGTGGCACTCGGCACGAGCATGAAAGTCACCGAGGCCATGCGGTTTCCCAACGCCGTCCACACCGCCGCCTGGATGCCTTGGGTCCTCCTCGGGGTGAATCTGGCCGTTCGCCGCCAGCGGGCGTGGCGAGGTCTCGTGTTGATCGCGGCGGGCATGGTCATGATGATCACGGCGGGGTATCCGTACTATGTCTATTACTTCCAGTTCCTGCTCGGGCCCTACGTGGCGCTCATGCTCTTCGACCGTACGCGCTCGATCTTCTTCTTCGTGCCCGAGGCTTCCGACACATTCGTCGGATTCGGCAGGGCCCTGGCCCGCGTGACGTTCGCGCTCTCCGTGGCGGGCGCGATTTGCCTTCCGTATCTCTGGAAGGTGCAGACCATGCTCTCGCAGACGCAGGACCGCGGGGGGGGCGATTTCCAGTACTCGACGCAGCACGAGTGGGGTTGGTGCGACACGCTCGGCTCGCTCTGCTACCCGCCCGCCGCCATGAGCGAAGGGTGGTACTACTTCGGATCGCTCGCACTGCTCGTCATTCTTGTCTATGCCGCTTCGTGCCTTCGGCCCGCGGAGCACCGCGGCCGCGAGGCCGCGTTCTTGGGCATTGCGCTCGCCTGGTGGCTCCTGCTGACGTGGATCACGATGGGCGCGCGATCGCAGCTTTTCGTGGTCCTGTGGCATGATTGGCCGGGCTTTGCCCACCTTCGGACGTGGCCGCGGATGAACATCCTTCTCGTGGTCCTCTTGGCGTGGTTGCTGGCCCGGGCGTGCGCCCGACTGCAACTCTTCGCCCCCAGCTCGGAAAGCCGGCGCGAAGCGGCGTACCGGCTCGCCTGCTTGCTCGGCGCGTACGCGCTCGTGGGAGCTGCGCAGTGGGGGTTCTTCGCGGCCGACTACACCAGCGATTACTACACCCAATTCTTCACAGCCGGCGTCCGGGAATATCTCCCCCCTGCGTGGTTTCCCCTGCACGGAGTGGTCGCGGTGTTGGCGCTCGGCGTCTTCGTCTGGCGGCGGGGGTTTCGAGGCGTTCGGTCGCCGGCGGCCCTGGGGGCGTGGGCGACAGGACTGCTGGTCCTGAACATGATCGACGTGGGACCCTTGGGGCTGACGCAATGGGGGGGCGTCTCGGGCCCGGAGGTGCTCGCCCGCCGACCGCTGAACGTCGCTCAACAGATGACCCGCTCGCTCTCCACGCCGCGGGTGTGCCGCTACGGCACCCTCACGCTCTCGCCGGAGTTCAACGCGGGCGTCGTGGAGAACTGGTACTACGGCCGATACGTCTCCTTTTTGGACCGGAGCCAACTCGGTCCTTTTCTGCGGGGGCGCGATACCACCCTCACTCGCGACCGTGCCGCGGCCCTTGTGCTCCTGGGGGCACGCGACGGCCGGCGCCTTTACTGCGTGCGACGGATCGATCACGCCACCCCGGAAGCGCTGCTCCAAGACGATACGGGAGCCGGGACCATGGTGCTCCGCTACACCGGCGATCTGCTCGAGGTCGAAGTGCAAAGCGACTCGCCCGGCTACCTCTGCTTCATCGACAACTGGGATCCCGACTGGACGGCCACCGTCGATCGACAGCCGGTCCCGGTGGAGCGCGTGCTGGGCACGTTCAAGGCCGTGGCGATCGGGGTGGGCACAAGCCGCGTGCAATTCGCCTATCGCCCGTTCTGGTAGAATACGGCGACGGGCCGATCGTGTAGATCGGGTGACACGAAGATCGGGTGGCACGCTCTCACGACGCGAAGCGTCGCACTGAGCATGGAAATCGCCATGACGGCTTCCATGCCGACCCTCGGCTCCGCCGAGTGACGGCATGCCACCCAAGGTGGGAAATACGTTATGAACGACGCAGAAACGTTGAACGTGGCTTTGGAGTACGCCCGCTGCAACCGGGTCGGACTGCTGATCGTGGCGTACAACGCCGAGAAGACGATCGAGAGCGTCTTGCGGCGCATTCCGGCGGAACTTGCGGCCTGCCTGGCCGAGATCTACGTCATCGACGACTTTTCGCGCGACAACACGGCCCAGGCGGCGGCCGACGCCGGCGCCCGGCTGGGGATGCGGAATCTCCGCGTCTTCCGCACGCCGGCCAACCAGGGCTACGGCGGGAACCAGATCCTCGGCTATACCTACGCGATCCGGCAAGGCTTCGACGTGGTGGTCATGCTCCACGGCGACGGGCAATATCCGCCCGAGCACCTGCCGCACTTGATCGCGCCCTTTGCCGACACGGCCACGGCCTGTACCCTGGGGTCGCGCATGGTACGCCGGCTCGACGCGTTGCGGGGCGGCATGCCCCTCTACAAATGGCTCGGCAACCAGGTCCTCACCTGGTTCGAGAACCGCATGCTCCGCGCCGGCCTGACCGAATTCCACACCGGGTATCGCGCCTACCGGCTGGACACGCTTCGGCAGATCCCCTTTGAGCACAACAGCCACGACTTCCATTTCGACACGGAAATCCTCATCCAGTTGATCTCCTGGGGACGGAAGATCGTCGAGGTGGCCATGCCCACGCACTACGGCGACGAGGCCTGCCACGTCAACGGCCTCCGCTACGCCTGGCACTGCGCCAAGGCGGTGACCAAGTACCGGTTGTTCCGCATGGGCCTGTTCTACAACCGTTTCCTCGACACCCAACACGACGGCCCGCGCTATACCTTCAAGGAGGCGGCCAACAGCCTGCACCAGCATGTCCTGCGGCAGGACTTCCGCGGCGAACGGGTTCTGGATCTGGGCGCAGGCTCGGGGCGTCTCGGCGCGCTGGTGGCCTCGCAAGCGGAATGCGTCGTGGCCGTCGATCTCCAGCGGCCCCCGCAAGAGGCCGCCCGACTCGCGACCGCCGCCGTCGACCTGAACGGCGATTTCGACCGGCAGATCGCCGGGTCGCCCTTCGATGCGATCGTGGCCCTCGACGTCATCGAGCACTTGAACTCCCCCGAAGAAGCCGTCGCCCGCGCGGCCCGGCTGCTCCGGCCCGGCGGACGCCTCTTCGCCAGCACGGCCAACGTTGGGTTCTTCATCGTTCGGGCCATGCTCCTCTTGGGGCAGTTCAACTACGGCAGACACGGCATCCTCGACATGACCCACACCCGCTTGTTCACCGTGCGATCGTTCGTCCGGATGCTGGAGGACTTCGGATTCAAGGTCGAGAGCACTCGTGGGTTCGGCCCTCCCATCCGCGACGGCATCTCCGATCGTTTCCCCTGGTCGTGGATCGACTCGCTCCTCGGCTGGCTCGCCCGGGTGTGGCCGCGGATGTTCGCCTTCAACTTCCTCGTGCTGGCTCGCCGGAAGCCGTCGCTCGACGAGGTGTATGCAGACGCTATCTCGAAGCCAAAGGAGACGAAGGCGTGAATCGCCTCCCCGCACACTCGTGTTTCTGCACCTGGATCTGCCCCCGGGAACGAGGAGTCCGCAATGACAACAAGCCCCGACCCCGACCCTCCCTGCCGTAGGATCCCGTACATGCACAGACCATCTCGCAAGGCTGTCTGGTCGCTGGCCATCCTTCTTGTCCAAGTGGTCCTCGTTGGAGCATGGCTTGGGGCAACCGGTCGGTTCCATCCCAAGACGGTCGAGGATACGGCAAGTTACGACGCCTTTCCGTGCCAGTCGTGGAAAAGCGCCTTAGCCTATCACCGGACTCCGGCCTATCCGGCCTTCCTTCAACTATGCCGCGTGTTCTCCCAGGACCACCGGGGCGTCCCGGCAGGTCAGTTCGCCGTCTACTCCATGGCAGTAATCGTCCTATTTCTCGGCATGGGCCGGGTCACTTCGAGCCCCTCCACAGCCTGCGCTGGGGCCAGCATCCTGCTCTACGCTCGGATCCTGCACGGGTACGTCGACACCGTCGCGACGGAAACGGTCGCGGCGGCTGCCGGAATCGCGGTGTGTGGGTTCACGCTGTGGCGAATTGCCGGCGGAGGGGCAATCGTTACCTCGTGTCTCGCACTGGCGGCGATCACGGGCTGGTTGATTCGCCCTGCGTATCTGTTTCTCGTTCCCTTGGTGCCGGCTCTCACATGGTTGCTTCACCCCCTGCGATCCGACACGATGACCCGGTCTCGATGGCGGGAGATGGCGCTCGTCCTGGCACTGTCCGTCGCTCCCGCGGTGGGTTACTCCCTGCTTCGATACTGCGTGATCGGCCGGTTGGGGATTGTCTCTTACGGAGGATACGCCCAAATAGGAATCTGCGGTCAGTTCCTCGACGAGGCCGACGTGACGCGACTGCCGGCCGACTTGCAGCCAGTGGCTCGATCCGCCTTGGAGCGTCTGTCATCGGGGACGCTCCCGACGCGCCGGTTCGACAGCGAACCGCGGCTCCACTATCTGCGGATGGAAGAACGTTATGACGTTACCATCTGGCATGAATTCGTTCCGGCATCCGAGCAATCGTTCGGAACCGATTCCCTAGAGGTCGATACGGCGCTCCGTCGCCTGGCGGCCGAACTGATCCGTCTGCATCCCGGGGAATACGCCGTTTGGATCGCCAAGGCGACACGACAAAGCGTGAAGAAGGTGCTGTGGGACTTCGCCGATAACCCGGTGACGCTGGCCCTGTTGATCGCGGCAATACCGATCGTGTGTCGACGGAGATTTCTCGAGCGCGTTCGCTCAGGACCCATGGCTCGCACGGCACTCGCCTCGCGAATGTTGCTGGTCGTCGCTGTAACGTATCTCGTCTTGAACCTGATGGTCGTCATCCCGGTCTGCCCACCCCTGGGAAGGTTCACAGATGCCGCCGCCGTTCTGTTGGCCCTCCCGCTGGCAGTATGGCTGTATGGCCAAATTGGAGAGTCACCGATGTCCTCTGTACCCCGCAACCCATGTTGATTTGACACGCACGAAGCGATGGGCGCGGGAAACAGGGCCGCGGCGCAGCCACGCTCCCGGCCCCGGGCGCTCGACGTGATCCTCCTGACGGCAGCGATCCCGGAGCCCGCGTGACGAGCCGCGAAAGACAGGCGACGCACTCGCCCGCCGTACATCCTTCTCTCCCTCGTTCCTCCTCACCCCTTCTTCGTGGCCTGGAACGATCGCATGCCGCCGGAGAGGTTGCGCACCGTGAAACCGTTCCCCTGGTCGTGGATCGACTCGCTCCTCGGCTGGCTCGCCCGGGTGTGGCCGCGGATGTTCGCCTTCAACTTCCTCGTGCTGGCTCGCCGGAAGCCGTCGCTGG
>Ga0172371_10009313_pt1 | contig 13524 bp, 15 predicted proteins | sample Lak12m_FD_114543 | JGI IMG/M metagenome (GOLD analysis project Ga0172371, IMG submission 114543) | Freshwater microbial communities from Kabuno Bay, South-Kivu, Congo - kab_022012_12m | ecosystem: Environmental > Aquatic > Freshwater > Lake | place: Democratic Republic of the Congo: South-Kivu... | reverse complement strand
GAATGGGATTGAGATGATCGATTTGGTAATTGTGAATCTTTATCCTTTTAAAAAAACAATCGAGAAGGAGGGAGTTACCGAGGATGAGGCTATTGAGAATATTGATATTGGCGGGCCTTCGATGGTTCGCAGTGCCGCGAAGAATTTTAAATATGTGACGATTGTTACCGATCCTGCCGATTATGAAAAAGTTTTGAATGAGATTGAATCGAGCGGCGAGACCACGCTTGAAACTCGTAAAATGTTGGCGCGAAAAGCTTTTACTTTGACGTATCGATATGACGAAATGATCGATCATTATTTTAGGGGAATTTTGGGCGAGCCGGAGCTTATGGATTTGCATTATGAAAAAGTCCGCAGTCTTCGATATGGCGAAAATCCGCATCAGAAAGCGGCTTTTTTCCGCAATCCAGAGAACCATGATTCAAATGTTACAAATTCCGAGGTGCTTCATGGCAAGGAACTTTCTTTTAATAATATAGTTGACGCGGACAGCGCTTTGGAGCTGGTGAAAGAGTTTGAAAAACCGGCGGCTGTGTTTGTAAAACACAATAATCCTTGCGGAGTCGCTGTGCGTGAAACCGCCGAGGACGCGTTTGTTACCGCGCACAAAGTTGATCCTCTTTCGGCTTTTGGCTGTGTTGTCGCGATCAATCGCGAATTCACCGAACCGATGGTTGACTACATGACGGAGACGAAAATGTTTATGGAAATTATTATTGCGCCGAGCTATGAGGCGAAAGCTTTGAAAAAGTTAATGACAAGGAAGAATTTAAGAATTTTGAGGGTCGGCGAATTGAAAAAAGATTTGATGCAAACAGATATAAAAAAGGTCGCCGGCGGAATTTTGATTCAAACAAAAGACACTTATTCTCTTACGCCTTCGGACTTGAAAGTTGTGACGAAATTAAAGCCTAATTCTGAACAAATTGCCGACATGCTTTTTGCGACAAAGGTTGTTAAACACACCGTTTCCAACGCGATTGTTTTCGCGAAGGACATGGTCGCGGTTGGGATCGGCGCCGGCCAAATGTCGAGAGTTGATAGTGTGTTTTTGGCGGGGACAAAGGCGGGAGAAAGAGCTCGCGGAGCCGTTATGTCTTCGGACGCTTTTTTCCCTTTTCCGGATGGGATTGAGAAGGCGGCTGAGTTTGGCATTAAGGCTGTCATTCATCCCGGCGGGTCTATTCGTGATGAGGAAGTTAACAAAAGAGCGGATGAACTGGGGCTCGCGATGGTGCACAGCGGGAGGAGGTATTTTAAACATTAAAAATGACTGTTTTTGATTCAGCTGCTTTAGGAGCTTTGCAAGGCATCACTGAGTTTCTGCCGATTTCGTCGAGCGGACATTTGGTGCTGGCCGAGTCTGTGCTTGGGCTTAAGATGGAGGGGTTGAAAAGTTTTGATATTGCTGTACATCTCGGGACACTTGTTTCGATTTTGGCATATTTTTGGAGGGATGTGCTTGAGATGATTAAGGCGTTTTTTAGGATTATTTTTGTGAAAATGAAAAAAGATTCGTATGAAAAACTTGTTGGCTTTGTTGTTCTTGGCACAATTCCCGCGGTTATTGCCGGATTCTTTTTGGGAGATAAAATTGATGAAATTTTTCGCGATGTCAGGATGGTTGGAGTTTCGATGATGTGCACGGCAATTTTGTTTTTGATCGCCGAGTTTGTGAATAAAAAAGCTGTAAAAGGCGGTATGAATTTTGTTAAAGCTTTTGTGATTGGAGTTTTTCAGGCAGTTGCTTTGATACCCGGAGTTTCCAGGTCTGGATCTACAATTTCAGCCGGATTGTTGCAAAAAATGGAGCGAGCCGAAGCGGCAAGATTTTCATTTTTACTTGGAATCCCCGCGATTGCGGGGGCCGGGGTTTTGACTTTTATGAAGAGCGGAGAAGTTGGTGGTTTTGAGTTAGCGCCTGCTTTGATTGGCTTTGCGGTTTCCGCTGTTGTTGGCTTTGCGGCCATCTATTTTCTTATGAAATTTCTAAAAAAACATTCATTAAAAATCTTCTCTCTATATCTGTTAGTTGTCGGGACTTTGGTTTATTTTATTTAAATTCACTGGACAAGATTAAATTCTTATTATACGCTGGATAAAAGACCTACTTTTTAACAATTAAAGCGTTATGGGGGACTTTAAAAAATATAAAATTGCAACTCTTGGAAGCCATTCGGCGCTTCAGATACTCAAGGGGGCGAAAGATGAAGGTTTTGAGACCATCTGCATCTGCGAGAAAGGAAAAACCAAACCTTATGAGAGTTATGGCGTGGCCGACAAGATGATCGTTGTTGATAAATTTGCGGACTTTTTCCAGATTGAGCCTGAGTTAATTAAAGAAAATGCGATTATTATTCCGCATGGATCTTTTGTCAGTTACCTTGGTTTCAAAAATATTCAAAAAATCCAAGCGATGCACTATGGAACGAGAGATATTATCGAATGGGAAAGCGACCGCGAGAAATCGAGAAAATGGCTTGTCTCTGCTGGACTTAAGATGCCGCTTTTGTTTGAAAGGCCAGAGGATATCGACCGACCTGTGATTATAAAATTTCATGGAGCAGCTGGCGGAATGGGGTATTTTATTGCAAATAGTGCGGATGAATTTTATGAAAGAATGAAGGAATTTTCGGAAGATAGAAAATATGTAATTCAGGAATACATCGTTGGAGTTCCGGTTTACACTCATTACTTTTACTCTCCTATTACAGAGGAATTGGAAATTATGAGTTTTGATAAAAGATATGAATCAAACGCGGATTCCATCGGACGAATTGCTGCAAAAGATCAGGTTGATGTAGGGATCAGGACTTCTTATACAGTCACTGGAAATGTCCCAATAGTTGTTCGTGAATCTTTGCTTCCTGCTTTGTTTGAAATGGGCGAAAATGTCGTAAAGGCTTCGAAAAAAATTGTAAAAGGCGGGCTTTGGGGACCGTTCTGTCTCGAAGCGGTTATTGATCCAAATTTAAAATTTCATGTATTTGAAATATCAGCAAGAATAGTCGCCGGCACAAATCCTTACGTCAACGGCTCTCCTTATACTTGGCTCCGCTACAACGAACCAATGAGCACCGGCAGAAGGATGGCGAGAGATATAAAGGAGGCGATTGAGAAAGATAGGCTCCCGGAAATTTTGGGATAATTTTGGATTTCTGCTAAACTTAGGGGCGATTTTTTAATAAACAAATTTATGATTACCTCTATTTTGGAAAAATACGATTTGAAAAAGTTAACAATAGGCGTGCTCGGAGGGCATAGCGCTTTGGACGTTTGTGAAGGCGCGAAAAAGTATGGATTTAGGACGGTTTGCGTATGTCAAAAAGGCCGTGAAAAAACTTATGACAAGTATTACAAAACCAGAAAAAGTCCATTGGCTTTGAGGAAGGATGGGACTATCGGGTGTATTGATGAAATTATTGTTGTTGATAAATTCGCGGACATGTTGGCTCCGGAAGTTCAAGAAAAATTGAGGGCGATGAACACCATCTTTATTCACAACAGATACTTCTGGGTTTATTTCAATTTTAAAGATGTAGAAGACAAGTTTTTGGTACCGATTTATGGGACAAGGGAGCTTGTAAAATTGGAAGAAAGGGATCAGCCGAACAATCAATATATTTTGCTTGAAAAGGCCGGGATCAGGACGCCAAAAATTATTAGAAAAGGGAATGAAAAAATGGAAGAGAAGGAGTTGAAAGAAAAACTGGATGAGCATTTTGTGAAGGGCAAAGGCGGACCTTTATTGGTAAAAGTGAATGAGGCGATTCGTGGCTATGAGAGAGCGTTTTTCGTTATTACATGTGAAGAGGATTATTTTAAAAAAGGTTCGGAAATGGTTAATAAGGGGACTGTAAAACAAGCCGATTTGGATCGCGCTGTGATTGAGGAATTTATAATTGGAGCTCAAGTTAATTTTAATTATTTTTATTCAAATTTGGATGACGAATTGGAGCTCATGGGGACTGATACAAGGAGACAAACGAGTCTTGATGGGTTCTTGAGACTTGATGCAAAAGTTCAGACCGCCTTGCTCGAATCCGGCTACAAACCTTCCATGATTGAGACCGGCCATATCGCCTGCACAACAAAAGAATCCATTTTGGAAAAGGCGTTTACGGCCGGTGAAAAATTCGTGGCTGTTTTGAAAAAAGAAGTTCCTCCGGGGATTATCGGCCCTTTTGCTTTACAAGGCGCAATCGCTTCTTATGAAGGCAAGGAAGAGTTTGTTGTATTTGATGTTTCGATGAGAATTCCCGGATCGCCCGGCACAAGATTTACACCCGCGACTGTCTATAAATACGGTGTCGGCGTTTCTTATGGCGACAGAATCGCCATGGAAATCAAAAAGGCTGTAGAAGAGAAAAAATTGGATAAGGTTTTGACGTGATGAAAAAGTACGATTTACATATACACACACATTATTCTCCATGCAGTGTGAATAATCCTGCGAAGGTTTTGGAGCGTGCAAAGAAACTTGGGCTGAATGGAATCGCTATCACTGATCACAATGAGATTAAAGGCGCTCTGGAAGCTCGTGAATTGAATAAGGATCCGAATTTTGAAGTGATTATCGGCGAGGAGGTGATGACTGATCAATGCGAGGTTCTTGTTTATTATGTTAAGGAGAAAATAAAGCCTGGAAAGTACGAAGATGTTATCCGTGAAATCCGGCGTCAGGGCGCAGTTTGTTCGATTGCACATCCGTTTAGCGGTGGCGGACGCGCGCACATTGATTTTGAATTTTTTGAAAAGTTACCGAGAGAGTTTTTGCCGGATGCTTTGGAAACTTTTAATGGGAGAATTATTTTTCCGAGTGCGAATAAAAAGGCAAAAGCTTTGGCTGAAAAGTTTGGGCTGGCTCAGACCGGAGGGTCGGACGGGCACTTTTTGTTTGAAATCGGCACTGTCGGAACCTCTTTCCATAAGGATTTAAAAACAAATTTGTCGACTGGAGACACTTCTGTTTTTGGCAAAATAAGGTTCTCGATATTTAAAAGATTATTATCCGGTTTTGTAAAGCTGTTCAAAAAATTTCCGATGTGATAATAATGGTTCCATGCAGACTTTATTTGTAAGGGAAATCACGAGATCTTTTTTTACAGCGATTGCGAAGCCGTTTGTAACATTAAAGGTTTCTCCCAATTTGTTATCGCTGTTTGGACTTCTGTCCGTTGCTGGCGTTGTTTTTTTTCTACAGAGCGGAAATTATCTGCTTGCTTCACTGTTTGTGTTTTTGAATGGTGCTTTTGACACTCTTGACGGAGCTGTTGCGCGGCTTAGTGGCACGGGGTCGAAAGTCGGCGAATTTATTGACAGGACTATAGATAAAGTCAGTGATGCGGCGATTATCGGTTCTATTATTGCTTTGAATTTGGTTGATTTGGGGCTTGGACTTTTCACTCTCTGCTCTATTCTTATCGCTACTTTAATCTCGGCAAACATTGAGGCCGTGTTGAAAAGACATGTGAGCTCCGCGTTTTCTCTGAGATTCATGAGAGTTATTATTATGATCATTTTTATGACTATTGGTGAATTCACTTACATGTTCGTTACATTGTCCGTTATCGCGACATATTCTATAGTTCACAGACTAATAAACGCTATTAGATGACCCCTTTGTATTTGCTTGCTATTATTTTTATCGTTATTGCTTGTATTGCAGTCTATGTACTGGTGGATAAGCAGTTTGATTTTAACAAATGCAGGCTGCTTAAAGATGGGATGTTGAGCCCCGTTACTAAATTCGTCAGCAGGCTGGGTTTTTCTGCTGTGTTCTTCAGCGCAGTATCTCTGGTATTTGGGATTTTTGCCGCTATTTCGTATGTATTTTCTTTCAAGTATTTTATTATCTTTATTTCTTTCGGCGCTTTATGCGATGTGCTTGATGGCTCTATTGCGAGGTTTACCCACACTGATTCTTCGGCCGGGCGTTTTATAGATTATTCCTTTGATAGAATTGTTATGATTTGTGTTTCTGTCGCAGTTTTTTTGTCCATCAAAGACCCTGCTTGGTATTACATTGCTCTTCCTATTTATAAATTAGTTCCCAATGCTATTTTTCTACTGAATAGTAACAAATTTAAGTTTCTGCCATTGGTTCCAACCATGTATTTTTATTATGTTCTTTTAATTTTTGACGCGAAGATTGCGACGATTGGGGCACTCGTCGCCTTGTCCATGAATACGTTCCAAATTCTATTCAGATCTTTTTTAAGGCCTCCTCGTAATTCGTAAGACGAATCCCAAGGTTTTTCTCTGTTTTTTGGATATCTAGCTGGACTTCCTCCACCATTCTTTTAAAAGTCAGTTCGTTCCATGCGGCGTTTTTCGCGAAGATTTTTAAAATTTTCGCGAGTCCTATCAGCAGATTTAATGGGATGTGAATTAAAATTTTTCGGTTTCCTAATGTTTTTTGAATTAGATTTACAAAGTCATCGTATCCTATTGGAATTGGGCCACCAACGTCAAACGTTCCGTTTTTTTCGTATTCTATACTTGCTGTGATTGCGTTTATCACGTCGCCTATGAAAGCCGGCTGTATTTTGTTTTTGCCATTCCCGACTATGGGAACGAAAAATGGAATTTTCGTTATTGACGTCAATAATTTTTCAAACGCGTATCCTCCTCTGCCATAGATCATTGTTGGACGAATGAGTATTAAATTAAGTCCTGAATTTTGGTAAATTTTGTCCGCTTCTTTTTTCGCTTTTCCATAATTGTCTAGAGTTTTTCTGTATCCGGCAAACGAACTTAATGCTATTACCTTGGAGACTTTATTTTTTTTAGCCGCTTCTATGACGTTTTCTGCTCCTTCAATAATGATTTTGCGGTTGATTTCTTCGTTTTGAGTATTTGGTACGGCCAGATTGATAATTATGTCTTTGTTTTTTGAGGCTTTTATCAAGTCATTGATATTTGTGATATCGCCGTATGTGAGAGTGAAGTTTTTTGGATGTGATGGGTTACTTGTTTTGCGAACCAGACAGCTAATCTCGTATTTCTTGAGCTTGCTAAGCTGTCCTATTAAGTGTCTGCCTACAAATCCTGTCGCTCCTATTATTAAAATTTTTTTCATTGGCTTAAATATATCTTGAAATGGTATAATTCGCTATGCTTTTTAACTGATAAAAATGATTGCACTTGTATTAGCCGCGGGCAGAAGCAAAAGGATGAAGCCGGTCCAAGATAAGGGGTTTTTGAATTTTCTTGGGAGGCCGCTTGTGAAATGGCAGGTCGATATGCTTTGGAATTGCGGGTTTAAAAAGGTGGTTTTGGTTGGCGGCGCGCATAATCTTGAAGCTCTGCACAATCTGGACAATGACACGCCGATGGAGATTGATGTTGTTGAGCAGAAGAATCTTGATGAAGGGATGAAGGGCGCGGTTCTGGCGGCTGAGGAAATTATTAAGGACGAGCCTGTGCTTGTTTTTAGTGGGAATGACGTTGTCGACAAGGAGGCTTTTGAAATTGTTTTGAAGGCTGTGAAAAGCAATAAAACCGCTGACGGTTTTATGCTCGCGAAAAAAGTTTCCGACTATTTCCCCGGAGGATATTTGGAGTTGGACGAAAATGGTTTTGTTACTAACATCGTTGAAAAACCGGAGCCTGGAACAGAGCCTTCTGACCTTATAAATCTTGTTGTTCATTATTTCAAAAATCCGAAAATTTTAATTAAAAATTTGAAAAAAGCGGAGAGTGAAAATGATGATCTTTATGAAAAGGCTGTCTGCGCGATGATTGATGAAGGCGCTAAAATTAAAGCGTTGGCGTATGAGGGATATTGGCAGGCAATTAAATATCCGTGGCATATACAGGAGGTTTTTAAGCATTTGATTTCGATGACCGAGCCGAAAATAAGCGACAGCGCGCAGATTTCGGACAAGGCTGTGATTGAAGAGCCGGTCGTTATCGATGATGATGTGCGGGTTATGGACGGCGCTACCGTGAAAGGGCCTTGCTATCTTGGGAAAGGAACTATTGTCGCGACGAATGCGCTGGTCCGCGAGGCGAATGTTGGAGCCGGATGCGTGATCGGGTTCTCGACTGAAGTTGCTCGAAGTTATTTGGGAGACAATGTTTGGACTCATTCGAATTACATTGGCGACAGCGTGATTGGGAATGATGTTTCGTTTGGCGGAGGAACCGTTGTTGGCAATTTGAGGCTTGATGAAGGGATCGTTGTTGTTGACGGAATTTCCACAGGCACGAATAAATTTGGGATTATCACCGGAGATCATATCAGAGTTGGCATTAATGCTTCTTTCATGCCCGGGGTTAGAATCGGCAGTGAAAGTTTTATCGGCGCCGGGATCGTGATCGCGCAGGACATTCCGGAAAAAAGTTATGTCCGCGGTGATTTCAAATTAAAAATAAGCGAAAATAAAGGGAGCTTTAGTGAGGAGATGAGGGAGATGATGAGAAAAAAACTCTAATTTTTTCTTATGAAAGTTTCTGCAGTCATGCTCAATTACAATAGCAAATATTTCCCGAAAATGTGCGTAGAGGCCTTTTACCGAGGGAAAATGGATTTTGAATTTGAGTTCATTGCGGTGGATAACGCGTCTACTGAAAAAGAGAGTGTTGGATATCTCGAGAATGCTGAAAAAAAGGGATTGGTCAAATTAATAAAACTGGTGAAAAATGTTGGGTTTGGCGGAGGAAATAATGTCGGCGCGAAGAATGCCAAAGGAAAATACATTTTAATTTTAAATCCGGATATTTTTGTTAATGAAGATTCCGTTCAAAAGATGGTAAATTACATGGAGGCTCATCCCGATGTCGGCGTTCTTGGGCCAAAATTGGTTTATCCAAATGAGGACGTGCAGGATTCTTGCCGGAGACACATGAGTTTTTCCGATCTTGTTATTAAGAGGACTTTTTTGAGAAAAATTCCGTTTTTGGGGAGACGCGTGGACAAATATGTGATGCAGGATTTTGATCACAATAAGGTTCAGGAAGTTGATTTACTTGTCGGCGCGTGCTTTATGATTCCTCGGCATGTTTATGAAAAAATCGGGGGATTTGATGAGAGATATTTTTTGTTTATGGAGGATTTTGACTTGTGTCGCGAGATTCATAAGGCTGGGTATAAAGTTGTTTATTTTCCTGAGGTTGCAGTTACCCACAATCACAAGCGCTTGAGCGGCGGATCTGTTTTAAAATTGCTTGGAAGAAAGGTTTTTTGGATTCACATCATGAGCGCGGCGAAGTATTTTTGGAAGTGGAGGAAGGATTAAACTAGTCTGCAACTTTTTTAACTGCGCGTCTATGGTTTTTTGCCAAAGAGTCTTCCCTTATTGGTTATTGTTTTTGCCTCTGTGATACAAAAAAATTTTTGTAGTACACGTGTAAAAAGAATAGTATTGCTCCCTATGTTAAATTCTGATTTCAACTGGGCTGATCAAACCATCTCTCAATTTATCCAAAATCCCGAAGATTTTGATTTTTCTGTTGTAAGTTTTGTCCTTGGGCGTTTTGGTTTCGAGGAAATCTCTTTTAGTCCAAAAATTTACAGGTTTAAGCATATTGAATTTGATGATGATTTTGTTATTTTTGTTCACAACAATGATTGTAATTTAATATATAAAAAATTGGCCGTAAAACTAATTCAAGAATATTTTCTATGAAACATTTTATAATTATACAAAATAAAAAATATCCTTATGATTTATCTCCAGCCGGGGAAAAATCAACTTTCGTTAGATGCAACGCTGCGAAAATCGCCCAAGAATTCCCAAATGAAGACGTTCCCTCTTTACTTCTTGATTTATCCAATTTAATCCTTGCTGAAAAAAATTATAAAAAAAATGAAACTGAGATAATTCATTTCAGAGTTGATCCCGAGAACAAAAAGAAAATTGAGGAAAAAGCTTTTAGAAAGGGATTTCGTTCTGTTTCCCGTTATATGAGATATTTAGCCTTGGATCCGCGAAATTAATTATGGAAATTCCGTCTTTCCCACCCAAAGTGGGAGGACGATGAAGTGGTGGATGGCGTCGGATATTAGAAGGCTTGTACCTGCAATTAAAAGATTGTCGTTTTTGAAGTATAAGTTTGCCAAAATTAGAATTATGCCGACATAGCCGTGGTGGATGCGGATACGCAAAGAGTGCTTTTTATAAAAGTTTTTCACCGAACCAAGAAATGACCTCCCGAGAACCGTGAGAATTTCGATTGCAAGCGCTGTGATGAGAATTTTAAGCTCCATTTTTTTCTGCTAACATTCTAATAACTTCCGGGTACCACTTTTTTTCAAGTTCTTGGACGCGTGTTTTGAGAGTGTCTGGAGTATCGCCGGGAAGGACGGGGCAGGTTTTTTGAAGGATTATTTGGCCGGTGTCACAGCCTTCGTCCACAAAGTGAATTGTCATTCCGGTTTCTTTTTCGCCGGCTTTCAATACCGATTCGTGGACATTCGCGCCAAAGAAACTTGGTCCGCAGAATTTTGGTATTAAAGCTGGATGAACATTAATTATTCTGTTTTTGAATTTTCTTACAAAAGGAGTGGAGAGGATTCTCATGTAGCCTACGAGAACTACGAGATCAACCTCATATTTCTCCAAAAGTTCCGCAACTTTTTCGTCGAATTCTTCACGCGTGCGATTTTTTTGATTAACGTAAATCGCTTTGTAACCTTGAGAGGAAGCGCGCTCGAGAGCGTATGCGTCTTTTTTATTTGAGATCACGCATTCCAATTCAATGTCCGGCATTTTGCCCGATTTCATCTCATCAATTATGGCCTGAAGGTCAGTCCCTTTTGTAGAAGCTAACACCGCTATGCGAAAAGGTTTTTTCATCTCGGCTGTGATTGTATCACAGACAGACCCCGTTTGGAATCGGGGAATTAAAACAGTAATTCAATATACGTCCATCTGTAGTAATTGTCAGGTTTCTTTTAATTTTGTATAATGATTTAACAATTTGAAATTATGGCATAGCCGAACCTAGTTACGGAAAAAACGACCACCAACAGATAAAGAGGTGGTTTTTTTGTGAAATTTTTGCTACCTTTTTGACATGAAGTTTGGAATTTTGGCATATCCTGCGAAACATTCTCTTTCTCCGGCATTTTTCAATGACGTTTTTAAAAAGCTTGGGATAGATGCTGAGTATGTTTTTTTTGATGTGCCGCCGGAGGAGCTCAAGGAGTTCATTTTGGGGGTGAGAAAAAGCGGTGAGGTTAGGGGCATGTCTGTTTCGACCCCTCATAAGGAGACTGTTATGGAGTTTTTGGATAAAATCGCTGAGGACGCGAAGATTATTGGGGCGGTGAATACGATTTTGAATAAGGATGGGAAGCTGTGCGGTTTTAATGCCGATTATGTTGGGGCTATCGCGGCATTGAAGGAAAAAGTTAAAGATTTGAAAGGGAAAAAAGTTATTGTTCTTGGAGCGGGAGGGGCAGCTAGAGCGATTGTTTATGGGCTTTTGCGTGAGGGGGCGAAGGTTTGTTTATTGAACAGGACGGTTGGGAAGGCTTCAATACTTGCGGATCATTTTAAGAATGCGCTTGGGGTTGAGATTGAGTACGGAGGACTAGAGAATTTGGGAGGAGCGGCTGGCAGCGGCGTGGTTGACGGTGGCGGGAATACAGGCGGTAGTAGCGACGGCCGCAAATGCGACGTGCTTGTTAACGCGACTTCGACTTGGATGATTATCGGAACGAATGTTCAACTTGTGCCAAAAGAGTTTTTTGAAAGTGGAATGGTTGTGATGGACATTGTTTATAAACCTTTGATGACTCCCCTTTTGGTCGACGCTGAAGCGGCAGGTTGCGAGATTGTAACCGGGGATACTATGTTTAAATATCAGGCTGAGAGGCAGTTTGAGATTTGGTTTGGGAGGAAGATGCCGGCGGAGTGATGATGACGGATACGCCGATGGCGATTCCGAGATGGCGATTCTGGCAGTGCGACGAGGGTGGGTTCGCGTTGTGAGTCCCGTTTGGAGATTTTTTACAGGTTGGGGTTTTGTCCAAACGGGAAATTATAATGCCGAACGAAATCCTGTCAAAAACGTCCCGGGACGTTTTTGACGAAAACGGAAATCTATTCTTAATTCTTTTAAAATTCTCCGACAACTTGTGATTCCGTCAAAATTTCGGCGGCGAAAATTTGCCATGTTTCGTGTCGGGATTTTAATTTGTTGCGAGATCTTTGATGTTGCCAAGTCTAGGCGTACATGGCTTGTATCCGCACCACGATTTGCATGAGAAGTCAAAGTTTCCCCGGGGAGAACTTGGCGAATGAACCAAACTGTGATGCGGTATGTTTGCACAATATTTTCCTCCCCGGGGAGAAAAACAAAAAATAAAAAATATGGCGTGGTATACTTTGGATAGTGATCAATCCGGGCAGGCAGTTCAATTATCGCCGGATGTCCGAGTCTGTACGGGCAGGCTTCTGGGCGCGAAAAATGGCTTATAAAAGCCTTTTCACCTTCTTATAAAAAACAACAATCATCAACACGCCGACTACGATAAAGATGTCGGCTAGGTTGAAGGAAGGCCAGAAATTGAAAGAAATAAAATCGGTGACGGAGCTCAAGAAAAGGCGGTCTACGAAGTTGCTGACAGCCCCGGCGAGGATCAGGAGGATTGAAATTTGAGAAAGACGTTTTGTCATATCCAATTCTTTTTTCACTATTTTCAAAACAAAAAACAATAAAATTATTGTCCCGAGGAGAATTAAGTTTTGATTGACCTTAAGACCAAAGGCGATACCTGTGTTTTGGGATTTTTCGAGAATTAGAAAATCACCGATGAGTCTCTGCGGCTCTATCAAATAAGCCCTGACCAGAAATTTTGAAAGCTGGTCGGTGAGGATCAAGGTCGAGAGGACGAGGAGCAAAATGTTTGGATTTTTTTTCATCGGGAGATATTGGGTAAAACGTTCGATTTTTTCATCGGGAGATGTTGGGTAAAACGTTCGATTTTTTCATCGGGAGATGTTGGGTAAAAACATTTGATTTTGTCACAAAGCTATGTTGGGTAAAACGTTCTTTTTTTTCATCGGGTTACATTGTACAAGAATAATTTTTTAGTGTAAATTTTACGCACTATGAGAAGTCTTTTAAAAGCCGATAATATCATTGCTCTAAGCGTGTTTTTTCTGCTTGTGTTCGGGCTCATTATGATCACCAGTATTGGCGTGCCGAAGTCGATTGATCTGTCCGCGCCCGGAGTTTTGTATCCGAATTGCGGGGACGACAATGTCGACTGCTATCTTTTGTTTAAAAATCATTTGATAAGATTGGGAATTGGGCTTGTGGCGTTTCTTGTCGCTTTTAAACTGCCGGTTAGATTTTGGAAAAAGATCGCTGTGATTTTCTTTTTTGCGATGTTCGTATTCCTTCTTTTTGTTCTGATTTCCGGGAGCGCGTACGGCACGATTGCAAAAAGCTGGGTTGTTATTTCTGGGACTTCGCTGCAGCCAACCGAGTTCGCGAAATTGGCTTTGATAATTTATTTGGCGTATTTGTTTGATAAAAAGAAGAATAAAATCGACGACTTGTATG
>Ga0172371_10009310_pt1 | contig 13527 bp, 6 predicted proteins | sample Lak12m_FD_114543 | JGI IMG/M metagenome (GOLD analysis project Ga0172371, IMG submission 114543) | Freshwater microbial communities from Kabuno Bay, South-Kivu, Congo - kab_022012_12m | ecosystem: Environmental > Aquatic > Freshwater > Lake | place: Democratic Republic of the Congo: South-Kivu... | reverse complement strand
GTCGCTCGCGATGATTTCGTGGGGCATCGAAACGGGTTTGGGGCAGCGATCCCAGGCGACAAGGAATATCTCACGAATCCTCAAGCCTACTGACCGGCTTTACACCGATCCGCACACCGCCATTGGTCTGGACTTCTTCTGGAAGTTTCCCAAAGCCGAATCGACCCATAGCTTCGAGGGCATGAGACTGTCCGAGCTTCCGTCCGGGGTCTACGTTTTCATCAACCGAAATGAGACTGACCGAATCAGCGGCAACACGAGCTTTGTACCACCCGAGTTTCTTGACAATGTACCCGCTACATGGCAGAAACTCAGAGATAAGGACAACGCCACGCTCTACTGGGTTCCACCGCCAACACCGGACTTGATGATGAGGTGGGGGATGAAGACAGGTAACAAGACAGTCAATGGTATGTAGCCAGGATTCGCTTCCGTCAGGGCCTGGCCGTTCGGGGACTGACCTGCGGTGAGCGGAAAAACGATGGTTCAGAACCGGAACCGCCGGACGGTCCCGTTTCATCCGGTTCTGTTTGCTGTCGCGCCGATTCTCTTCGTCTATACGTTCAACGCCAGCAAGATACCGATTGACCCCCGCGAACTGCCGCTGCCGATTGCGCTCTCGCTCGCCATGGCCGGTGTGGTCTGGGCTGTCCTTGGTCTCGTGTTTCGCAGCGCGACGCGGGCTGCCCCGGCAGTTTCGTTCTTCCTTCTGCTTTTCTTCTCGTACGGGCACATCGCCGGCGTCCTCGGGTCAGAGAGCCGCGGCTGGACTGACCTGCTGGTGCTTTGGCTGCTGCTGCTGGCCGCCGGGATCTGGCTGGCTGCCCGCCGCGCGCGGCGCGCCACGCGCGGTCCGCATTCCGGACTAACCGTCCTGCTGAACTCGGTAGCGACCGCGGTCTTCGCGGTCAACCTCGTGACCGGGGCGCGGTCGCTCTTGCATCGTCCGCCGCGCGTCGAACGCGAGGCAAGACCGGCTGCAACGACGAGCGGGGACTATCCCGACATCTACTACATCATCACCGATTCGTACGCGCGATCCGACGTGCTTGAGTCGCGCTACCACACGGACAACAGCGCGTTTCTGGGCGACCTTGAGCACCTGGGGTTCTTCGTTGTCGACCGGGCGCGCTCGAACTATGCGGGGACCTACCATTCGCTCGCTTCGTCGCTCAACTTCACGTACTTGGACAGTCTAGCCGGCGCCGCGGGGGCGGAATCCGAGGACTACGGTCCGCTGATCTCAATGATCCAGCACAGCCGGTTGGTCGACTTCCTGCGGCATCACGGTTATTCCGTTGTTTCTTTTGCTTCAGGCTATGCCGGCACCGACCTGGCCGACGCCGACGTCCACTTCGCTCCACTTTGGTCGCCGAGCGAGTTCCAGAATGTACTGGCCAACACAACTATGCTCTGGGACCTGCTCTACTTGCTGCGCATGTCACCGAAGGACCTGCACCGCGCCCGGATAATGTACACCCTGCAGAACCTGCCACTCGCCGGACGTGGGCGGCACCCGGTATTCGTGTGGGCACACATCGTCTGCCCGCACAAGCCGTTTGTGTTCGACGCGCGAGGTGGGCGGCCCAAGTACTACCTCGGAGTCGACCTTCGGGGCACGATGCGCGACGTCAACAAGGTGCTGGTCAGGCAGTGGTTGGATGAGTACTACGGTCCCCAGGTGATCTATCTGAATACGCTTCTCGATGAAGTGGTCCGGAAGATTCTTGCGGAATCAAGCCGCCCGCCTATTATCATTATCCAAGGCGACCACGGGCCGGGGGCCATGCTAAACTGGGGGGAGCCGGATCGCGACGAGCCGTCAGAACTGGCGGAAAGACACTCCATCCTTGACGTAATCTACTTGCCGCCTTCCGGGCGAGGCATTCGACCGCCGGCCCAGCTCTACGATTCAATCTCGCCGGTCAATACGTTCCGGGTCGTGCTCAGCACATACTTCGATACGACGATGTCGCTTCTCCCGGACCGCAGCTACCTGGCCACCTTTCACCGTCCCTTCCGTTTCATCGAGGTGGACAGGTCGGGATTCTGTCCGGCGACGAAGTCTGCTGGAGCCCATTGAGCCGCTGTGTGACTGAGTCGGCGAGACGAGGCCCGAGACTGTCGTTCGTGGTTGCAGGCGTTTTTCTCGCGTGCCTGGCGATATTTCTGGGTGGATATGCGCTATTCGGCCACCGGATTCTGGCTGCCTCCTATTCCGGCGACGCCACGCAGCTCGGGCACTATCTTGCCGGTGTCGACGAGCAGGTCGCCCTGCTCGCAGTCACAGTCTTCCTCAGTTTCTTCTTCTACCTCTTGCTCGTTCTGGTCGTACGTCGTCTGCTCCGGCAAGACGCTGAGGCCGCGCACACTGTGCCGATTCGGGCCGGCGTTCGCCGCCGGGAAGTGGTTGGTGCCTTCGTTGTCTACTCATTGCTGACGATTGCCTACTTCCCAACCGTTGTCTTGAAGCTCGGCTCTTCGTTGATCGGTCCGCCCGGCGACAACATGCAGCACCTCTGGGACATCTGGTGGGCGCGAACTGCTCTGCAGGGGAGGCTCGACTTCCTGCATACAACGCACATCTACTGGCCCGGCGGCTTCAACCTCCTTTTTCACCCTTTCTCTTCCTACAACATCATTCTCGCCAGTACGGTCGGCTGGCCACTGTCTCCAGTGGCGGCATACAACCTGCTCGTTCTCTCGACTTTCGTCTTGGCCGGAGTCGGCGCATTTCTGCTCATACGTCACTTCACGGAGAACACCGCCGCGGCGCTGCTCGGTGGGTTTGTCTTCGCGTTCAGCCCCACGCACTTCGCGCACGCCCTACATCAGATCGAAATCGCCTCGCTGCAGTTCGTACCATTCTTCGTGCTCTATTATCTGAAAACGTTGGAGCGTAACTCGCTACGGAACGTCGCCTGGGCAGCCGTGTTCTTTCTCCTCAATACGCTCTGTTCCTGGTACTACATGGTGTTCGCGCTGCTCTGCATGGTCGGCTGCTACGGCTTTGCGGCCTACCTAGGGAAACGGCTAGTCCTGCCCGGGCCGATTGTCTCCTCGCTCGTAATCGTGGGCGCGACGTCCGTTATCATCTCGCCGCTGGCAGTGCGCATGCTGCTCTACGCGGCCCAGACTCCCGGCGTGAGCACTTGGGGCTACGACATCTATGTCGTTGACCTGCCAGGGCTACTGGTGCCGCACAGCCATCACTGGCTGGCCGGCCTTCATCCCATCGCGCAGTTGAACGGTGCCTATTCGGGCTTCAGAAACGAGAGCGCCGGGTACCTGGGCATTGTCACTATTCTGTTCCTGCTTGCTTCAGGGCGCGTGCTGGCAAAGCAGGCGGCGCGGTACGTGCTGGGGCTGTTGTACTTTGTCGTGTTCGCTCTGGGGACGGACATCCACTTCGCGGGCTGGCCAATCCCGGTTGTCCTGCCGTACGCGGTGATTCAGTACATCCCGATCCTGTCCGAAGCCCGCGCTCCCAACCGAGCGATGGCCTATGCGTACCTGTTCCTCGGTATTCTCGTTGCCATTGCTTTCTCCCATCAAGTTCGGGAGGGATTCCTGCGAAATCGAGCGTGGGTCACGGCGTTGCTTGCGCTGGGGATTTTCGCAGACTTCTGGACGCCGTGCCGGCAGACCACGGCGGTGCGTCTCCCACCGGCCTATTCGGCGATTCTGGCACAGGAGAAGACGAAAGACTTCGGCATTCTGGATCTTCCGCGCGGAACCTGGTCGCGGCGGGCAAAGTACATGATGTATCAGACGCTCCATGGATTCCCGATCGTTCAAGGCTACATCTCACGCAAGCCCTCGCCTTCGTTGGTCGATACACTGGAGTACGGCGACCTGTCCGTGCAGAGAGATGAACTCCGTGCCGCGCAGGTCAAATACATCGTGATCCACAAACGGTATCTTGCACGGGATAGGGGGCAGTGGAATGAACTCGACCCGGGTGGCTACGCCTTGGAGTACCAGGTGGTATTCGAGGACACGGAGAACCTGGCACTGCGAGTCTACTAGCGCAATCGCCGGGCATACGTCGGCGGCGAGCGCTTTCGAGGGCGAAATTGAATCGGTGCGATTCGCAGCATTGACATCCCGTCGGGCTCTGCCATAATATCGCGATGTGTCGCCCAAACGGAGAAACCGTCGAGGTAAAGACGCAGTTATGAGTCCATGGTCTGGCTGCGGGGCCGCCGGGTCCGGATTGGCTGAATCCGTGACCACTGCTGGAGGCGGTCGGCGCCGCAGCTCAAAACACGAGGCACCGAAAGGGGTTGTCACATGACACGCAAGGTGAGCGGGATCGCCAAATCCCTTCTCCGCAACGAAGATGGCCATACGATGCTCGAGTACGTCGTGATCGTGGTATTTGTCGTCATCGTTATGTTCTTCGCATTCAGGCTGGTCAAGGGCATCGTGGCCCGCAGCGTTCAGAAGGCGTCGTACTCTATCGAGCAGTAGCCGAAGTCTGATGCGGGTCCGCCCACCCGGGCGCTGCAACCACAGGGCGTCGTAGGTTCTGCTAGCGCTGCCGGCGTGACGCCGCTTTATGGCGATGAGCATACTCCGTGACCTTGGAGAAGCTCACGTGCTGCCGTCGGGCACCGAGTGCAGACCTTGGCCTCTCGTCCGATACCCCGAGTATGTCAACGCCAGTCTACGGTGTGAAACGTTCGGCGTCCACTCGTCTATGTTTGGGCAAGCAGTCATGCGTTTGCACCTCGTGCCACTTGGTCCCTCGGTCTGCATCTGATCTGTCGCGAGGCGGGGAGGTGGATCTGACGGTGCTGCGCCTGTCCGTATCTGCTCAGCCGCATGTCACTGGGTATTCCACCTTACGCATTGCTGGCGAGACGTGTCGTCCTCGTGTGATACGTCATTGAGACCGACGGCGACCAACTGCCCGGGCGTACTTCTCCGCCGGACGAATGTCGTAGACTACTACTCTGCCGCTGTCCGCGCAGTAGAGAAGATCGAACCGGCAGTTGCCGACGACGTAGCTTCTGAGTTCTCGCATCGGCTCAAACAGCGGGCAATAGCGGCGCGGGTCGTCGGGCATGAACACGGCGACTGCTGGAAGAAGGTCAGCCGCCTTGCTGTGCCCGCGCAGCAGTTCGTAACTCGCCTCGCGGAAAGTCTGGCAAGCCGTGGCGCCGGTGTCCACCAGAGCGCCTGCCTCGCGGTAGGGCAGAAGGACAAGGCGATATCCTGACGTCCCCTGCCTCCTTACAAACTGGCCGGCATGCTCCAGGGCCTGGATTGTCGTTGTGTTTCTGAGCGAGTCGAGGTCGGACAACTGGAGGAATGTGTCGGGGTCTGCGTAGCGGTAGTAAGTGCGGCCGGGGAAACGACGCATCAGTAGGTAGTTCTCGGCACCGCGGTCAACTGCATAGACTATCGGGCCGCGGAAGTCTTGGTCGTTTTCGAGGAACGCGGCGCCGTAATAGAAGGCGTGCGGCGGACCAAGAAAGATGACCGCGTTGCTGACATGCTCTTCAACTACCTTCGCGTGAACCCGCCGGTACTCGCCGTAGTTGTAGGCGTATCTCAAGAGTAGCCGTGGCAGGCCGACGGTGCAGGCTACCGCCAGTGACAGCGTCCCTGTAATCAGAATCGTGTTGCGCGTTCGGGTCTCCGTTTTCGGGCCGGCGGCCCGCCTCACGTGGTTCGGTAACTCGACGAGTCCCCGCGCGCTGAGCAGCAAGACGGGCGCCAGACTTTCGTAGAGAAAACGGGGACCGCAGACTAGGTCCTGCCACCAATAGAAGAAGTAGACGGCCGGCAGCGCTGCAAAAGACGCGAGCAGGAGTAACTCAAGCGAGTCACCGGCCATGGTTAGCAGCAGTAGCAGCACCAGCAGCAGCCCCGGGAACGGGCTCTCAAAGAGATAGAGGTTCAATGCGCTCAGGTTCTCACTGGTCTGAAGCAGTCCGCGCAGTGGTGTGTGCGAAGGCAACTCGGGGAATCCCCGAGGACCGAATCCAAGACCCCAACGTGCGTGACTGTACTCCAGCATGCCATACGCCTTGTAACCAGGCAATAGCGGGTCGCCGGTGGTTAGGTAGTTGTAAAGCCCAAACGCACCGAGGCCAAGCAGGACAGGAACTAGCATGGTGATGAATGCCGGCAGTGGTTTGCCCCGCCACTTGATTAGGAGGTAGATGGCGTAGCCGGCAACCGGGATAGAGACGGCCAGCGCGGTTAAGGGGCGGATGTTCAGGGCCATCGCCAGTGATAGTCCACTGAGAAGTGGAGCGAGGGACGAAGGAGCGTGGCGAGTGATGAATGACGATTGACTAGTGATGAGGGACGTAAGGCGAGAGACGCGGAAAGGACGGATGGTGTGAAAGAAGAACAAGAGAAACAGCGATAGGAATAGCAGCGCTGAGGCGTGGTTCATGAATTCGGAGGACATGAAGAGGAGGAAGGGAGAAGCTACGCCGAGCAGGACCGCGATACGCCCGGTCTTTTCGTCATAGACCTCTTTGCCGAGGAAGTAGAGGGCGATGATTTCGGCTGAACCGAGCAACGGGTTGACCAACCATTCGGCATGAATGAGTGAGCCGAGCGCGAGCAGCAGTGAGTGACCGAAGGGGTATTGCGCGTACATCTTCGTGCCGTCATTGATGATTTGAAGATAGCTGAAGAAGTAGTCGTCGAACCGGACTGGCAAGGTGATGTGGCCTGACGCGAAGATTCGGCACTGAAAAACCTGGTCGACCGTGTCCTGGACGTGTGGGACATGCTGGAAGACAAACCACGAAATCAGGTTGGTGAAGACCAACACAACGCCTGATGTGACGAGCAGGAACATGGCGGGCTCGAGCCGGTACAGCAGAAACGTCGTCACCCGCCGGGGAAGAGCTACGAACCGCACCAGAATCGGATAGCCAACTACCAGAAGGAGGATGAAGCACGTCCCGGCCATCGCGAGATAGGTTACCATCCACCGGCTGCTGGTCTTGAGCGGCAGGTTCGTGAACACGAAGCCGATGACAGCAAGAATTGATACGGCGAGGCGGGAGCGCGATTCGGCAATCCGGGCGGCAACGACTCGCGCTGCCCGACTGCGGCTCGTCAGGATGATGACCGTCGCAACTGGCATGAGCCAGACAAGACTGAGCAGCGTCACCGGCAGGCGGCTGTAGCCGAGCAGGATGGCTATCCTATGTAAGGTCCAACTGAGCAGGAGAAACCCGAGAACCGCGGTCACGATGAAACGCAGAGCTCGATTCATCGACGGGACGACTTCGCTGGCAGTGCGGAAGTGGAGTCAATTCCGGCCGGACGGATATCGTACACGGCTGAACTGCCGCTGTCCGCGCTGAAGAGGAGCTTGAAGCGGCAACCGTCGGCCGTGAAGTCCCGGTGCTCCCGCATGGGGTTGAGTAGCGGGGAGTACCGGCGCGGGTCTCTCGGCATGAACACGGCAATCGCGGGGAGCAGCTCGGCCAGCTTCACGCGATTCCAGAGCATTGAGTAGCTGACATCGCGGAAGGTCCGACAACTAGTCGTCCCGGTGTCAACGAAGGTCCCCGCTTCCCGGTATGGCAGCAGGACGGTTCGATATCCCGCCATTCCCATTTGGCGCACGAAAGCCCCGGCCTGCTCAAGGTCCCGGATTTCGGGTGTGTTTCGGAGCGAGTCGAGGTTCCTAATCGGGATGAGAGTCCAGGGGTCGGCATAGTAATAGGAACGGTCCGGGAACTGCCGCATTAGAATGTAGTTCTCCGGGCCTCGGTCCTTGGCGTACACCACCGGACCATCGAAGACCAGCCCGTTGTTCAGAAGCCCGGCGCCGAAGTAGAACGTACGCTCAGGCCCGAGAAAGACAACGGCGTTGGTGATGCCCTGTCTGGTCACTCGGGCGTGGGCTGCGTTATCCACACCGTAGGCACGGTATCCATACTGCCGGGCCAGTTTGGGGATGCCGAACATGCCGATGACGGCCAGGGAGACTGCGGCGCCGACCGCAATCAGATTCCGGGTTCTGTTCTCTGCCTCCGTGCCAGCGGCCCTGCCGACAAGACCCGGGAATTCGATAAGCCCGCGGGCGCTCAGTAGCAACAGCGGCGCCATGCCCTCGTAGAGGAGGCGGGGGCCGTAGGCGAATTCCTGGAACCAATAGAAGAAGTACGCGGCCGGCAATGCTGCGAACGAGGCAAGGAGCAGCCAGTCGGCGGTCTTGCGGGTGAAGGCCAGCAAGAGCAGCAAGACTAGAAGCAGCCCCGGGAACGGGCCCTCGAAAAGCGACAGGTTCAGATAGTTGAGGTTGTCGCCGGTCTGAACCAGACCGCGCCAGGGTGTGTGCGGAGGCCTTCCCGCATAGCCCAGGGTGCCGAATCCGAGTCCCCACTGCGCGTGGCCGTAATCCAGCATGCAGAAGACCTTGTAGCCGGGCAGCAGCGGGTCGCCGGTGGTCAGGTAGTTGTAGAGCCCGAATGCGCCCAGGCCAAGCAGAACTGGAAAGAGCAGCGCAAGGAAAGCGGGGAATGGACGGCCACGCCACTTGAGCAGCAGATAGATGGCGTAGCAGGCACTGGGGATGGAAACCGCGAGCGCGCTCAGCGGCCGGATGTTCAGGGCCATCGCCAGGGAAAACCCGCAGAGAACAGGGGCGAGGAACAAGGAACGATGAACGATGAACGATGAGCAAGGGGCGCGGAACGGACGGATGGTGCGGAAGAACAATAAGAGGAAGAGAGAAAGGAACAGCAGCGCCGAGGCATGGTTCATGAACTCGGACGACATGAAGAGGAGGAAAGGAGAAGCCACACCGAGCAGGGCGGCAATGCGGCCGGTCTTCTCGTCGTAGACTTCTTTGCCGAGGAAGTAGAGCACGAGGACCTCGGCCGAGCCGAGCAGTGGGTTGACCAGCCATTCGGCATGGATGAGCGAACCGAGCGCAAGCAGCAGCGAGTGGCCGAACGGGTACTCGGCGTACACCCTCGTACCGTCGTTGATAACATATGACAGGCTGAAGAAGTAGTTGTCGAACCGCGCCGGGATGAAGGTCCGGCCCGACGCGAATATGCGGCCCTGGAAGACCTGAGCGATGCCGTCCACGACGTGCGGGAAATGCTGGAACACCAGCCACGAGATGAGATTAGTAATGACGAGCGCGAGACCGGATGTGAGCAGCAGGAAAGCGGCTGGCTTGAGTTTGTACAAGATGACCGTACCAAGTCGCCGCAGGAGGGCCGGCAACGGCCCGAGAATGGGAGAGGCAATGGCGAGGAACAGCATGAACGCCGTGCCGGCGATCGCGACGTACGTTACCATCCACCGGTCGAAAGCCTTGCATGGTATCATGGTGAAGAGGAAACCGAGCACGGCGAGGATAGCTACTGCGAGGTGGGCGCGCGACTTGCGTATCAGACCGAGGACTGCACGCCCAGTGCGGCTTGTGAGTACCATGACAGCGAGGATGGCGACCGGCAGGAGCCAGATGAAGCCAAGGAGCGCGAGCGATTGCCGGGTGCCGGTGAGCGAATTGGTGAGCCAGTTGGGGATGCCACTGATGAGGAGAAAACCCAGGACTATTGCCGCCAGCAGACGCGCAATCCGGGTCAACGCGTCAACACCTCTTGTCCAGCCGGCCAGACGGGCAGAACTCTGATGATTGCCACTGCTCGCGGTTGCTAAGCTAAGACAAATCCCGCCCGAAGTCAAGATGAAAAACAACGGCTCTGCAACCGAGTTGTGAACGGGCATTAGTCAGGTCTTGACGCAGTATCCATCGCCATCTATACTGCGACATGCTCGGTGAGCCGGCGTATTAGGAGCGGTTCTAGTGACGCGCACACGCTCAAAGCTGGCGAATTCGCTTCCTCTGGTCTGCCTGGCCGCAGCAGCGCTCGTGTCGTGCTACGTCTTCGTGGCTCCCGGTCATCCCTTGACCGTTGATGTCTGGCCGCATCTGTCGCGTACGAAGATGGTCTACGAGGCGTTGCGCGACGGTCACTCGCCGTTCTGGTCGTTCATGTTCTATTCCGGGTATCCAGCGCTTCGATTCTACAGCCCCCTGTTCTACTTCGTCGGCGGCACGTTCGCCCTTGCGACCCGTGGCGATGTCCTGCTTTCGCTCCGGATTCTCCTGGTTTCGCTCCAGATTCTCTCCGCGTGCGCCATGCTGCTGCTACTCTGGCGCCTCACGCACGACGTCCAGGCAGCAGCGCTCGGTTCTCTGGTATATGTGTATGTGCCCTGTAGAGCAGCTCTTCTTGGTGGCTGGGCCTACTATCCAATGGCAATGACCTGTCTATGGTTGCCTTTGATGCTGTACTTCCTCGACCGATTGATGGACCATCTTGACCGCCGCGACGCGCTGCTGCTCGGTGTGGTCATTGGACTCAACATCCTGTCTCATGTAGTATACGCCGCGGCTTCGGTGATGCTTCTCTGTGTTGTGTCTCTCCTGGGCTACCCGCGACCGATTCTTCAAGACAAAGCCCACGGCGGAATACCGTCACCCGCTCCGCTCGCCTCGGCAATCCTCACGATGGCACTTGCCGCGCTTGGAATCAGCGCCTTCTTCCTCGTGCCATTCCTTGCCGAGTATCGAAGTCACGCCTTCCCTCCTTCACCGACTGTCGTAGAGGGAGTCTCTGACCTCAGTGGGGTATTGCGTGCACTGCCGGGGTTGTTGGAGCGCTCTGTAGGCTATCTGGGAGTCAGTGTCCTCGCGTTGCTTCTGGTGGCGATCGCCGCCGTACCCTTTAGCGTTCGACGCCGCTACGCCCTGGGGGCTTTGCTCTGTCTTCTTGCCACGGGGCTGTACGTATTTGTGCTGCCTCTCTTAGGTTCAGTCGTTTCGTCGCTCACGCTGAACCTGCCGCCCGAGCGATTGCTGATGGTGTTCTTGTCCTTCCTCGCGCTGCTGGTCGGGTCAGCCTGGCAGACCTGGAAGGGTCGCGTGGTCTTCTTCCGCAGGCACTCTCAGTTTGTCTTTGTGGCGTTGGTCGGGCTGGTCGCCCTGGACTGCACCTATGGCATTCTCGTGAACTACAACCCCTCGAAGCAGCGGTTCCTGGCCGCGCGGTCGTCTGTATACCCTCTGATCGCCCAACATGAGCATGGCAAGATTCTGGATCTGACTGTGCTCGGAGACCAAGTCGACGACTTCATGCGTACGGAGGCATATCCGGGGATAGGCTACGTGTTCGGGGGATTGCCCACGCCCCTTGGGCTGTTCTACCAGCTTGCCCCTCGGTCCGTGCTGTACTGCCATCCTTGGGTAAATGCAGTCTCGGCCGATCTGGGCGATACGACCACTGGCGTCGTCGCCGCCCGCACCAAGACGGCCTTGGCACTCATGGGAGTGAGCCACGTGTTGATGTACCCGAAGGTCCTTCAAGACGCATCAGGACCTGATTCGCTGAGTCCCAGGCTGCTGTTGAAGGATGGACTTCGCTGGGATGCCAGGTTCGTAGTACCCGGCAAACGTCCCTACCTGGTGTTTGGCGCGTCCGAGTTCGGCACTGCCCTTGCCAGCACCAGTACGCGGCCCATGCGGTCGGAAAGCGTGATCGGGTTGAGGACCATGCCCATTGCCGACGACTGGCAGGTGGTGCTCGACTCGGTGTCCGTTGACGACACGCTTGGGGCGCTCTCCTTCATTCCTGTCACCGCGCGCGACCGTGCCGAATCGCTGCCGGGTTCTCCGGCGCTGAAGGTCGCTTCGACGGCAATCCGGAATCAGGACGTGACCATCCGGCTCACAGTGAGTTGTGAGTGCTTTCTGCGCCTGGCGGTAAGCTACTACGCGGAACTCATGGTCACCATCGACGGACGGGCCGTTCAGTTCCGGGAGGCCAAGGACCACTTCATCTGGTTGCGCTGTCCCGAGGGCACGCATACGATCAGGGTCACTGCCCCACTTACGCCAATCCGACGTTGGACCTTAATCGTAAGCGCGCTGGCCGCAGTCATGGTGATCGCGGGAATTGTGCTGCCGGAGCGCCGTCGCGCCTGACCATCGAGGTGCGAAGACGCACGCGAACACCACGTCTGTCTGACTGCGGACCGCAGATCAACTGTGGTGGACGGCGGCAAGTGACTTGCCGCGGAGTTCTCCGGCCGTGGGGAGAATGGACTCTGCGGGTTGCTCTGAAGCAGGAGAGGAGCCGGGCAGGCTGAAATGGCCGATGTCACTCCTGCCATGTAGGGGGGAGAGTCCGGGAGAGACACTGCCGGATAATCCTCCGTAGTCCCGGGCAGACAATCTGCAGGAGAGTCCGCCGATGAGCCCGGGCGGGAGTCTCCACAAGACCGTGCCGGACAGCCAGGCAGAGTCCTCTACGGGTTCTCTACCGATGAGCCGGGGACCGAATCTGCCGGACGACGGAGAGAAGAATCCTCCAATGACTCTGCCGGATGGCTGAGGAGAGTCTCCGCCGGAGAACCTGTGGAGGAGTTCCGAAGATAGCTTACGGAAGAATCTGCCGGCGAACCTGGGGGAGACTCCGGCCGGTGCAGGGGTACATCTCGTCAATTGTGCACTAACCGTCTGCTGCCCAGTCACTTGCGTTGCCCAGCAGTCCCACAATTCAGCCTACAGAGTTGCGGAATCGCTGCGGTGCTAGGCTGCCGAAGCAGACGTTCGTGACGGCGCGAGTCTGTCCATGCGCAGTGTCAGGTCGCTAGCGACCACAATTCCGCCGTCCACACCACGGCCCGCAGGCCGCGAAGGCTAAGGTCGAGGCGAAAACATCCCTGTCCATCTGCGTCCATCCGTGGTTCCTACTTCTGGTTTCTGGTCTCTGGCCAGTCCGGAGACGTCATCTGCGCAATCTGCGGGGCGGGGTCTGGGACAATATCCGATTCCTCGAAGCCATACCAGTGACACATCCCCCAGATCACATGCAGTGGGTGTGGCTTTCGGCGTGACCATGGCCGCGGATTCCGTCGGTCGTGTGTTTTCTTTGCTCGCCAACGCAGCCCGCGCCGGCTCCAAGAGCACCCCCCTCCAACGTCGGGCTCCGCAGAGACTGCCGGAAACCGGCACTCCCGCCGGAGGAGCTTCCCGTCTTCAGGCGGTAACGCACGAGCTGATCGGTAGCGCCGGTTACGGCCGACGAGAGTGCCCGGGCGTGAATCCGGCGCCGGCATCGCAGAACGGACGAACGTGAGAATCTCTTGTCGCCCTTCTTTTCGCAACCGGTGGGTGTCGTGTGACGGGGTCATACTCGCTGTAGTGTCCGGTCGGAAGCCGCGAATGCACTGCGGTGCGGGCCGGAATGCGCTGTCGAATCGATCCGAACGCGCGGCGGACCGAGGTGTCGCCGTGGCAGGACGAGTCAAGAGGAGGGTTCGCAGTCGCTATCCTCTCGGCGGGGCCGGTTTTTGGTGAGCCTGATTTTACCGCTTGACATCAGGCTGGCCCGTTTCATAATAGGAGCCTGTCGGAGAACCGGGCTTAGTTGATGTGGGATTCAGGGTTGATTCGGCTGTGGACCGGCAGACTTGCATCCAACCGTTGGTTTCGTGTCCGAATCGGCCTTGGACAACGCGGAG
>Ga0172371_10009309_pt1 | contig 13529 bp, 12 predicted proteins | sample Lak12m_FD_114543 | JGI IMG/M metagenome (GOLD analysis project Ga0172371, IMG submission 114543) | Freshwater microbial communities from Kabuno Bay, South-Kivu, Congo - kab_022012_12m | ecosystem: Environmental > Aquatic > Freshwater > Lake | place: Democratic Republic of the Congo: South-Kivu... | reverse complement strand
AGAGCGGTTCTTTAATGGGTCATTTTTCTGAGCGCTGATGTAGCGGGTCAATTCGGAGAGCACTCAGGCAGGTGGGTCAGTTCTGAGAGCATGGGGGTGGGTCAATTCGCAGAGCGCCGAAGTGATCGCCACCTAATTTAGGAAATCAAGAGAAGAACGCGACGAGGCGCGTTGAGAAGCACTAGCCTCGGACGGGGGCGAAATTTCCGCCCCGAAGACAACCGCTGTAAAGCCTATATTCAAAATCTAGTGAAATCATGAGAGCTGTCATACTTGCCGGAGGAAAGGGCACGCGTCTTGCCCCTTACACTACTATTGTTCCTAAGCCGCTGTTGCCCGTGGGCGACCAACCAATAGTCGAGATCCTGATCCGACAACTGCGGAACCACGGTTTCCATAGAATCACGCTTGCCTTGGGTCATCTTGCCCACCTCGTGCAAGCTGTCCTGGGAAACGGCGATCATATGGGAGTGCGAATAGATTATTCCATCGAACATACTGCCTTGGGAACTTCAGGGCCGCTCGGGTTGTTGAAGGACCTTTCTGAGACTTTTGTTGTGCTCAATGGGGACATTCTTACAGACCTGAATTTTGACAGCTTACTGAAATTTCATAGAGATAACCGATTCGCTTTGACTGTGGCCTGTCACGAGCGAAAAGTTAATATTGATTACGGAGTAGTGCACAGTGACGGGTTTCAAATTGTCGGGTACGAAGAGAAGCCTGTCTTACGTTTCCACGTGAGCACCGGAATATACGTTTTTGAGCCCTCCGTTCTGAAACATATCGCGCCGGGCCGGTATTTGGATTTTCCTGATCTTGTGAATGACATGCTGCGCACGGGGGAGAGGGTCGGCTGCTATCCTTTTGATGGTATGTGGTTTGACTTGGGCAGAATAGAGGATTTTCAATCTGTTCATGAATCATGGGATGAACTTAGGCAAAAAGTCCCATTTCTGTGAATAAGTTCCAACTTCCTCCGGGCATTCAAAATTCTTTTCGAGAAGGTGTGAAAAGCTGATGACCAAGCGGGCGTTTGATCTCATAGTCTCACTGATGGGGCTGATTGTAGCCTTTCCACTGATGTGTGCCATTGCCGTTCTTATTAAATTGGAATCGAGTGGTCCTGTATTCTACAGTTGTGTCAGGGCGGGTAGAGGAAACAAACTTTTCGGAATGCTTAAATTTCGTACGATGGTGGAAAATGCTGACAACATTGATCGCAAATTGTGCGCATCCGGCGATGTTAGGGTCACTCGCTTCGGTCGTTTCCTGAGAAGAACCAAATTGAATGAGCTTCCGCAGTTGTTCAACGTGCTTGTCGGACAAATGAGCATGGTAGGACCAAGACCGGAGGATCCCAAATTCCTGAAGTACTACCCGGATAAGTGGCAGATAGTCCTTTCAGTCCAGCCCGGTATCGCCGGTCCTAATCAGATTGCAAATCGTAATGAAGAAGATTCCTTTCTTGCTGTGGAAGATCCCGAACAGCACTATGTTGATCGCCTTTTGCCTGAAAAATTGGAGAGAGATGTCGCCTATGTATACAACCATTCGGCGCTTGGCGATTTCGCAATGCTTTTTAGAGCATCTTTTCACACTCTCTTCAAAGGGTTTTCGTTCGGCGATATTTTGAGTAGTCGGCGAACGCTAGGGTTGGCGTTCTTCGATATCCTTTGTTCTCTATTCGCATATGCTGCAGCCAATTTGGTCAGATTCGAGACAGTTCCGCTTGATCTGTATATTACGAAACATTTTGCCATTGTAGCCCTTGTAAATCCATTCCTTTTTTACGCGATAGGGGTCTACAATAACAGGATCAGATTCTTCTCGGTTCCGGACTTCATTCTATTGATTCGAGCCTCATGCGTTGCGGGCATAGCGCTGGTAGGAGTGAGCTATTTCCTGATGATCGGATTGGGACATTCCAGGGCCGTGTTCGCAGTCTATCCTGTGTTTTTGTTAATGGCTATGACCGGGGCACGCATTATAGCGAGGTTGCTTCGTGAAAGAGACGAAGTTCAAGACACTGATAACGGCCGGAAAATCCGAGCGATCATATATGGCGCCGGCCGCCTGGGAACTGAGACTCTGAGACGTATTCATTTTGAATCGGGTGTGGAGATTGTGGGATTCGTGGACGATAACGACGACCTCAAAGGGCAAAACCTGTTGGGCGCGAAAGTGCTCGGATCGGGACGCGATCTTGAATTCCTGAAAAAATTGCACGGGCTCAAACAGGTAATTATCGCTTTTAATTCAGTTGACGGAGGAATCGCCGAAGCGGGTCGCCGATGCCAGATGGCAGGACTTAAATATGTTCTCGCGCCATCCACAGAATGGAATTTTTCCGCTCAGTTCCGGAAACCGTCATACTTTGTATCCAAATTCATAAATTCATTGGGGAGTCATCCGATAACCCTGAACAAGCGAACGATTAATCCTTCCGTTGAGGGGGCCACTATTGCCATTGTCGGAGCAGGAGACGCTCTCGGCGAAATGCTCTGTGAGGAACTCTTGGCGCTTGGGGCCGGCAAACTCGTCGTGGTGGAAGACTGCGAAGCCCGTTTAGCAAGAATAAGCCATTTCCTGAGCGGTGTGGAACGATCTGAGGTTTCTGTTCTCCCCTATTTTCTTCCGCTCGGATCGCCCACGGAATGGATCAAAGATGCGCTGGTCTCACAAGATGTCAGATGGATCCTATATAATCGCCCCAATCGCCCAAGCGGTCAGGCGCCATTGAACGAGTCACGGGCCCTCGAGTGGCATTTGAGGGATGCGCTTTTATTTCTTGAACTTGCAGGCGAATCTGAATGCAATAGATTTTCCTTTTTGTCGCCTTATGGCAAAGATTGTTTTTCCGGAGAAGAGAAGAAGTTCTTCCTGCTCATCGAAAAATTTATGAGAGCTTCAGCAAGTATGGGTCCCAATTCATTACGTACCGCCACAATTCGGCTCCCCAATATTTTGGAAAACGATTGTGAGATTTTCGCCACTGCTTGCACGAGGATTTCTGAGGGGAGCGTCGTTCACGCCCACAGATTACCATTATCGTTTATTTCGGCCCAAAACGCCGCCAGGGCTCTCCTAAACAGTGTTTCGGCGCACAATCGTGGCGAGACCTATGTGCTGAAGCCTAGCCTCGGGATCTCGCTTCCGTCTCTAATCGAAGAATTCTTTAAATATCAAGGCAATGGACATGAGGTCGCCGCTCTCATAAAGCCGATTCAAGACGAAAGGTCGAATTTGGTCTCGAAGAATTCCATCTGCATTGAGACCTTCACCGCCACCGCCTGGCCGGATTTATCAATGGTCGTTAACGACGAAATCGAAGACCTGAGCCTCTTGAACCAAGAGTTAGAGCAGTTGATCGGCTCGAAAATCATCGGCAAAGAGTCAGTCAATAGAATGTTAAGAACTGGCTCATCTATTCCCACGTGGTTGCCTCAAAAATAAATGGATTATGCCTTTAACTTAGCCTCATCAACAGCGAGCTTCAGCGCCGTCATTCCTGCGAAGGCAGGAATCCAGATATTTTCCCGGCGCAAGCCGGGAAACAGACTGGTCCTCGTTCCCGTTTTTCAACTGGACAAGCTTTCAACGGAGTGACGACGGGAGTACCAGATCCCCGCTTTCGCGGGGAGAATTCTGGATTCCCGTTTGCACGGGAATGACGCTAGTTAACCAGCCTCCACACACAAAAACTGAGCTAAGTTTATCATCCGAAGATAAATCGGGAGTAGAAGGGAATTATGATCGACGCGGGCCGGCCGAAGAAATTAAATTGGGCGATTTATCAATGAACTGGAAGGTCCCCTTATTTGATGTTTGTCTCGGCCCTGAAGAACACGAAGCCGTGCGCCGTGTCTTGGAATCAGGTTGGATTTCCATGGGGCCGGAGACGGAACAGTTTGAAGCTGAATTTGCTCAGTATTTGGGCGCAAAACACGTAGTAGCGGTTTCATCAGGCACCGCCGCGTTACATCTGGCTCTTTTGGCGCTTGGCATAGGTCCGGGGGATGAAGTTATAGTTCCATCGTTAACCTTCGTGGCCACCGCAAATTCAGTTTTGTACGTGGGCGCGACCCCGGTTTTTGCGGACATAACTAGTTCGGATGATTGGACTATTTCACTGGATGAAATTGAGGAAAAAATCACCCACAAAACCAGGGCCGTGATTGCAATGCATTACGGGGGATTCCCATGTCGTATGGACCGGATTAGGGCTATATCGGACGAACATGGATTGAAGTTGGTTGAAGACGCGGCTCATGCCCCAGGCGCGTCTTTCAAGGGTAAAAAACTGGGGACCTGGGGAGATGCAGGCTGTTTCAGCTTCTTTTCCAACAAGAATATGACCACAGGTGAGGGAGGCATGGTAGCGACAGACTCCGATGAGGTGGCCGCCTCTCTGAAGAACCTGCGGTGTCATGGGATGACCAGTGTGAGTTGGGACAGGCATCGAGGCCACAATTTTTCCTATGATGTTACAGCGACCGGATACAATTACCGCATGGATGAGATCAAAGCGGCTCTGGGAAGGGCACAACTCGCGAAACTGGACGAAAGCAATCGGAAGCGACGCGAGATAACCCGACAATTGAGAAAAAATCTTGAAGAGGTAAACTTAATTTCCCTTCCATTCCGACTGCACAATCTCGATGAGTCGTCTTGCCATATCTTTCCGATACTACTTCAATCCGCGGATTTGCGAATTCCTTTTATGGAGCGCATGAAGGAATCGGGCATTCAGACAAGCATTCATTACCCGCCTGTCCACAAATTTTCAGCTTTCAGGCGGTGGTCATGGAGCGCTGTTACTCTGACAGAGGACATAGCAGACCGCGAGGTGACCCTGCCACTGTTCCCGACCCTGAATGAGGACCAGGCGCGCTTCGTTATGCAGGGCGTGCGAAAAAGCCTTGCCAAAGCTGCGAGTTTAGATCCTACCTTGAAACAATCAGAATGGTCCTGCAAAATTCGCCGACTAATATGATCACCAGGGCAGTGCGAGGGGGGGCTTGGGTCTTCTCGTTGAGGATGACGGTCCAGCTTCTTATGGCCGCCAAGCTGCTTGTCCTGGCCCGCCTGCTTTCTCCTAACGATTTTGGAATAATGGGAATCGCTCTGCTGATCGTCTCACTTTTCGAGACATTTTCGGTCACGGGCATTGACGCCGCTCTGGTTAGCAAGAGAGAGGAAATCGAGAGCTATCTCGATACGGCGTGGACTGTCGCAGTCCTTCGAGGCTTCTGCCTCGCGTTGATCGCATACGCGTCAGCTCCCCTCGTTGCATATTTTTTTCAGACCCCGGATGTGGCGCCCGTCTTGCGGGCCATTGCCCTGGCATGTCTCGTCCGCGGATTAGTCAACAGCGCCACAGTTTATTTCCAGCGGGAGATGGATTTCAACAAGACGTTCATTCTCGGGGTTGCCGAGGCGGTGAGCGATGCGCTGGTTTCCATTTGCCTGGCGATCATTCTCGGCAGCGTTTGGGCCCTGGTCATCGGATATCTGGCCGGAACAGGAGCCAGAGCCATCACGTCGTATGCGTTGCATCCCAGAAGACCAGCCCTCAGATTCGATCTGACCAGGGTTCGCGAACTCTCCGGGTTTGGAAGGTGGTTCTGGGGCAGCAACGTGCTTACCTATCTGGGCGCCAATTTGGATGGCGTCGTGATCGGCCGTTTGCTCGGTCCCGCGTCTTTGGGATTGTACCAAGTCTCCAACCGCATCTCCCTGTACCTGACCCGGGAAGTCATGGAAATGATTTCTCAGGTGACTTTCCCTATGTATGCCCGTTTGGCCGGCGAGAATGAACGGTTGCGGGGATCGTTCTTACTGGCGACTCGCATCGGTTTCAGTGTCACATTTCCCTTGGTCCTTGCGACAACCCTGTTTGCGGAGCCGCTCGTTAGATTGGCGCTCGGCGCCAAATGGCTGGCGGCTGCGCCGGTTCTTCAGCTCTTGGTTATCAGCAGCCTGCTGCGTGGTCTGGGAGGATTAGGCGGCTGGCTCTTTTATGGCGTTGGGACACCAAAGTCCAGTTTTGTGGTCACCGCCTTGCGCGTAATAATTTTGGCTGTTCTTCTAATCCCATTGTCTCATGGGTACGGGCTTCCCGGGGCTGCGCTGGCAGTGCTTTTCGCCAACGCCGGGATGTTGCTCTCAGCCCAATTCCTCGTGAAAAGAATGATCGCGATCAGTTGGTTTGACTATCTGTGGAATATATTGCCTTCGTTCTTATTGAGTGTCGCCACCATCGGATTACCGTATTTCTTCCTTCAAATTGAGTGGGAACCGCACATTCTCCAGTGGCGCCTCCTATGGATCCTACCGATCAGCGCTATCATATATATAGCCTGCCTCATGTATCTGGAGAAGAGTGTGATCGGACAACTTAAGAAAGCATTTGTCCCCTCCAAGTGACTATGCTTGATGGCGCAGCAATCGGATAGAACTTACGGAGCAACGCGATGGACATTCCCAGGCCGCTGCAAAAGGCGTTAAAATATGCGGCCCGCAAATGTGGTTACAACATAGCGCCTCGCAATTTCGAATGGGGAAATCCGGTAAATGAGGATTTCCCCCATGATTTCACTCAAGACGAAATTGAGATCATTGGGAAAGTCAAGCCGTACACCATGACCAGCCCGGCGCGTGTCCAGGCGCTGATTCGGGCTGTAAAGTACGTCATCAACAACGACATTCCGGGCGATATAGTGGAATGCGGAGTATGGAAAGGTGGCTCCATGATGGCCGCTGCTCTGACCCTGTCGCAGATGCAAGCTTCCGGTAGGAGCCTCTATCTCTACGACACTTTTGAAGGCATGGTTGAGCCCGATGAAAGAGATGTTGATCTGCGGGGTGGACGCGCGCCGGCTCGGTTTGAACAATCAAGAAATGGCGCCAATAGCTCAAGCTGGTGCTGTTCCGGGCTGGATTCCGTAAAATTAGCTCTTCATAGCGCCGGGTACGATCCTAACAGGATATTCTTAATTCAAGGGAAGGTCGAGGACACTTTGCCGAGACAGGTTCCTGAAAGAATTGCTTTGCTCCGTTTAGACACCGACTGGTACGAATCTACCAAATGTGAACTCATCCACCTATATCCGCGTCTGTCTCGCGGGGGCGTGCTGATTCTGGATGATTACGGACATTGGATGGGCGCGCGTAAAGCGGCGGACGAGTACATAGCTGAGAATAATCTCTGTATATTCCTCAATCGCATTGACTACAGCGGACGTCTGGGTATCAAGCTGGACTGAACCTTGCGGCGCCACGCCGGGCGCCAAAACCTATAGGGTCATTTCATTTGCCCACTGAAGCCATGATTGCTAAATGATTGCCTGTGCTGTTTGTAGAACCGAAATCTCCGGACGACACGAGATCGGGGAAACTGATTTCAACGACGTGCGCTTCAGATTGTACCACTGTCCAGCTTGCGGCGGAGAGTTCTGGGAGCCGCTCTTCGCTCCGGATGCGGCCTTCTACGAAAAAGACGCAGAAGCAGTTAGCCCCGCGGCCCTTGCCCGGCACACAGTGGGGAGCAGGTGCCTCCAAGAAAATCATGAGACGTTTTTTGCGCGTTATCCCTCGGGTCCAGGGTCGATCTTTGATATCGGCTGCGGTGACGGACACTTTCTGGAGGCCGCCAAAAACCGTGGTTTTCAAGTGGCGGGCACTGATTTCGACTCAAAGGCACTTGAAGTAGCTCGCAAGAGAGGTCTTGAAAGGCTCTATTGCGGCACGATTGATAGCGTGGCGCCGCAGATAGAGGAGACTCAGGAACCTTATGATTTTGTGACGTTTTTCGAGGTCTTGGAGCATCAGATCGATCCGAACGAGTTCATGCGCTCCTCCGCGCGACTCCTGCGGCCGGGCGGAATGATCGCCGGCAGCGTGCCAAACCGAAACTGCTTCCGAACCGCAGCGCTGGAAATATCGGACCGTCCGCCTTATCACTTCACCCGCTGGAGTGAAGAGGCCCTACGAGCTTTCCTGGAGAGATTCGGATTCAGAGACGTGATCGTGATGGATGTAGGATTCGGATACTACGCGCTGAGTCTGTTCGAGGGCCTGAACCTCAAGACAAAACGAGCCTTGCTCGGGGAAAAGAGCCGGACTGTTCTCAAGACCTGTTCTGTGGAAGAGGCGGCAACAGACTCGGGCGCTTCCGCTTCTCGCCGGACACTTGTGCGGATTCTTAGGAAGCTCAAAGCCGCCTTTTTCATGCCCTGGGTCATACTGGAATCCCCTTTCGGACGGGCGCTGGGGAAGGGGAAATATCTTTACTTTGAAGGTCGGCTCGGTTCGTGAAAGTGATGATCCTCACTCAAACGATGACGGGCGGAGGCGGGTCTGAAAAAGTAATGGCAAACCTGACCGTAGCGTTGCATGACCGATTTGAATTTATCATTGTGACTCCTGACCTGGTTAGTCGGGATGACCATGCGTTCCCCTACATGGGCAAATTGATCCAGGCGGATATGAAATGGAACGAGCCCGCCGGCAATATCTTGGAACGGCTGGTAAAACTGGCGCATCGGGCGGCCCGGCTCCGGCGGATCATCCTACAAGAGGGCCCGGACATCGTGCTCTCCAATTTCACTTACATGTGGCACGCAGCAGTGTGCATGCTCAAGCTGCTGGGATTGATACGGGCAAAAGTTGTCTTGCGGTTCGCTAATCCGGTGTCCCTTGATCTCAACCAACGCGGACGGACCTATCGATTAATGACGTGGCTGGCGGTGCGCGTAGCAGATCGCGTGATCGCCAACTCTCAGGGCTTGACTGAGGACGTCATCGAATTCCTCGGCGTGTCGCGGAGAAAAGCCGGCGCCATTCCTAATCCGATCCCGATCAGCAAAATCATTGCCTTTTCCGAGGAACCGGTAGCTGAAGGGATTTTCAAATCCGAGGCGCCCGTGCTTTTGAGCGTGGGGCGACTTGCAGCCCAAAAGAATCAAAGCGTGTTGATCCGAGCGTTTGCCCGTGTTCAGCCTCAGACTGGTTCTAAATTAGCCTTGATCGGGATTGGACCCTTGGAGCAGGATCTGAGGGAACTGGCGCAACGGCTGGGACTGGCCGAGCATATTATCTTTCTCGGTTGGCAGGAGAATCCGTACAAATTCATGCGCCGGGCCACTGGTTTGGTGTTGAGTTCCGATTACGAGGGATTTCCCAGCGCCCTCGTGGAGTCTATGGCCTGCGGTTGCCCTGTGATAGCTACAGATTGCCCATACGGTCCTGCGGAGATCCTCGAAAAAGGGAAATACGGACTTCTTGTGCCCGTGGGAGACGAAGAGGCTCTAGCCGGAGCCATGCTCCATCTGCTGACGGAAAGCTCAATGCGCGAAGACCTGGCAAAGGCCGGCCAAGAGCGAGCGCAGGCGTACAATGCTAATGTTTGCGTAGAGAAATATGTGAATCTGTTCGCCGAACTGGATTCAAGAGCATGAACGCCGGGCGTTGTGTGTCTCGGGCCGGCAAGTCACCGTCAAAGCAGGATGTTTTGGGGCGATAGTCGAACGATACCAATCATGTTACTCCGGGGTTTCAACCTATGCAAGCAAGGCCTTTTGTCAGTATTGTGATACCCACCTATAACCGGGCGCATTGCATCAATAGATCGATATCCAGTGCTTTGAACCAGTCTTTCCGGGACTTAGAGCTCATCATTGTGGATGACGGATCTACTGACGGGACCGGAGAAATATTAAAAGATTATACCGATGATAGAATCCGCGTGGTCGTTCATGGGAATAACCGGGGTGTCGCCGCCGCAAAGAATACCGGACTGGACAACGCGAGGGGTGATTGGATTGGAATTCTGGACAGCGACGACGAATATCTCCCCGGCGCGTTGGAAAGACTGGTAGACCGAATCAAGTCTATTTCTGCAGATGAAAAGCTGGGCACTATTATTGGAAATTCCGTGCGACAGGATGGCTCTCTTACCGGATTCGGGGTTGCTGAGGACGGGTTTATTCCGTACGAGGATCTGATCTCAGGCCGTGTCAGAGGTGAGTTCACCGGCCTGATTTCCAGGGCGGTTCTTGGCGCGAGCAGACTCGACGAGAGACTCCTCAGTTTTGAGAGCACCCTATGGCTGGAGTTGTACAAACGGTCATCGACCTATTACATCCATTTTCCGGCGAGAATTTACCATGTCGGAGCTGCGGACCAATTATCCAGCTTCACCACCATAGCGGCGCGCACTTCACAGATGCTTTATGGCTATAGCGTTATGTTGGAGAAACATGGCGCGGATTTCCTGAAATACTGTCCTGAACGATACGGCTATTACCTCAGAAGGAAAGCTTTTTTTGAAAGAATGTCGGGACTGAACCGTCAAGCCGTTTCTAACATTCTGAAAGCATTCAGATGGAGCAAAGAGAATATTAGGGAATGGATCTTGGTCGCGTTGGCCTGTTTACTACCCAGACGACTAACATATAAACTGGTTGGGCTGATTTACACCCGCACTCGTGCATGAGCCTGTTGCCGAATGGAACGTGAATCGGTGGCTGCCAAACGCCCCAAGGTAGCCACGAACCATAGCCGGTTCCTGAAACCAAGTCGCCCGAACCGAAAGGCTTGGATCGACTGATTCAAGCGACTGCATAACTTCATGAAGATTTTAATTGTCGTACCCACGTTGAGTCATGGCGGGGCCGAACGAACGGCAGCCAACGTTTCGAAAGCCCTTAGTGCGAAGTTTCCCACGACGATCATGGCTTTTCACGGAGAGGTGACCTATCCGTACGGTGGCAAGTTGATAGACTGTGGCTTCCCCTACGATCCCGATGCCGACCTTTATCAAAAGCCGTTACGACTCTATCGGAAATCGCGGGCATTCCGGCGGGCGCTTTCCCAGGAAAACCCGGATGTGGTCCTGAGTTTTACCGAGGGTCCGAACCTCGTGGCTTTATTGAACCGTGACCCCCGCAGGAAATACGTGATCAATACTCAGACGCTTCCGTCCCGGATTTACACAGGAGTGAACAAGTTGCTCTATACTCCTTTGATACGGAGGCTGTACCCTCGCGCAGAGAGCGTCATTGCCTTGTCCGCGGGAGTCAAGGCCGATCTGGAAGAAAACTTTGGAGTGCCAGGCGACAAGATCAATGTAATCTATAATCCCGTGGATTGCGAAGAGGCGCAGGCAGCAGCGGAAGAAAGATTGAACGAAAGCATTTTCGAAGAGGGAGTCCCTGTGGCGCTCACAACGGGCAGGCTGGTGTCACTCAAGAATCACGCTCTTCTGATTCGGGCTTTTGCCCAGGCGCGCGAGCAGATACCGTCAAAGCTGGTTCTCTTGGGAGAAGGGCCGTTGAAGCCCGAACTGCATCGTCTTGCTTCAGATCTAGGGATAGATAAGCACGTGCACTTCTTAGGTTGGCGTTCGAATCCCTTCCAGTACATGGGCAGGTCGAGCCTATTCGTGCTGACGTCTAATTACGAGGGGTTTGGAAACGTGTTGGTCGAGGCAATGGCATGCGGCTGCCCGGTGATTTCCACAGATTGCCCGTCCGGCCCGCGCGAGATACTCCAGGACGGCAAATATGGTCTACTCGTACCGGTTGGAGACGAGGCTAAGCTGGTCGAAGCTATGAAGACTGCCCTGACGGATGAAGCCCTGCGGAGCCGGCTTGCGGCTGCAGGCGTTCAACGAGCCAGGGATTTCGATCTTCCGGTCATTGCTAAACAGTATGAGGAAGTCCTTTTACAATGATTGCCCCCAGCGACCGGCTCATAAGCGTTAACTTGACGGCAGATTTTCCGGCCAAAGCTGCCCCCTCTCCCTACCCCTCTCCCGCGAGGGGAGAGGGATTTTTGAATCCCCCTCCCTTGACGGGAGGGGGAAGGGGGAGGGTGGTAACAGACTGAAATCACTACCGTATGTTCGTTAAGTTAACGCCTATGAGCGACCGGCTGGATAGGAGACCAAAAAATCCATTAGAGGTCTATCAAAATGACGCATAACAAGCCAACCAAATACTTGATTACAGGCGGAGCCGGGTTCATAGGATCTCATCTGGCCTGTGCGCTTCTCGACGAAGGGCACAGAGTATCGGTTATTGATGACCTCTCGACCGGGTCTCGAGACAACATACAACACCTCATAGGACACCCTGATTTTCATTTTGCGCGAGCGTCTATCACCGACGAAATTGTCCTGGACCGCCTGGCAGCCGAATCTGACGTAATCTTTCACCTTGCTGCCGCTGTCGGTGTTCGCTTGATTGTGGAGCGCCCGGTTCACACGATCGAGACCAATGTGATGGGCACAGAAGCGGTGCTTAAGGCTGCCATACGTTACGGCGCCAAGGTGGTGATCACCTCCACCTCTGAGGTCTACGGGAAGGGCAATGGCGTGCCATTCGGCGAAGACGATGACGTAGTGTTGGGCTCCACGCATAGAAGCCGCTGGGCCTATGCCGCCACAAAGATGGTCGACGAGTTCCTAGCCTTGGCGTACTATCGTGAAAAGGGACTGCCGGTGGTTGTGGTCCGGCTGTTTAACACAGTGGGACCCAGGCAGACAGGGGAGTACGGGATGGTAGTGCCCCGCTTTATCAAGCAGGCGCTAGCCGGCCAGCCCTTGTTAGTTCACGGAGACGGCAAGCAGAGTCGCTGTTTCGTCCATGTGCGTGACGCAGTAGACGCGATCCTTGAACTCTCGCGCTGCCCGAAAGCAGTTGGTGAGGTCTGCAACATCGGTTCAACGGACGAGATCACTATTCTCGAGTTGGCCCACGTAATCCTTGAACGAGTAGACGCCTGGCGGAATCAAAACTCTTTACCCAATTCGCCAGATTTTGCGCTTGCATGTCCGGAACCAGCCCGTATCGAACTCATGCCATACGAGAAGGCATACGGGGCAGATTTCGAAGACATGCGCCAACGCGTCCCAAATATCGGAAAAGTCAGAGAACTTGTGGGGTGGCAGCCAAAGACTTCTTTACGGCAAATTGTCGATGACATGATTGCCCACATGGCGCCCACGCAGCCATAGGGCGATCAGGGGTCTATGTGAACCTATGTACTCCAATCCATCAAAAGCAATGCCTTATCAAGGAAGGCCCAGGGTCCCTGGAGGGTTCCGCCGGCATCCGGAAAGATCGGGCCATGGGGCAAGGATCAGGAGTAATCTCCCTTCATGGCCGTTTCAGAGCGCACGGGCACACGATCCGGACCGCCTTGCCGGCTTGCGGCATCCGGCTTGGGCTCATCAATGGAGGCTAGAACATGCAAGAGTCAAGACGTGATTTCTTCAAGGCTACGGCAACGACCGGAGCGATCCTTTTAGCGACCGCTGTCTCTCTGCCGGCGCGTCGGGCGCATGCCGTGGAAATGACGGAATCCGGTGACTGGAAACCCTCTTCGGACCGGGAGGGTCTTCCCCTCAATCATCAACAGATCCTGAAACATCTGAGGACGGCCAATGAGGTCGCCAAGGAAACGGCGGAATTTGGCCACCACCCCTTTGGCGCAGTGCTTGTGGCGCCGGATGGCGAGAGGGT
>Ga0172371_10009308_pt1 | contig 13529 bp, 13 predicted proteins | sample Lak12m_FD_114543 | JGI IMG/M metagenome (GOLD analysis project Ga0172371, IMG submission 114543) | Freshwater microbial communities from Kabuno Bay, South-Kivu, Congo - kab_022012_12m | ecosystem: Environmental > Aquatic > Freshwater > Lake | place: Democratic Republic of the Congo: South-Kivu... | reverse complement strand
GGAATTTACATTTTGTTCGTAAAGGATCAGGAAAGGGTAGAAAGGTTTAAACTTCCGGTTAGAGAATAAATTTGGTTTAAACTGATAAAACGAAAGGATGTGCAAAAGATGTGGATTAACATTAAAGCGGAAACGGCTTGTCAGGAAAACAGGGCATCAGCCTGCAGGCTTCATCCCTGGAGATGATGAGAAGTAATCCGGTTGATTAAGATAACCACTCCAGCGCATATTCTTTTACAAAAAAAAACTCCGGGATCACAACGATTCCGGAGTTTTTATTTTAACATATATGGAGGAAAGTCGGCAGGGGGGCAGTAGGCAGTAGGCAGTAGGCAGCAGTTTTTTCAATTTTTTCCTGACTTGTCCTTTTTAGTGCGGCAAAAATTCAATTCATGATAATCCTCAACGATCAATTCAGAGTTAACTAAACGAGAATTGCATAGAACAAAAAAAAATTCCAAAAAGAACTTTTATTGCATTCTCAGAGCGTTGAACTCATAAAAGTGACAGAACACAAATTTTTCATGTTAGTGCGCTAAAAGTCATTATTTATTGTCATATAGTGCTGATAATCAAAGCTGTAAATTTAATGATTAGAAAGGGGGGACAAGTCAGGAGATAACCACTCCAGCGCATAGTCTTTTACAAAAAAAATTCCGGGATCATAACGATTCCGGAGTTTTTATTTTAACATATAGGGAGGAAAGTCGGCAGGGGGGCAGTAGGCAGTAGGCAGCAGTTTTTTCAATTTTTTGGAAATGAAAGGTTGGAAATTTTTGGATTCGACAATCCGACGATTGAAAGGATGGAAAGATGGAAGGTTGGAATGTTGGGAAAATGAATGCGACGATTTGAAAAATGGAAGATTGGAAGGGTAGAATGGTGGAATGGTGGAAAAATGAAAGATTAGAAGATTGGAAATTCAGGACGAGTCAGGAATTGGAACGATGGAAAGATGGAAGTTTAAAACATCCGATCATCTCAAGTGAACCTGCCTGCCTGGCTTTTTCAGGCAGGTGTTGAATTTTGGACCTCGCAAAGATGGAAAACCGGAAGGCAGGTTTCGAAAATGTGCAATTTTTACCTTTTCATAGAAAGCTATAATGCTGGGGCATTTTGCATAGTTTTCGGACAGAAAGACCGAAAAGGGAGGCTATTTTTCATCTATCACAGGTTCGCTCATCTCCTACTCATCCTATACTCATCCTGTACTCATATTTCACTGGTCAGCCGCCGGAAATTTACAGGTAACCGGTTTAAGAAAATGGATCAAACTGCGAGGATGCATAATGAAATTGTGCAATTGATGAAAAATGGAAGATTAAATATCGAAAATCTCGTGAGCTGAAGAATAGCAAAAAAAGTTAGCTTAATTACATAATTTCCTGGTGAATTTATCATTGAGATTCTTATCCCTTCACAACAAACCTCTTCACCTGATTCTTCATGTTCTGCCAGACCAGTTCCCTAACCCAGGGTAAAAAAGCATCGTTCCAGCGCTGCGGGTGGAAATTAAGCATAGCCCTTTTGGGGAATTTGCCTTCATTGACCGCTTTGATGATGTCGGAGGTATGATGAAACCGCAACTTAAGAAACTCAGGATTGGTAACGGGATTTTCTTTTGTTGGCCTGCCTGCTCCATCCGGCTTCCCCTCAAGGGGAAGAGATCGCCCCCGCACAGTTGCAGATTTAATTGGTTTATCCCTCACATTAAATTTATCTCCATCCCATCGCCGGCCGGTATCGGTGAGGTAGAAAAGTTCATTAAAGTTGATATCGAAATAGGGTTCAGCAATAATACCTAATTTTTTGTAATCATATTTTTGCCAGATGTCCCTGTTATCATGTTTTGACATCGGACTACCGTGCATGCTGATGGTTTTAATTTCGGTTATTTTTCTAAATTTTTCCAGGTTGTGGCAAAATTCACCATAAGCCTTGTCCACATCCCCATTACAGGTATCCATGGTTTCGTAATGGTAGCCTATTTCATGGCCAAGGGCTGAGATCTCTCTTATGATATCTTCATGATAACTTTGTGAAACAACCCTGAAATAATACGTTCCTTTCACACCCAAATTTGCCTGCAGCTTAGCAAAGTGCAATGAATTGGCAGGCCTATTATCCACATCATGCCGGAGGATCATGTGTTTTGAATATTGGGTATTCAATGACAATCCCGGATTATCACTTTTAATAAACGCTTCAAGGGTTTGAAAAAAAAAGCCTGCGTTTTGCAAGCTTTTTAAAAGTTGTGAGTATTGTTTTATTGTGAAGTCCATGCTATTTGAAATTATTCTGGTACTCTGGATTTTCTTTCATGATCCTAAAACTCTCCGGCCAGCTTTCGATAAACCATTCTAAAAGTTTTGAAAGATTAATGTTGTTTTCCAGAAACTTTACTGCTTTTATTTGATGCTGCGAAAATACGCTTGGATCTGATAGCAACTGAATGGCTTTTTCTACAACTCCTTCACTGGTGGTGAAATGAAAAAGCAACGCGGCCTTTACCTGAGCTTGTATTACACCTGCCGACCTTGAGTTGACATAAATTGCAGGAATACCCATATGTGCACATTCTGAAGCCAGTGTTGCACCTTCACCTACGTAGAGTTTTACTTTCCTAAGAAATTCGTGCAGTTGATGAGGTGGAATATCCAACGAATAAAGTTTTAAGTTTTCCGGTAATGGTTTTTCCGAGAGTATTTTGATTTTGCTTTGATCATCAACTATTCGAATAAGCTGAGAGATTACAGAAGAAGAAAGTCCCTCCTGCCCTAAATCATGACTGGCTGTCCAGTCCACCAGGCGTATAAGGACAGTATCGGGCGAAGACAAGTTATTTGCTTGTGCCTGTTTAAGAATATCGGGATAGATGTAAGCAGTTTCATGAAAACCGTTATAACGAATCTGCTTTTTGCCATGATTGCGGTGATATGACTCAGGGGTAAGAATTGCATTTGTAAACGGTAGGTAAAGCAGAATTTGCTCCATGTTGCCAGTATCTTCAAGGGTAATATTGGGTACACGGTAAAACCATGAGACCTGTGATAGGTAAAAAGAACCGTGGCTAATGGTTAATGTCGGTTTAAACTTTTTAAGAATTTGATAGAGTGCTAATTTTTTTTGAAAAGCCGAAAATATTTTAGAAAAAAAACTTTTCCGTGATGTTCCATAAACCTCAAACGGCAGCCCATAATCCTTGAGTAATTCCACATTTTCACCTTTTGCTCTTACACTGAACAACACCTCCCAACCTTTTGCATGTAAGGCAGTGGCAAGATACCTGAAAAGATGCACATGGGCTGGGTGACCAATATCAATGAGTAACCTGGACAATGTATTGTTAATCCCTAAAATTCAAATTTACATTTAAGTATCGTTGCGCAATTTTCTCATCCCAAAATTAAACAGTATTGGAATGTGGAAAATCAAGGGAGCCAAAAGATATGTTTCTCTTAATAGAGCATCATAATTGACAATCGACAGACTTGTCATATCCTTCTTTATTGAGGTCATAGGCTTTTAGCCCTCCATCGAAGAGGAAAGCATAACGTCCCCAAAATAGTATACTCTTACTGAAGATCACCACTATCACGCAACATAATGTGTTTAACTATAAATTGCAAAATAGCTCAATGGTTCAAGGAAATGTATTTTAATGCGAGACTACTTTTTCGGACAAATTAAAAAATTTGTTAATGTTCTTTTATAAATGGAACCATTGGCCGGGTAATGATTAAATCCTTTACAAACTTATCGATTTAAAACCCATAATGGTTTCCATAACTTCCATTGTATTAACATTTAAAATACGATCCATTCTCAACAAAGCATAATTTTCATCTAGATGTAAGGGTACTCATAAATAATCATCTAGAACAGGATTCATAAATATAAATTACATAATATTAATGGATTAAGTCTTTGACCGATTCATCTCTTAAGTATCTAAAATAATATTATCCACAAAAATTACCTCTTCAGGTTTTTCAGGACGAATTACTTTTTAAGCTCAAAAATGGTTCAACTCACCTGCTCAGCTTGCGTATAATATTCAACAGCGAGATTAATTCCAGTTTCAAGAATATCGAGTTCCTAAAAGAACATTCTTTACATGAAATCGTCGTAATGGTAATCCAATTGAGGTAGACGGTATCTTATTGACGAGGATTCCGTTAGGCTACTGCACCTTTTAATGGCTCGAATAATGTCAACTATTTTCATAAAGTTTCAATAGGCCCCAATTTTACATAATATCATCATTTTAAATAATCCTTATTTATTTCAGAAAGGCTAAAAGATTTATCATGTCCGGGCAGCACAATCATATCACTACTATAGCGTAAAAATATTCGCTCGTAGCTATCCAGCAATTTAACTTTATCACCACCCGGTAATTTGGTATTACACCTGTTATTCTTTAACAGAGTATCACCTGTGAAAAGTAGGTTGTCAATTGCAATACAAACACTCCCTTCTGAATGCCCCGGAGTTGCAAGTACTTCAATAGTTCCATTCACCCAATTGATTTCAATGTATTCTTCTGTAATCAATATATCTGATCTGTTACATGTAAATCCTTTTTGGTCATAAAAAACTGACAAATTTTTTTTATTGTCTGTTAAATTATCAGAGCAGATTTCGGAGGATATCACTTTTAGTGAAAACATATTACGCAATTTTTCCAATCCCCATATATGATCAAAGTGCTCATGAGTCAGAAAAATAAATTCCGGTTGGAGTTCATATTGATTTAAAAAGCTAATCAGTTCCTCGGACTCCTTTGTACCCGGGTCAAGGATAAAGCAACATTTATTTTCTGTCGAAAATACTACAAAACTATTTGAATCAATAGGACTGTTAAGAATCTTTTTGACATGAATACCCATGGACTATCCCGTAATATTGATAGTTCGTCCTCCATCAACGGTAATTTGTTGTCCGGTAATCCAACGAGCCTGTTCAGAAATCAAGAAATTAACAGCATTTGCTATATCCAAGGTTTCACCTAAACCAAGAGGATACTGGTTTTTCATACGTTCCAATACATCTTTGTTTTCAAAAATGGGTTCTGTCATTTCAGTTCTCACTCCTCCTGGTAACACGGAATTTACCCTTACAAACGGTGCCAATTCAATAGCAAGGCATCTCATTAAACCATCAATTGCACTTTTTGATGATCCGTAGGCACTGAAGGCTTTTGCCCCAAAATTACTGATATTGCTTGAAATAAAAACAATACTGGATAATGCGGATTCATTTGTGTTTTTGTTGATAAGCACTTTACTTATCAATGCGGGAGTCACCAAATTTACATTCATAGTTGCATGAAATACTGTCAAGTTTGTCATCTTTAAGGGCAGCATTTTCATATATCCTGCAGAATGTACAAATGATTTAACAAGCATATTATTGGATTTTATAAAATCCCGGAGCGCGGTTTCGATATTTATAGCATCAATTAAATCATATTGCCAAATTAAAATTTTAGAATTACTATAACACAAAGCTTTTGTCTCTTTAAGTTTTCTCAAATCTCTTCCATGAAGCAGGATATTAGAATGCTTCGAGAGCATTATTGCAGTTTCTCTCCCAATCCCTGATGAAGAGCCGGTAATCAAAATATACTTTTCCATATTATTGCGCTGTAAACCCACCATCAACACTTAAGATTGAACCAGTAATCCATTTTGAAACATCAGACAAAAGAAATGCTATAGCATAAGCAACATCATCTGGTTCACCCAGACCTAATGGATGCAAACTGGACAGACTATTCATATAATCATCATTAAACAATTTTTTATTTTCCGACATCATTTCAGTTTTAATAAATCCAGGAGCAATACAATTGACCCGAATATTTTTTGGAGCAAGTTCAATAGCAAGCGATTTGGTGACTCCATGTAATGCTGCTTTACTGGTCGCATAAGCAACATTTGCTGAAGAACCTACCAAACCATAAACTGAAGATATCAAGACTATGGAGCCGCTACCACCGGCAAAAATATTACGGTTAATGAATATTCTTGATAATTCTATTGCAGGGTAGGTATTGATTTGAAAAATATCAGTACAAATCTTTTGTGACATTGTTTTCAATGGAACAATTGATGGCTTACCTGCAAGATGTGTTATTCCATTTAATTTACCAAATTCTGCAACTACTCGACTGATCTTTTCTTTTAGTACTTCTGATTTGGTAATATCCAAAACAAGGCCTATGACATTTGAAGAGCATTTATCGATCGTCGCATTAAGTTCAATCTCGTTTAAATCAATCAATAACAAATTTGCCCCTAATTTAGAAAGAAGTAAGCTTGTTGCTTTCCCAATACCCGATGCTGCACCGGTTACCAAAATATTCTTGCCAGCCAGGCATAATGGATTATACCTTTCTGTCATCCCTTTTTAGTTTTGATTAGCTCAATTAAACCACCAATTGTTTCAACTTCCAATAGTTCCTTATTAGATAGTGTAACTTTATAATTTTCATCGGCAAATGCTATAATCGATAGTGCAGTTAAAGAATCCCAACAATCAAATTCGGTTAATTTATCAGATTCAGCTACTTTTTCAACTTCCATGATTTCAGCAAGGTCAGTTAAGATGTTTTCCATAAAAATTAATGTTTAATAATTAATGATTGTATTAAATTTTAATTGTCCAACTTCTAAAAGTATTGATGCCCAGGTCAACCCAACACCAAAGCCTGCAAGGCAAATCAAATAGGATTCACTGATTAACCGTTCGCCCAAATTATAAGTAATAGCCGTTGGAATCGAAACTCCGCTGGCATTACCAAAATTTTCAACTATATTGCTTGGCATTTTCTCGTGTGGGATTTCCAGTTTGTCAGCAAGTTTGTTAAGCATAAATTTATTGGGTTGATGAAACATAAAGTAGTCAACCGATTGTTTATTAATTCCTGCCCGTGAAAGTAAATCTTCAATCATTGGTGGAACCTCACGTTGAACAAAATTAAAGACATCATCACCTTTCATTACCAGGTTATCTAATGAGCGAAAGTTACCTGCTGCATCTTCTATCATTGCTGCAGTTTCCGGAGTTGATGGAGTTTTAAAACCTCCTGCTGGAATTATCAAAGCATCAAATGCTGTCCCATCCATTTTGATATTAGCAAAAATGGTATTAGGCTTTTTCGATTTTTCTACAATGGTAACCGAAGCACCATCTCCAATAAGCGGATTGCTATTCCTGTCTCTTTTCGAAACTTTTTTACTTAGTATATCAGCATTAACTAAAACAACTTTGTTGATTTCATCCTGATCCAGGAGCATAAACGCTTGAAAAAGGCCAATTTCGTATCCAGCGCATCCTTGATTGATGTCCATACAAATCATATCTTGCTTCAAGCCTAACTTACCTTGAATCACATTACTCGTAGGAGGCATAAAATATTCAGGCGATTGCGTTACCAAAATTAAGGCATCCATATCTTCTTTTCTTAGAAGTTCATTTTCAAAAAGATTGTTAAGTCCAAAAACACATAAGTCGGATATGGTAACTCCATCTTCCACAATTCTGTGCTTGCTATATCCCATAGCCATTTTAAGCTTAAGCGACTTTGCAACAGAGAAATTGTAACTCTCCATCTCATCCTCAAACTTTACTTCCTTTGATGGCAAAACAGTTAATATGCCAGTAATTGTCTTATTATGAAAAGTCAGGTTCATTGTTTTACTCCGTTTTTGATTAACAAGTTTTTAATAGATTCGATCGTGGCAAAATTTTCAGGCAGGATATCCATTCCATCAATTGATATACTGAAATTTTCATCTAATGTTGTAACCAAACTTATTATATCAAAGGAATCTAGCATACCCTCTTCAATGAAATTTATATCTTGTGCAAAATCAAATTCAGGACGGATTTCCTGAAGAATATTAATTATTTTTTGCTTCATATTGAATATTTTTATTTGTAATAACATAATCAAATAGATTCTCATTCTTGAAACCATAGTGTATGTATCGGCTAATTGCATTATCATTAGACTGAATTACCCAGAAAAGCTGTCGTTTTGTTTCAGCAGTTCTAGTAAAAAATTCATTTAATAATGTTGATCCGCATTTATTGTTACGATGTTGAGGATGGACAAACCAGTACCTCAGGTAGGCGGTAACTCCAATTAAATCAAATATCACAAATCCTAATATTTTTCCCCTTTCTTCTATTAGGAATAAATGATTTAATTTTATCCAATTACCGATTTCATCTTTAGTGGGTAATTGTTCAGCTATTGGGTCGAAATACTGATGAAGCAATGTGAAGATAGCAGCGGAATGCTCAATTTCTGAATTTTTGATTGCAAAAGGTTTTTTAAGGTCATTCTTTGTTGTACCCCTGCTCATCCTATTAAGAGTTGTGTATAGGTAAAATCCATTTTCATTAAAAACCTGAGCAATTGACTGTACCTCAGATTCTTTTCCAATTACATCGGCAACAAAAAGAGTGTTACCAATAAAAGAATTGAATTTAGAAAGAGAATTGTTTAGTGCCTCTTTTGACGATGAGTAATAAAACAGACGACTAAATTCAATTTCTTCTTTTAAGAAAAACACAGTATTTCCTATGATCATCTTATGAAATTGACCATTTTCTATCCAATGCTTTATCTTTTCAGGTTCAGAATAAAAATTCGTAATAAATCCTTTACTATTCTCCTTAACAAGTTTTATCGTATTTTGAATCTCATTGTAATTTGTCAGCTTATTCATTATTTATCAAATTACTTAATTGTAACCTATCAATCTTGCCATTAATATTTATTGGAAGAACATCCATTTGATGAAATGCGGTTGGGATCATGTACTTGGGAAAAACTTCTGCGATTGCTTTTTTCATTTCAGCGATTGAAATATTGCTCTGGCTCTCGTAAAACAAGGTTATTTCTTTTTTCTTGCGGTTGTAAACGACACAACCATTTTTGACCAGCTTCAATGTATTTATAACGACATGTTCGATTTCTCCAAGTTCAATACGGTATCCCAAATGCTTGATCAAACTGTCTTTCCTCCCTTTAAAAATTATTTCTCCTTTTTGGTTTGTAAAAACAATATCACCGGTTCTATAAATTAATTCGGGGTATGAGGTATTCAAAGGATTTTGGACAAAAGAAGCAGCCGTCTTTTCAGGATTGTTGTAGTAACCCATGGCAAGCGAGGTGCCGCGAACACAAAGTTCCCCTTCCTCATTTGTAGATGCCCGTACATTTTTGTCATTTAAAATCAAAACATCAGTGTTCCTGCACGCGAAACCAATAGGAATTGGCTCGTCATCTTTTATTTCTCTATCAATGATAAAATAAGTACAATCCAATGTGATTTCGATTGGACCATATAGGTTTACAAATTTTACTTCAGGTAATTGCTTCCTCCAATAATTGAACTGCTTAGTCGCGAACACTTCACCAGCAAACCAAACGGTTTTTAAATCAGGTAAAGCTATTTTACTCAATAAATCCATATTGGCAATATTCACCATAATTGTTGGCACCCAAAATATAAAGGTCACTTTATTTTCCTGCATTAAACCCAAAATCTTTGCAGGAAATGGAGCAAGTGAATCTGGAAGTAGCACAATCGTAGCTCCTTTAGCCATTAACATACACAGCTCAAAACTGTAAATATCGAAAACCAGGGGTGACAATGATCCAATTATCTCATTATCTGTTATCCTTAATATCTCTATTGCCCACTCAGTAAAGTCAATAAAGCTTTTATGATTTAAAACAACACCCTTTGGTGTACCGGTTGAACCTGAAGTATTGATAATACAAAACGGATCAGTATCAATGATACCTTCGGGTTTTAGTGAAAAGGCATCAATTGGGGCAGAATTTAAAAAATCAATTTCATCAATTAACATTAATGGCAAACTTGGATTTATTTCGCTTATAAAACCGGCATGTTTTAGATTGGTTATTACGGCTCCAGGTTTAATCAGTTCCAAAATATTTCCTATCCTGGCAGACGGTGTCTTAATGTCAAGATTCATGTAAGCATTACCACTGTAGGTAATGGCTATATCAGCAACAATACTTTCGATAGATTTTGGAAGGAATACAGCAATTGGTTTATTGAGACAATTAAACCTAAACAATTCTGTTGCTAAGGTTTTGGATTTTATACTTAATTCTTCAAAGGAGATTTTATCCTGACCATCGATTACAGCAATTTTTTCAGGTACAGCTATTACTGTTTTTTCGAAATATTCAATTATATTAATCTTCATCAACATCTATAAACCAGTTATTTATCTTTAAGTGTCCGTGGGATCATTGTGCCATTATTATTCTGTTACAACCAGAGGGACTGTTCTATTCTGTGCTGCAGCAACAATTGTATTTGCAGGCACATCTTTGTTTATTATTGTTCCAGCACTTATTATTGAACCTCTGCCGATGGTAACGCCGGGTAATATAGTGACTCTTATTCCTACCAACACCTCCTCTTCAATGACCACCGGAGAAACCTGTGAATTAAGGGAGTTCTTAAATTTCTCAAGCTGGGTGGTGTGTGCTAAAATATAAACATCACCTGTCAAAGCAGATTTTTCTTTTATAAATATATATTCAGGGTAGGCATGATCAAGTGTACATCTACGTCCTATGTGAACATGTTTTGCTATATGCACTCCTCTCCATCTGTGTAACTGTACCCTCATGCTGTTAATCGGACAATTATAAGCCAGCGTTTCAAAAATGAAATTAAATAACCTCTTAAATGCGAAAAGAAACGGATTCATACTCCTTTCAGCACTTGATTTTCTGATTTGCTGGTACACATTATTGGGGATATCCCCCCGTTTTATTTCTTTTGTTTCAAATCCCATTCCAATATTATAATTGTTCATCATTAAGAATCCTATCTGAACTTATTCTGTATTTCTAATGAATTCGTTTTCATCTGTTTTGCAGAATTGGGATAGTTTTCAACAAACCATACCATAAACGCCGTAACATCAATTTTTTCGCTAAGCATTTTTTGTTGCTTTGCCCTAAATTTCGATTTTAGATCCGGGTCATCCAATAGCTGTAAAGCTTTGTCTAGTAACCCTTCTGAATTTCGGTATTCAAATAATAGCCCATATTTCTCTTGTTCTTTTAGTGTACCTGCTGTTAAGCTATTAATATAAATAGCTGGCGTTCCAAGCATTGCACTTTCCGAAGCCATTGTTGCACCCTCGCCTATGTACAATGAAGAGTAATATAGTGCATTATGAATTCTTTCAGGTTCAATATTTATCTGAAACTTTTTAAGATCGTCTGTTAGTGAACATTCAGATGTGATAAAAACTTTAGCCTTTTTTGACAATTCAATAACCAACCTTTCTTTCATTTCATTGCTCAAACCGGTATGCCCAATGTCGTGCTGGGCATTCCAAGAAACAAACCTCATTATCACAAACTTTTCATCTGCTTTAATACCCATTTTATCTAATATTGTTTCATCTTGTATAAAATAATTTGGATGCAAATAGCACAATTCTAAGTAACCATCGAACCTAATATGGCATTTACCCAAGTCTCCAATAAAACATGAAGGCGTAAGCATATAGTTATTAAATGGATTAGTCAGCTTTAGGGTAAGTTTAGCATGGTCGGTATCGCCGAAACTAATATGAGGTTTAAATATCATTTTTGATACTAATGCTGAATATGGAGATCCGATAAGTAAATCGGGATTAAATTTCAGAGCATGTTTTAGGATGATACCAACGTTCGTGAAATAATTAAATAACTTGCCAATCAGCGATTTTTTGCCTTTACCTTTGTCTATGAAAGGAATATTATATGTTCTTAATAAGTAATGCTCAATTTCCTTGTTTCTGGAAATAATTAGAAACTTATGACCCTTACCTTCCATTATTTTAATGAAATTCCGATAATAATGAACATGAGCAGGGTGGTTAATATCAATTAATATCTTCATAGCAGATTTAATAATAGTTCAAAATTAGATATATTCCTATTCAGACATTAAATTTTTGTGGAAACTATGGCTCCACCATATGTCTCATAATCATCAACTGACATTCCATATATACCTCTCCGCAAATTGGAATCTCTCTTAATTCTATCAGATCGAAGTATTTTAAAGCGATTGCCTGTGATCAGGTCTTCGTGTTCAGAATGTGTAACTTTATTTAAAAAGTATGGCCTATTACCATTGACTATTTTCCAGGTAAGCTTGCTAAAATGTCTATGCCCATTCCAATATTTAGATAAACCATGGGAATGATATTCAATATCATGAAACATAAGCATCGATTTTCTTAAAATCGTATTAATATCCTTGTATAGTATTATTGGAAATTTCACGTGTTCAAGAACTGCCCGAGAAAATATTAAATCAATATTCTGCCTTTTAATTTGGAGCAAATTAGTGTTAGATTGCCAAGGAGTATAATAAGAAATAAAAACATTATTTTTCCCTCTTACATTTTGGATTTCCATTAATATCTGATTAATCCTGTCCTTACTTAGGGATTTGTCTAGTAATTCGTCATTCAAAATGTCTTTCGGGAAATCGTAATTGCTTATGCGAAGATTAATATTTGGAAAAACAATATCATCGGGAATTGGTTCCCTGCTAATTAGTAATTTCAATAATTCTTCAAAAATTCCGGTCGTTAACGTTGAGTCATAGCTGTCATCAATATCTAGAGCTATATATTTCTCTGCACCACACAGTAGGGCGCATATACCAATCCCAAATGAATTTGCAGGACCTATTTCAGCTATACATTTTTTCGAATTGTTCAAATCAAGTTCATTTATAGTCACTAATATTCTCAACCAAAATGAATAACAAAATTTGGCATTCGATGAGCTATGACCACCTTTGGGCTTTATTTTTCTAATTATTTGATATGCCCCTGGGAAATAAGTAATTAGTCCTTTACCAATAGATTTAAATTTGTTAATGTCCACTTGTGGTAAGTTTATAATGCTAATTTAATTTCCGGGTTACGTATTACAGTGCGCCTTTTCCCTGAAGGTGTTAGTTTTATCGTATCAACAACATTAATTTGAAGATTTATATCTTTTCCAATATACTCGGCCCAATAATTATAAATATCATTCTCGATTTGTGTATTGTACAATTCATTGACTTCGAGATTAATCTCAATTTTATTAATTTCAGTCTGAACAATCTGTATCTGCTTTACTGAATCAATCCATTCAAAATATGCTACAAAGTTTTCCACAATTAAAAATTTACCACTGGGTGTCATCAGTATATCACTATCACGACCTTTTATTTTTTTTATTACCTGATGATGTCTTCCGCAATCACACTGGTTTGCTTCGTCTTCAACTACAAGGTAGTCTTGTGTATCATATCTAATAAAGGGTATGGAATAATTGTGCAAATCAGTAGTTATTAACCGCTTGGCTCCTTCAATATCATTCATTGTAAAGTCATCTTTTATAAATTCAGATATCGCGTATTCGTCAGATGAATGATAGTATCCCAATGGACATTGGGATACATTGG
>Ga0172371_10009307_pt1 | contig 13530 bp, 8 predicted proteins | sample Lak12m_FD_114543 | JGI IMG/M metagenome (GOLD analysis project Ga0172371, IMG submission 114543) | Freshwater microbial communities from Kabuno Bay, South-Kivu, Congo - kab_022012_12m | ecosystem: Environmental > Aquatic > Freshwater > Lake | place: Democratic Republic of the Congo: South-Kivu... | reverse complement strand
CTGCCCAACTGGGTGCGTCACCCCGTCTGCGTTCGTTTTGAACCAGGCGCATTCGACCAATCCTGCTTCGTCGTCGCCGCAGGACCAGCGGGTCGTGGTTCCTGCGCGGCAGGCATATTCCCATTCTGCTTCGGTCGGCAAGCGATAAACCCTCCGTGCGGCTTGCTCGGCGGGCAATGCCGACAGTCTGCGGCAGAACTCCACGCAATCGTCCCAATTGACCGTCTCCACCGGGTGACGGCTGGTGTCCTTTCCTGTCACCTTCGTGGCGTCCGTTCCCGTAGAGGCATAACCGCTCGGATTGACGCCCATCACCTTTTCATATTCATCCTGCGTCACGTGATACATCCCCAGGTGAAAAGGCATCGTGATCTTCACCCGATGCCGAGGGCCTTCGCTCGGCACCACGTCAAAATACCCCTGCCGTTCGTTGTTCTTCTTGCCCTCCTCCAACGCCCAGGCGATTTCCTCGGGCGTGGAGCCCATTTCGAACTCGCCGGGCGGGATGAGGACGAGTTTCATCCCGATGGAGTTGGTTTCCTCCACCGGCACGCCGAGGTACTTGGCCCAGGCTTCTTGATGCTTGCGGGCTTGGGTGGCGTCGAAGGGGGCGACAGCCGGAGGTGGTGGGCTCCGCTTATTCTCACCGCGACCCTCTCCTCCCGGAGTAGGATCGGTGTAAGACCTCTTGGCCTCGCCGCTGCCCGATGAACCGGCCGTGGCGGGCACCAAAGTACTGCCCAGAGTCGCCTCTTTATCAAGTACCTGAATTTGAATGGTTTTGAACACCGCCAGCGCCGGTTTGCCCCAGTTGAAGACATAGATACACGGAATGGCGGTTCGGTGCGTCTCGTCTCGTACCTCACCAAATGATTTCCCGTTGACGTATGTCGTCAGCGAGTCTCCTATGGCTGCAAAGGCGATTTCAAAGTAACCGTCTTGAGGTTGGGGGACCGGAGCACCTGCCGGCCTTTTCCAAAGCCATTGGTAAGGCCGACTCGCAAGCTCCTGTCTGCCAATCCCCCCCCACTCTGCTCCAGGATCAGTGTCGACAAAATACGCATTACTAAAGCCTCTGTCGTCGTAACGCAGAATGAACCCGACGGTGTGGCCGGATATCTTGCGCACCTTGGCACGAATGAGGCAGTCCTTTACTGGGCGGTCCAGAAGATCTACATATCCCGTCACCCGAACCTCCCCGTCTATCCATTGGACACCCGGCTCGGCTTTCCCTCGTCGTCGCCGAAGGTATAGCGGGTCGTGCTTCCCGCCCGGCAGGCGTATTCCCACTCGGCCTCAGTTGGTAGACGGTACTCCTTGCCTTCCTTGCCGCTGAGCCACTGGCAAAACGCCGCGGCGTCATTCCAACTGACGTTCACCACCGGATGCGAGTCGGTCTGCGTGAAGCCCGGATTGCGCCAGACGAACTCCGGCTTCTGCACCCACACGCCCTTCTCATCGAGACCAAAGCCTCCTTCGCACCCTGCTCGCCAGGCTCGGAGGTTTGCGACAATCCCGGGAACTCCTCGGAAGAGTTATTAGACGCACGGGCAGCCGACGCGACGCTCTTGTCCTGGCGATCCTCAATTCGGCCCTCTCTCGTGGGACGCACGAGACTGAAGATCAGCGCAACCAAGATCCCCAGCAGGGCACTACCGCCTGCAACGCCGAGCATCACCAGCGGCTTGCGGCCCGCCTTGGCGATCGCCTGCTTCAGCCTGCCAGTAATGCTCGTCCCGGTCTCGTCCTGCACCGCCCGCCGCAAGGTATCTTCACCCGCCACTGTTTTTCGCTGCTTCGTTGCGGCGGCAACGGGTGGTGCGTCCTGTAAGAATGCCAGGCTTTGCGGCAGGAACTCGCTCGGCGGCTCCTCCACCAACCCGGCTACGGGCGGACGCGTTGAGCTACCCAGGCACGCCTCCACGTCGGCGATCACCTCGCCCATCGACTGGTAGCGTTCCTCCGGTCGCTTGGCCATCATCTTCTGGAAGATCGCCTCCACGCTTTCCGGGACATCCGGCCGGGCGTTTCGCAGGGAGGGGGTCGGCGCGTTCTGATGGGCCAGCAAGATCTGCACCAGGCTCTCGCCGCTGTAGGGGACTTTGCCCGTGAGCAGACGGTAAAGCGTGCAACCGAGGGAATAGACGTCCGAGCGTTGATCGGCCCTGCGGGTGTCTTGGGCTTGCTCTGGGGCCATGTAGTCGCAGGTGCCCATCACCTGGCCACTTTGCGTGACCTTTCCCTGGTAGACCACCTGCGCCTGGTACTTGGTCAGCTTGTTGGCGCGGACGAGTTCGCGGGCGAGGCTCTCGCCGTCCTTGGGTTTGCGATCGGACGGGAGCGTCTCCTGGAAAGAGACTACTTCCGTGTCGGACATGAGCCCGCTCCGCGTCAAGTGCTGAACGAACTGTTCCAGGGTAACGCCCATGTACTGTGCTCCGAGAGCCGCCCCAGCATGTTGCCGCCCAGTTCATAACCCTCGATCGTAACAGCAGTTCTGTCGTATCGAAAGCACCCTACGGCAGGGCGCGGGTTAGAAAATCCGGTCACTGGGGCTTCGCGGAATGCATGCACATCCACGGCGCAGGGCCTCGTCGAGGCCGAGATCCCCTAGCCTGTTCAGATATTGATTTCGCTGCGTGGCGCAACATCGGCGGGCGGGAACTCCTGAATGGACCGCCGCAGTCAGCCCCCGGTTGAACGTGGTGCCGACCAACCAGTAGCGCCGGACACAGCCCGCTCGGGACGGTAGACTGTGGGTCATGCGGCCAAAACCCGTCGCGGATCGCAATCACGATCCGCAAGGGGCTCTTGGTTTCTAACCCAAAGCCTCACCACGATCCTAACGTCCTTTCGCTCTCTTCCTGGACTTCGACGTGGACTCCCTGGCGTCTTGCACCTCCAAGAGGTCGCTAAGCCTGACCGCCTGGAGTTCGCGACGGACGTTCTCCGTGACCGTTCGCAACACATCGTGCAGCCGCTCTCCGGCCGGATGGGGAAGATCACTCTTCAGCGGCAAAGTGGCGACCATCGGGCCCTCGACCGCTTCAATCACCTCCAACAGCGAGATTTCGTCGGGTCGCCGGGCCAACACGAAGCCCCCACCTCCACCCCGCGACGACTCCAAGATCCCCTTCTTGGCGAGGTCGCGCAGGATCTGCAGCAGGAATCGCTCGGGCATCTTGCCCTGTTCTGCGACCTTCTTGCACGAAACGGGCGAGGCTCCGGGGTTTCCCGCCAGACGCAACGCGGCGTGAAACGCATAGGCAACGGTTTGCGATAGCTTCATGGGAGAATCTCCGCTCAAGGATACTGGCCAGGGTTGAGAGTTCAAGGCGTAAGGGTCCGAACAACGCGAAACCCGAGGCCGACGCTGGGGTTGTCCGGAAGCTCGCGGAAGCGGCACGCACACCGCAAGAGGCCGGGGTAGGGGTCGGCCCAACCGCCCCCACGCCACACACGCGACGCTCCGGAATCCGGGCCAACGGGGTCGTTGGTCATGGATTTCGGGTGAGACTCCTCGGCGAACCAATCCGCGCACCACTCACCGACATTCCCCTCCATGTCGTACAGTCTCCAAGCGTTCGGAGTCTTCTCGCCCACCGGATGCGCCTTGTTGCCCGAGTTGCCCCCATACCAGGCGTAGTCTCCGAGGCTCGTCGCGTCGTCCCCAAAACTATAGCGTTTCGTGCTTCCTGCCCGGCAAGCATATTCCCACTCGGCCTCGGTCGGCAGACGGTACTCCTTGCCTTCCTTGCGGCTGAGCCACCGGCAAAACGCCGCGGTGTCGTTCCAACTGACACACACCACCGGATGCGCGTCGGTCTGCGGCCAGTGCGGACTGCGCCAGACGAACTCCGGCTTCCGCGTCAAGCCGCCCTTTCCATCTAAACCAATGCCCCCTTTGCCATCCTTCTCCGCATCCGTCTTGTATCCGGTGTCGTCGACGAACCGCCCGAACGCACCCACCGTGACCTCGCAGGCGCCGAGGTAGAACGGCTTCGTCAGGCGCACCCGGTGCCGCGGCGCCTCCGCAGAAAGTCCGTCCATGTACCACTGCCCGTAGTTTTTCTCCTTCGCCTCCTTCAGAAGCTGATCGACCTCCTCTTGGGTCGGGCCCATGTCCGACTCGCCCGGCGGAATAAGGGCAAACTTCATTCCGATCGAGTTGCTTTCCTCCACGGGCACGCCGAGGTGCTTGGCCCACGCTTCCTGATGTTTGCGGGCCTGGGCGGCGTCGAAGGGGGCGACGGCCAGCGGCGGCTCCTGCTTGTTCGCGTTCTGGTCGCCGGGCCCAAAGTCTTGCGATAATCCCGAAAACTCCGCGGCCGCATCCTGGGAGGGATTCACAGCCGACGCCGTGCTCTTGTTCAGACTGTCCCCAGCTTCGGGTTCTCTCGTGGGACGCGACGGACTCAAGACCAACGCAACCAAAACCATCAACACGGCAGTGCCGCCCGCAACGCCGAGCATCACCAGCGGCTTACACCCCGCCGTGGCCATTGCCCGCTTCAGCCTGCCGCTCATGCTCTTGTCGGTGTCGTCCTGGGCCACACGCCGCAATGTGTCCTCGGCGGCCGTGCCCTGGCGCTGCGTCGTCACACTGGCAACGGGTGCTGCGTCCTGTAAGAACGCAAGGTTCTGAGGCAGAGGCGGGGGCAAGGACTCTTCGGCCAGCCCGACTACGGGCAGGCGCGTTGAGCTACCCAGGCACGCCTCCACGTCGGCGATCACCTCGCCCATCGACTGGTAGCGATCCTCGGGACGCTTGGCGACCATTTTCTGGAAGATCGCGTTTACGCTCTCGGGAACATCCGGCCCCGCACCAGAAAGCGAAGGAATCGGAGCGTCCCGATGTGCCAGCAGGATCGACATGAGACTGTCGCCGCTGTAGGGCACTTTGCCCGTGAGCAGGCGGTACAGCGTGCAGCCCAAGGAGTAGATGTCCGAGCGTTGGTCGGCCCTGCGGGTGTCTTGGGCTTGCTCTGGGGCCATGTAGTCGCAGGTGCCCAGGACCTGGCCGCTCTGCGTGAGCTGCTCGGAGCCCGGGTCCTCGGCGCCCACGGCCAGTGCCACACGGGCCAGGCCCATGTCGAGGATCTTGACCGTCCCCTTCTTGTCCAAGAGCAGATTGCCCGGCTTGATGTCGCGGTGGATCACGCCTTCCCTATGGGCGTACTCCAGCCCCTTGGCCGCCTGGAGGATGCAGTCGAGGGCCTGCTTCACCTCCAGCGGACCACGCTCCCTGACAATGGCCGCCAGGTCCTTGCCGTCCACGTACTCCATCACCAGGTAGTGGATGCCCTCGCTTTCGCTGGCATCGTGGGCTTGCACAATGTTGGGATGGTTGAGTTTGGCGGCGGCTTCGGCCTCGCGGTAGAACCGTTTGACGGCTTCGGACGACTTCATCGCGCTGGCGGGCAATACCTTGACTGCCACGACGCGTTTCATGCGCCGGTGCTGCGCCTTCAAGACGACCCCCATGCCGCCCTGGCCTAACTTGTCGAGCACCGTATACTCGCCGAAGACCAGGCCCTTGGGCTTGCCTTGATAGACCATCTGGGCCTGGTACTTGGTGAGTTTCCCTCCCTGGACCAGTTCCCTGGCAAGTGCCTGGGCATCCTCTGGGTGCCTCTGCGGTGGGAGGCCCTGCTCGAACCGCGACACCTCGTCGGCCGTCATCAGGCCGCTTTGGACGAGACTTTCAACGAATTGCTGGAGCATTACGGCCATGGAGCCTCCGGGCAGAAAGTGATCGCCGATTATAGCCTCTGCCGCGTGGCCCGGGTAATCCACCGGAGTGGGGGTTTCCGGGGGCTGGCCGTGTGTCTCAACCCTGCCGCGAGTCGTCCGCAGCCGTCTGCTACGCGACGGTCTCAATGCCGGCGTCGCGCTAAGGCACCAGTTCCAACACGACCCACTGCGGCACGCCGGCGATCTTGCCGACCTGGCGGGCATAGGCTTTGCGCTGCGACTCGCGTGCCGAGAGAAAGTCTTCTCGCGAGGAGGCGAATCGGCTGGCGTCGCCGGCGCTGAGCTGCCGCCCGAGCGACTTTTCGATCTCGGCAATCGCTTTCTTCCAGGACGTCGGCGTGCCCTGATTGCGGAAAAGGATCTTGCGGAGTCTGCCCTCCGACAGGCCCGTGATCTGCACCACGTCCTGAACGTACTTCTTTTCGAGCGGGTCGCGATCGCGCGCGTACTGGCGCTCGGCGTCGCCGATTCGCCGCGTTTGATCGGAGGATAGGGGTTTAGCGCGGGCGGTCGCCAGGCGTGAGGCGAGCGGCCCGCCTTGCTCGACCGCTTTCTTGAGCGACTCCTCGGTGACGCCGGCCGCCGCCGCTTCCACGTCGGGCGGAACTGCGAAGCCGAAATTCTGTAGATCCTGCACGGCGGCGCCGGGATGGCCCTGCTTTTCCGCGAGCTTTTGAAGGGCGCGCATGGGCCCCGGGGCCGGCTGCCGCGCCGCCAGGGACCCAGCGGCGGCGACGTGGAGGGCGATCGTGAGAGCCACCAGTCCGACACCTCGCGGAATACGATCCATTCGACCACCTCGCTTCTCACTCGGTCAGGTCGCCGGCCGCCGGAGAACCCAGGGCGGAGCAACGCGACGCCCGTCTCTTCAAGAGATATTCGGCGGGCCTCACCGGGTTCGGTCCGCCCTACGCCTACTCCATAGTAAATCTACAACCAAAAGCGGAGACCTGGCGCGGACCCGCTGGTTCGAGGCCCCGAGTCCGTGCAAGCCATGGACCGGAAGTCGGAGCGAAGCAACCTGTCCGTGGTATATGGGCCTCCAACAAACGGGTTATGTCGGCGCGATGGTTCGGTACGTAATCTTGAGCAGGTGGTGACTTTTCCGCAAATCGGGGCACAGGCCCCAGAACGGCGGATGGCGTGCCGATGGGGTTATTGATCCTCAGAAAAGAAATGCAACACCGACAAGTCGGAGCCGGGCCGTGTCGGCCCGGAATATCCGGGGCGGCACGCCCCGGCTCGGAATGAAAGCGCTGCACGACTTCTCTGATGGTCAATAACAATCGGCTAACGGAGACTCAAAGCCTACCCAAGACTTCCGAAGTCTCGAAGACTTCGGAAGTCTACTGAGATAGGCTCTCAGGCGAGGTTGTCGGAATTCCAGTAGACGCGGAACCGTGCATGGCGCTCATGGCGCGGATCGCGTCGCCGGACAAGTGCCGTGGCGAAAGGCGAATTGGGGGTGCGATGAGCCACAAGCTGGGCCGGTGGAAGATCCCCACGCGGAACTTCCTGCGAATGTGCCGTCGCTCGATGCGCCGGCCGAAGGTAGCCGACTCGCTCGGAATGGAGCTGACCGGGGCGGGACTGTTGATGCGGACGCTCTGCGTCCGCCGTCTCCTCCTCCGCAGCGTGTTGACCGATGCCGACACGAGCGTCGGCCTGCTCTTGCCGCCGTCGGTCCCGGCGGTGTTGGCCAACGCCGCCTTGATGCTCGCCCGGCGCATGCCGATCAATCTCAATTACACGGTGTCCTCGGAGGTGCTCAATCAGTGCATCGCCAGGGCCGGGATCCGCCGCGTGCTGACGAGCCGCCGGGCCATGGAGCGTTTCGAACACCTGAAGCCCGACGCCGAGCTGGTCTACCTCGAAGACTTCAAAGAGAAGATCACGACGACCGATAAGCTGGTCGCCGCTCTGCAAACCTGGCTCGTGCCCGTGCCGGTGCTCGAGCGCCGGTTCCGACTCACCGAAATCGACCCGGAGGAGGTGATGACCGTGATCTTCACCTCCGGTTCCACCGGCGATCCCAAGGGCGTGATGCTGACCCATCGCAACGTGGGGACGAACGTCGAATCGTTCAACCGGGCGTTTAACCTCAAGGCGACCGACACGCTGGTTGGAATCCTTCCGTTCTTCCATTCCTTCGGCTACACGGTGGCGATCTGGGCGGGATTGATGCTGCCGCCGAAGGTGGCCTACCACTACAATCCGCTCGAAGCCCGCCAGGTGGGCGAGTTGGCCGGGAAGCACCGCGCCACCATCCTGGTGGCCGCCCCGACATTCCTGCGAGGCTACTTGCGCCGGGTCCCGGTTGAAGATTTTGCCTCGCTGGAGCTGGTCATCACCGGGGCGGAGAAGCTGCCGCGTGACCTGGCCGACGCTTGGGAGAAGAAGTTCGGGGTGCGCCCGTTGGAAGGATACGGCACCACCGAGTTGTCGCCCGTGGTCTCGGCCAATGTCCCGGCCAATCGCTCGCCCGGTCAGAAGGCGGCGTGGAAAGAGGGGTCGGTGGGCCGGCCGATCCCCGGGGTCCGGGCCAAGGTGGTCGACCTGGAAAGCGGCGAAGACCTCGGGCCCGAAAAGTCGGGGATGCTGCTGATCCAAGGGCCAAACGTGATGAAGGGCTATCTCGGCCAGTCCGAATTGACCGCGGAGGTGATCCGCGACGGCTGGTACGTGACCGGCGACATCGCCATGATTGATGCCGAGGGCTACCTCTACATCACCGGCCGTGAGAGCCGTTTCTCGAAGATCGGCGGCGAGATGGTGCCGCACATCCGCATCGAGGAGGCGCTCGGTCAGGTCCTGGCCTTGGACGAGGATAAGGTTTCGCTGGCGGTCACGGGCGTGCCCGACGAGCGAAAGGGGGAGCGGTTGGTGGTCCTGCACACGGGCCTGCCCAAGACTCCGGACGCTGTCTGCCGCGAATTGGCGGGCAAGGGGTTTCCCCCGTTATGGATCCCGTCGCCCGAGAGCTTCTACCAGGTCGAAGAGATCCCCGTGCTGGGGACAGGCAAGGTCGACCTTCGCCGGCTCAAGGACTTGGCCTGGGCGAAGGCGTTGTCGGAGTAGCGCGCGGCGGCTCGACGACGTCGGGTCGCCGGGCCACTAGGGGTTCCGGGGGACTCGTCTGCCCGACCGGCCCCTTCTTCTCCTCTCCCTTCGCAGTGCGATCCGGTCGGCCTGCCCGCTGCGCCACCTGTTCGGCGAGCTGGGCGAATTGCTCTCGCACTTCGGGCTGGATCTTGTCGAGGCGTGCCGCCAGCCGCTGCATGCCCCGCCGGTTCACCTCGGCGGTCCGGAAGAGGCTTCCGAGGAAGTCCGCCGTTTGGGTGAAGTTCTGGTCGGCCACCTTGCCCACCAACGGCAGGAATGTCTTGGTGAGGAATTCCGCCCCGCCCGGCTCGATGTTCATGAAGGCGTCGAGCCGGCTGGTCACGTAGCATCGGCCCTCCACGTCGCGGACGTAGCCGCTCTTGAGCACCATGATGCCGCGACCCCGGACGTGCTGCCCGAGGAGTCGCCCGGTGTATTGCCCGTCGATGTAAGCCACGTTCGTGTCGCGGCTTCGGTAGAGATACTGAATCGTCCCCGACGTACCGACATCGTCGGTCACTTGGTAGGCGTCGGGCCCGATCTGACGTAGCGTCAGATGGCTCACCCCGAAATGTTCCCAGATATTCACCACCACATCGGGGTGCTGTACAAGGAACTGATAGAGATCAGGATCGCAAACGGTAACCCGAATGGGTAGGCGACGAAATACGCTCGTGTTCTCCAGGACCCAAGCCACTTTCGCCCGGCCGGCGGGCGTGAGTCGCTCCGTAGGGATCGCGTCGATGGCGTTTTGCCGCGCGGCGAGACTAGAATTCGCCCGATTGGGGTCCGGTAGGGATGGGGGATCCAGGTCACCTGCCCGACTAATGGCAGCAAGAACCAGAGCCACAATGAGAGAGCCGGCGGAGGGGGGGGCCCGAAGGTGCCGTGTCACGGTTCAGTGCGATCCTTAGCTGGCGCGCTGGTGGCGCGAGTCCAAGTTGCCCGACGATTCAGAGTATTCGGCTTACGCACCCTGGAAGGCTCAGTCAAAATATGTGGGCCCAAGATTTACCATTTGCTCTTGTTCCAGGGCAGAGAATCCCGGAAAATGCCCGGCCATCCGGGGTCATGGACAATATGGATTAACTAGGAAAGCTAGGGCCACTCGGTCATGCGCCGGACAACGATCCTACTGGGTACTGTGGTCGCTGCGATCGGGCTGGTCGGACTGGCGGCGGCCCTGTGGGGCTATTCTGCCCGGTTCCTGGCCCAAACCTGGCGGGACCGACTCGAAGTCGCCCCGGAGAGCCAGGTCGACGACATCCTCGATCGCTTGGCCGGCCTCGGCGACGCGGCGACCCCCGCGCTGGCCGATGCACTGGCGTCGAGTCGCGAGTGTGTGGCAGAAGGGGCTGCCAGGGTGCTTCGCCGACAGCCCGGCTGTTGGCACGTCCTCGCCGCCCCGGAGGCGGCACGGCGGCACCGCATCCTGGCCAAGGCCCTGGCCGGCACTTGGCCGCGTTACGGGCCGGCGGCGCGACGCGCCGCCTCGGAAATCGTGGCCAGCCTCCTCTCGCGCTCGCCACCGCAAGGCAGTCTCGGCGACGCCGAATTCCTTGCCGCGTGCGCGGACGTGCTGCGGTCCGGCGCGTCGGTTGGTGTCGGGCCGATTCCGGATCCGGCGAGTTCGTCCTCCGCGCGACGGCCCGCGTCGAGTTCAACAGTTCCGCAAAGTGGTGGAGATTCTATCCACCCGTTATTACGTTCTAATCCGGTGTCCGCCGGCCCGGACGGTGCGACCACATCCGGACTGTCCTCCCTTCCCGAGGGCGCATTGCCTCTGGAACCAGCACCCATGCCGCAAGGAATCAGCGGGCCTCTGGAGGGGTCAGGACCGGCGGCGCTCAAGGCTTCGGATGGAGCAGCGCAATTGTCGGCCGCAGGCGGAAAGTTGACCAAGAATTCGCTCCACGAACTCGGGCGGGGCGAATCGCCGTCCGAGACGCAGGACAACGCCTCGGCTGGCGAGAAGCTCGGCACCGCGAACGAGCCGCGGCGTCTGTCATCCGTTCGACGCGTGGGATTCGTCGATCATGGGCCCCAAGAGGGCGGGGCGGATCCGGATCTCAAGAGCGCGGCCGAGTTGCGCCAACTCGCCCACTGGCTGCACGACGCGGACTCGCTGCAAGTGGAGGCAGCGTGCAAGGAGCTCAAGCGTTGCGGCTTTTCCGACGTGGAGATCGAACTGGCCCGGCAATTGACGCATCCCGACGCCGGCGTCCGGAGAGCGTTGGCCCGGGCGCTGCCCGCCGCGGTTGGGGTCGACGCCGCTCCATGGCTTCTGGAGCTTAGCCGGGATACCAACGCGGACGTGCGGCTCGAGGCGATCACGCTCTTGGCCACGACAGGGGACCCGGCCCTTCTGGAGCAACTGCGGAGGCTCGTCCTAGCCGACCCGGACGAGCGCATCCAACGTCTGTCCGACCGGCTCACGAACCCTGCCAAGTTGTCCGAGAAGAAAACGGAGACCGCCGGTCGCATCCGGAAGTAGACCCGCGACCGCCGGTCGGGCCGACCCATAAAGCCGCGACCGCTGGTCGCGCCCGGCGTCGCCACTTCAATCCTATGAATCCAACCATGCAGAACCACACCGACGTTCTTCTTGCAGGTGGCGTGCGAACGCCGATCGGCGGCTTCTGCGGAGCGCTCGCGGAGGTCTCGGCGCCGGCCTTGGGCGGCGTGGCGATCAAGGCCGCTCTTAAGCGGGCCGGCGTCGCCCCGGATCGGGTGGACGAAGTCATTTTCGGCAACGTCTTAAGCGCGGGCCTCGGCCAGAATGTTGCCCGGCAAGCGGCCTTCCTGGCGGGACTTGCCCCCGCGGTCGGCGCAACCACCGTCAACAAGGTGTGCGGCTCCGGCCTCAAGGCGGTCATGCTGGCCGCCCAGGCGATCCAATGCGGCGACGCCCAGGTGATCGTCGCCGGCGGCGCCGAGAACATGTCCTCGGCGCCCTACCTGCTCCCCAAGGCCCGCAGCGGATACCGCATGGGAAACGGCGAGATCGTCGACTCCATGATCCGGGACGGCCTGTGGGACGTCTACAACAACGTCCACATGGGCACGTGCGGCGACCGTTGCGCCGAGCAATGCCATTTCACACGCCAACAGCAGGACGATTTCGCCGCCGCGAGCTACAAGCGGGCGATCGAGGCCCAGGAGAATAGGCTGTTTGCCGACGAGATCGTCCCCGTGGAGGTGGCCGGACGCAAAGGCCCGGTCACAGTCTCCCGGGATGAGGGCCCGTCCCGGTTCAATGAAGAGAAAATGCGGAAGCTGCCGCCGGCGTTCGGCCCGGGCGGAACGGTGACGGCCGGCAACGCGTCGAGCGTCAACGACGGCGCCGCGGCCGTGGTGGTGCTCTCGGCGGAGAAGGTCCGGGAGCTAGGAGTCGCGCCGCAGGCGAGAATCCTCGGTTATGCCACGTATTCCCGCGAGCCGGAGTGGTTCACGCTCGCCCCCATCGGCGCGATCGAGAGACTGATCGAGCGAGTCGGATTCAAGATCGCCGACGTCGACCTGTTCGAGATCAATGAGGCGTTCTCGACGGTCCCCATGGCCGTGATGAAGGAGTTGGGCGTCCCCCACGAGAAAATGAACGTTCACGGCGGGGCCGTGGCGCTGGGGCACCCGATCGGGGCCAGCGGCGCCCGGGTGCTGGTCACGCTCCTTTCGGCCATGAAACGCCGGGACGCCCGGATCGGAATCGCCTCGCTGTGCATCGGCGGGGGCGAGGCCGTGGCCATGGCCGTGGAAGCGTGCAGGCAGTAACGTCCGTAGGTTATGCTTCAGCATAACGTTCGCCGCCCGCGTTATGCTGAAACATAACCTAGGTCTACTGTGGGAGCGCGCAGGCCCTCTCACTTGCCGATGCAGTAGAGGAACCGATCGGAGCGGAGGAACAATCGGCCGCCAGCGATCGCCGGCGTTGCGTTGGCGATGCTCTCGTCGCCAAGGTCGTTGCGGGCCAGCTCTTTGAACTCGGGTCCGGGCCCGAAGACGATGGCGCCTCCCTGCCGGGTGACGCAATAGAGCTTCCCGTCGCCGAGCACGAGCGAAGCGTACACCTTGTCGCCCGCGCCGCGGATTTCCAGGCGGTGGCTATAGACCACCTCCCCGCTCTTGGCATCGACACAGGCGGCCATGCCCGTCTGGTCGACCCAATAGAGGCGCCCTTCGCAGTAGACGGGCGTGGGGACCTTGGAGCCCTTGGTGATTTGCCAGAGGCGATGGGTTTGGGTAACATCGCCCTGCCCCCCCGCGCGAACCGCCACCGACATGGGCTTGCGCCCGGCGGTGACGTAAACGACCCCCTCATGGGCAACGACCGCCGGACAAACGTAGTCGGGGATCCCGTCGCATTCCCAGAGCTTCTTGCCCGTGGCGGGCGCGAAGCCGAGGACCTTGCCTTGCACGCTCAGCACGAGCTCCTGCTTTCCATCGGGCAGATCGACGATGACCGGCGTGCTCCACGAGCGATTGCTCCCGTCGACCCGCCACACCTCTTTGCCCGTCGCCTTGTCGAGCGCCACCAGCGACTTACTCTCCACGCTGGCGTTGACGATGACGAGGTTCTGGTAGAGGATCGGCGAGGCCGCGCTGCCCCACTCGTGGACGCCGTCGCCGACGCCGGCCTTCCAGAGGACGTCGCCGTCGAGATTGTAGGCGAACACG
>Ga0172371_10009306_pt1 | contig 13531 bp, 10 predicted proteins | sample Lak12m_FD_114543 | JGI IMG/M metagenome (GOLD analysis project Ga0172371, IMG submission 114543) | Freshwater microbial communities from Kabuno Bay, South-Kivu, Congo - kab_022012_12m | ecosystem: Environmental > Aquatic > Freshwater > Lake | place: Democratic Republic of the Congo: South-Kivu... | reverse complement strand
TGATAGAGCAGGTTGAAAAAAAACCGCATGAAGCGGGGAATAAGCATTGCGACTCGCTGGCTGGAAACAAAACAAGGGTTTGACCGGACAGCCAAACCCTTGAGTCTTGATGAAGGAATTATGCGGCGGGGATTTCGCCGTCCGCTTTCCTGGTCTTGCGGACTGCTTCGACTGCGCTTTTGCCGCGTTCGCGGACTTCCCTGGCGAGTTCTTCCGCTCGGGTGCGGGCTTCCTTCGCGAGTTCCTCGGCGCGGGTGCGCGCATCGGCGGCAACCTGCTCAGCGCGGGCAAGAGCCTCCTCTGCGGTGACCTGTGCCTTGTCGCGTAATTCAATGGATTTATCCTTGATCAACGCGCGGGTTTCTTCGCCTGATTGTGGGGCAAAAAGCAGGGCCACCACGGCGCCTGTCAGCCCACCGACAACAAAACCAACGAGAAAAGCGCCAAATTCATCACGGTCAGACATAGTGTCATCTCCTTTGTTGATTATTAATTCAAAGACGGTTTAAGTCCGTCGGTTTGATTATTTCTTCCTGATGCCCATTAATTCTAACATACGACCCAGGCCCGCCAGGTAGCCATTCAGTTTGATGACCGGCTCGACAACGCTTTCGCCCAGGAACTCCGCCGTGCCGCGCAGGGTATTGACCGTTTCATTGGTGGCATGCAGGATCGGCCGGACTTCATTTTGAAGCAGGTTGATGAGGCTTGCCAGTTGCACGATAAGCACGATCAGCGCAACCCCAATCACGAGTGTCTCGAGCGCGACGACGATGATGAATACGTCGCGGATGCGGTCTGTGGGGGTGCCGGGCTGGAGCAGGAAGTAGACGGCCACTGACAGCAGGGCCACAAGCAGGACTGCGCCAACGATGACGTAGGTGACGGTGCGCTTCATTTGTTTTTCCTGCTCGAGGCGGGCGGCGATTTCTTCCGGCGAGGGCTGGGGAGGAACTGATGTTTCTGGTGGGGGAAGAGGAGGCGTTGCCATATTTTGATTATAGCAGAATTGTGAATGGATGCAGATTGGTTTTCCTCTTTCACCGCCCCGTTTCTGTGCAGCCTTCAACCTCCATAATAATTAACTCACCTTACGCAGAACGTCCCAAAGGTTCCCGTAATTTAGGCTTGCTTTCTGCCCAAACCTTCGGGACGGTGCGTAACATCAGTTAATTATCCTTCCCCCTACCCTCTTTGCAACATTTCATCCGTCACCTGGTCCAGCCGCAGGCTAATCATCTGACTGGCTGAATCGCGGCCCATCGTAATGCCGTAGATCACATCCGCGGCCTGCACCGTATTTCGGTTGTGCGTGATGATGATGAATTGCGTATCCCTGCTTAAATCCACCAGCAAATCACGGAAGCGGCCCACGTTGGCCTCGTCAAGCATGGCGTCCACCTCGTCCATCACACAGACCGGCGTGGGCGAAACTTTCAGCAGGGCAAAGACAAGCGCGATCGCGGTCAGGCTGCGTTCCCCGCCGGAGAGCAGGGCCAGTCCCTGTTCGCGGCGGCCGGGCAACTTCGCTTCGATCTCGATGCCCGTCTCGACCAGGTTTTCGGGATCGGTCAACGCCAGCCGCGCGGAACCTCCGCCGAACAGACGCACAAACGTCTGGCGGAATTCCTTGTCGACGGCATCGAACGTGCGCGAGAACTCCTGCCTGGTCAATTCGTCCAACTCGGCGATGACCTTTTTTAAATCCTCCTCGGCCTTGCGCAAATCCTCGACCTGGGTTTTCATGAACTCGTAACGTTCAGATTCCTTGTCGAACTCGCTCTTCGCGTCGGGATTGATCGCGCCCATGCGGCGCAACTGGGCGCGCATCTGCGTCAGTTGTTCTTCGAGTTTCGGGTCGAGTTCGGTCACGACGGGCAACTGCTCCACCATGCCTTCGATCGGCAGCGGCACGGGGCCTGAGACATCCTCCGCATAGTTAAATAACACCAGCCCAAAATCGTCGCTGATTTTTTCGCGCAAAGTATCGAGCGCTTCCTGCCTGCGCATCTGGTCCAGTTGCACCTGTCCGAGCGTGCGTTCCGCGCTGGCAAGCCCGCGCTGGGCGTTGGCTTCGACTTCCTGCAGGCGCGCTTCCTGCGCCTCGGCGGTTTCCAGATCTTTTTCGGCAGGTTCGATCTGCACACGCAATTTATCGATCTCGCCGTGCAACGCGCCTTCGCGCTCATGCAGGTTATTCTTGTCGGCGTCGAGTCCGCTCAATGCGGCGGAAATTTCGTGCAGGCGCGATGTCAATTCCGCCCGGCGCGCGTCGAGCCGCGTGATTTCCCTGCTTCGCTCGTCACGCTTCGCCAGCAGACTGCCCACGCTTTGTTCCGCAACCGCGGCGCGCGTCGACCAATACGAAACCTGTTCCTGCAACTCATCCGCCGAAACCTCGGCCAGTTTGGCGGTCATCGCCTTCAACTGCGCCTGCGCCCCTGCGGATTGTTTTTCCACTTCGGCCAGCGTCTCGATCAATGTTTGGCGAATCGAAGCAGACTCCTGCGCCTCGGCTTCCAACTGGCCATATTGATTTTTCTGCCACTCCAACTGCCTGCGCGTCGACTCGGACTCCAGCCCGGCTTGTTGTTCGGTCTCCTGGGCCTCTCCCAATCTGACGCGGGATTCGCGCACGTCCGAGTCGGCTTGCATTAATTCGCGTTTCGCGCCCGCCAGTTGATTCGACAGCCGCTCCACCGATTCGTTGGATTCATTCAAGCGCGCGGCGAGTCCGCTCAAGGCAGAGTCCAATTCCCGTTTTTGGCGGCGCCTGCTCAAAGTCGAGGATGAGGCGGTTTTCCCCGCGATGATCAGCCCGTCGCCGCGGAAGACTTCCCCGCGCAGGGTCACAATGCGTGCGTGCGTCGGCAAATCGTGGAGAAGCCTGCGCGCAGTCTCGCGGTCACGGACAATGAGCGTCTGGCCGAGCACAAGCCGCACGGCCGCGCGCAGATCATCGGGCGCGTTGACAAGTTCGGAGGCAATGCCGAGGCAACTTTCAGAGACTTCCGAATTCTTTAAGAATTCGGAAGTCTGTACCAGCGGCAGCAACACCGCGCGCCCCGCTTCATCCGCTTCGAGCAGCCGCATCGCATCTTCGAGTTGATCCGCGCCGAGCAGGACCGCGTCGAGCGTATCGCCGAGCGCCGCGGCAATCGCGGTTTCGAGTTCGGCGGGTACGTCGAGCGCCGCGCTGAGCGCGCCGCGCGCGTTGATCTGGTTCCTGCGCGAGGCGTCGAGCAGGTAACGCGCGCCCTCGGCGTAGCCCGCCAGCGACTGCTCCGCCTGTTCGAGCACTTCGAACTGCGCCTTCCAGCGCGAATGTTCGGATTCCTGCCTGGTGCGAATTTCCATCGCGGCGCGGCGTTCCCCCTCCAGCCGTTCCACTTCTTTTCTTTTTTCTTCGAGATTTAATTCCGCCTGCCTGAGCGCGGCATCGATCTCTTCGCGTCCCCTGCGCGCCGATTCATATTGATCGTGTGTCTTCTTCGCGGCGGCCTCGCCCGAAGCGATTGCCTGCCGGGTTTGTTCGAGTTTTTGCGCCTGCGTTTCCATGCGCGATTTCAATTCGTCCAGCCTCGCCTGTGACTCGGCGCGCTGTTTGCTGAACAGATCGGTTTCGCCGCGTGTGAGCGCGAGTTGTTCTTCGAGTCCCACGCGCTCGGCCTGCCTCGCCTGCAGCGAATTTTGTGCGTTCGCGAACTGCCCCCTGGCCTCGTCGAGTTCAGCCTGCGCGCGCGCAGATTCCTGTTCGGATTCGGCGAATCGTTCCGAGGCGAGATGGAGTTCGTCCATCGCATGTTCCTGGTCGGACATCACCGAGGCTTGCGAGGAGGTCAGTGAGCGGCGGCGCTCTTCGAGCACGGCCAGTTCCCGCGAAATGGATTCGCGCTGGTTGTGCAGTTCCGCCGCCTGGCGGTGCCACGCGTTCAACTCCGCGCGCAAACCGGACAGTCGTTCGCGGAAGGTGACATACGCCTCCTGCGCTTCCTCCTGCTGGTGACGCGCGATCATCACGCGCGCTTCCTGTGCGCGCACACCCTCGCGAATATCGGAGAGGTTGCGTTGTGCGCGGTGCCAGTGATAGCCATACCATTCGCGCAGGATGATTTTTAAATCCTCCTGGGCGCGGCCGTGTTCGATCGCGCGCCTGGCCTGCCGTTCCAGGCTTCTGATGCGCGGCTCCAGTTCGGCCATGATGTCGAGCACGCGTTCGAGGTTGCGCGCGGTGTTGTCGAGCCGTTTCAGCGCGTCTTCGCGGCGCGAGCGATAAAGTCCCACGCCCGCGGCTTCCTCGAACAGGCGGCGGCGGTCTTCGGCCTTGAGCGCCAGTGACGCATCCACCATGCCCTGTCCGAGAATCGTGTATGTCCGTTCACTCAAACCGGCCTGCGAGAGCAATTCGTTGATTTCACGCAGGCGCACCTGCTGGTTGTTCAACAAATATTCATTGTGCCCGTCGCGGTGCGCGTGACGCGCCAGCGCGACCTCGGAGAAGTCCACGGGCAGCCACTGGTCGGTGTTGTCGAAGGTGATGGTCGCCTGTGCCATGCCTGCCCGGGCGCGGTGTTCCGAGCCGGAGAAGATCATGTCCTCGGTCTTCTTGCCGCGCAGGAGGTTGTACGACTGCTCGCCCAGCACCCAGCGCAGGGAATCGGCGACGTTCGATTTGCCCGAGCCGTTCGGCCCGACAATCGCGGTAATTCCGCCCGCGAATTCGAACACCGTGCGCGAGGCGAATGTTTTGTAACCTTGAAGTTCGAGAGATTTGAGGCGAAGAGGCATGTGAAAAGGATGAATTAAGCGTTGCGTATTCCGTTGTCTACCAATTTACCAATCTACCAATCACCAATTTACCAATCTACTTTATTCCCAACCCATCCAGCGCGTCCCGCGCGGCGGCATGTTCAGCGGCCTGCTTGCTCGAACCGCTTCCCCTGCCATACGCCTTGTCGCCGATATACACTTCAACTTCGAAAGTGCGCGAATGGTCGGGACCATGCGAGGCAACTGTTTTATAGCGCGGCGTTCCCAATTTTTGTGACTGCGACCATTCCTGGAATTGGCTTTTCGGGTCCTGGATTTCGTTGAGGACGGTTTCGCGCATGGCCTCCAGCATGGGGCGGACAAATTTTTCGACCGCGCCGAGGCCGGAGTCCAGGTATAAGGCGCCGATCACCGCCTCGAAAACGGAACCCAGCAGGCCGTCCCGAAGATGACCGCCCGAAGAGGCCTCTCCCCGCCCGAGGCGAAGCGCGCCTCCCAAATCCAATTTACGGGCGAATACGGCCAACCGGTCATTGCGGACGAGGGCCGAGCGTATCTTGGTCAGGTCGCCCTCCTGCATTTCAGGGAAGCGATGAAACACCCACGCGCCGACAATGAAATCCAGCACCGCGTCGCCGAGAAACTCAAGGCGTTCGTTATCCTCCGTCGCTTCGGAATGTTCGTTGATGTAGGAGCGGTGGGTCAGGGCGCGCGTCAGCAGGGCTAAATTTGAAAAGGACAGACCCAGCCTGGCTGCCAGGCTGGAAGCGGGTTCTACATCCCGCATTTCAGGTTGAGATGCCACGGGAACCTCCCGGAACTCAGGGAGCGGCAGATCCCACCCCTGTTACCCTCTCCATTTTTTCGAAAATGGGGAGGGGTAGGATCTTGCGTTCCATCAGTTCCAAACAAATTGTGCGGGTTGTATTGTAACCCGAAATTAAAACGCCTGCCATTTTTTAAGATAAAATCGTGCACAGGCCGGACACTTGCCCGCCGTACTTTGGCGGGGATTCCGATCCGGCCTACATTTTCGGGAGGACCGCATGATCGAAGCCAGCAACGAAACCCGCTTTTTACACGCCGTCGAAATGGGACTGGGAGCATGGCAATGGGGGGATCGCATAGTGTGGGGGTATGGGCAGACGCACAAGGATGACGACATCCGCGCCGCTTTTGATATCTCGCTGGATCAGGGGATCCGCTTTATTGATACCGCCGAAGTCTACGGCTCGGGCCGCTCGGAGCGTTTGCTCGGCCAGTTCCTCAAGGAGACGGAGCAACCTGTGCTGGTGGCGACGAAATATTTCCCGTGGCCATGGCGTTTTTCCAGGAACACGCTTCCAAACGCATTGAAGGCAAGCCTGAATCGCATCGGCGTCGAGACCGTTGACCTGTACCAGATCCACTGGCCGGGGTTCACCCTCAGCACAGATAGCATGATGGCAGGACTGGCGGAGTGTGTGCAAAAGGGCTGGGCGCGCACGGTGGGCGTTTCCAACTTTGGGCAGACGCGTATGCTGGCGGCCTATTCCGCGCTGGCACGTGAAAATATTCCGCTGGCATCCAATCAGGTGCATTACAGCCTGCTCGACCGCGAAGTGGAAAAGGACGGCACCCTGGCGCGTTGCAGGGAATTGGGCATCCGTCTGATCGCGTATTCCCCGCTTGAAATGGGTTTGCTGACTGGAAAATATACACCTGAAAACCCTCCCGCTGGAACACGCGGCGGACGGTACGCAAGCCTGCTCCCTAAAATTGCCCCCCTGGTCAAGTTGATGACTGAAATGGGGCAGGATCACGGCGGCAGGACTGTCGCGCAGGTCGCTTTGAACTGGGTCATCTGCAAAGGAACGCTTCCCATCCCGGGCGCGAAGAATGCAAAGCAGGCTATGGAAAACGCCGGCGCCCTCGGCTGGAAGTTGACCGGGGATGAAGTGGCAAAACTGGATGAGTTGACGGATGGGATCCAGAAGTAGAAAAGAAATGCGAAAATAAATCTCTTGTGCTATAATCCCGCCAGTTTATGAAACACCAACCCTTCTTCGCCAACGATAACAACAACAATAATGACAACGACCCCGGGGTCGTTGGGCGAAGCCTTGCTGGTTGACGGATAAACGGAAGTCAAACCAATCGCCCAACGCACACGCGAAGGGCGATTTATTTTGTCTATGATGAACCGCCGGGTACGCAGGCACGCCAGGATTCTTTCATCCTTCTTCTTTGCGGCCTTCGCGCGCTTTGCGGTTCGAAAACGAATTTTGGAGGCGCATCATGTATAAAACTCATTCCTGCGGCGAATTACGTGCCAGCCATGTCGGACAGACGGTCACCGTGGCGGGCTGGGTTCACCGCCGCCGCGACCACGGCGGGGTCGTTTTTGTGGATTTACGCGACCGTTATGGATTGATCCAGGTTGTTTTTAATCCCGACCTGCCCAAAGAGACGCTCGACGAAATTTCGTCCATGCGCTTCGAGTGGGTTCTGCAAATCACGGGGCTTGTTCACAAACGCCCTGATGGGATGGAAAACCCAAAGATGGCGACGGGCGAAGTCGAGATCATCGCGAAGGAAGTGAAGATCCTCAACCCTTCGAAGACCCTGCCGATGATGGTCAGCGACGATACCGACCTGCCCGACGAGAATACGCGCCTGAAATATCGCTATCTCGACCTGCGCCGCGAGAAGATGACGCAAAATATGATCCTGCGCCACCGCGTGATCAAGTTCATGCGCGACTACATGGACAGGAACGGCTTCATCGAAATCGAAACGCCCATCCTGTTCAAAGCCACCCCCGAAGGCGCACGCGACTACCTTGTCCCCTCCCGCCTGTATCCCGGCTATTTCTACGCCCTGCCCCAGTCGCCGCAGCAACTCAAGCAGTTGCTGATGGTCGCGGGCATGGACCGCTACTTCCAGATCGCGCGCTGTTTTCGCGACGAAGACCTGCGCGGCGACCGCCAGCCCGAATTCACGCAACTCGACCTCGAAATGTCCTTTGTTCACCGCGACGATGTTTTGGCGATGGTCGAAGGTTTGTACAACGAAATGATCCCCGCCGTCGCTCCGCACAAAAAATTACTATCCACGCCGTGGCCAAAGTTTTCATACAGGGAGGTCGTGGAAAAATATGGGACGGACAAACCCGACCTGCGCTTCGGAATGGAACTCCACGACCTGACCGGAATTTTCAAGGTGACAGATTTCCGCGTCTTTCGCTCCGCCCTCGAGGCTGGCGGCGTGATCAAGTGCATCCTCGCCCCTCACAGCGCGGACATGTCCCGCCGCGAAGTGGACGAGTTGACCGAGTCCGCGAAGGCGTTTGGGGCGAAGGGACTGGCTACTTTGGCGGTGACAACTGACGGCTTGAAAGGGACCGCCGCGAAATTCGTCAAAACGGAAGAGGTGGAGGCAGTCAAAAAGTTGACAGGCGCCAAGGAAGGCGATCTAATCCTGATTGCCGCGGATGCACGCGCGGTGGTTAATAAAGTCCTCGGCGGCCTGCGGGTCATATTTCGCGATAAACTTGAACTGGCCGATCCGAATATGATGGCCTTTGCGTGGGTCGTGGATTTCCCGTTTTTCGCGTGGAACGAGGAGGAACAAAAATGGGAATCGGAACATCATCCGTTCACGATGCCGAAGATGGAAGATTTGCCGAAGTTCGATACCAATCCCGGTGAAGTAATGTCGGAGGCGTACGACATGGTCTGTAACGGCTACGAGATGGCTTCAGGTTCGATCCGCATCCATCGCCGCGACATTCAGATGAAGATGTTCCAGATGCTTGGCTTGAAGGATGAGGATATCCAGGCGAAGTTCGGTCATATGCTCGAAGCGTTCGAATACGGCGCCCCGCCTCACGGCGGCATGGCTCCTGGCATCGACCGCCTTATCATGCTTCTCGCGGACGAACCGAACATCCGCGAAGTGATTGCCTTCCCGAAGAATCAGGCTGGCCGCGACGTGATGGCCGATGCGCCGTCCGCGGTGGAGCCGAAGCAAATGAAGGAATTGCATATAAAGATCAGCGATTAGCAGATAGCTGTTAGCAATTAGCGATTAGCCGACAGCACGAAGCTAACAGCTAAGCGCTAAAAGCTCACTGAGGAGAAACTATGGAAATCGTCAGAGTCTCAGATCTCTCGAAGCACGTTGGACAGGAAGTTACCCTTCAAGGCTGGGTCTACAACCGCACGGACAAGGGCAAGTTGTGCTTTCTCCTCGTCCGTGATGGGACGGGCTTCGCGCAATGCGTGGCTTTCAAAGGCGACCTCCCGCCGGAACTCTTCGAGCAAATCATGCGCATCCCGCAGGAATCTTCGGTGATGGTCACGGGCGCGGTGCGCGAAGACAAGCGCGCGCCCGGAATCCCCGGCGGATATGAAGTTGGAATCAAGGATTTGAAGATCGTTCAAGCCGCGGATATTGATTACCCGATGTCGCTTAAAGACCACGGCGTGGATTTCGCGCTCGACCACCGTCACTTGTGGATTCGGATGCCGAGTCAGTGGGCGATTCTGAAAATCCGCGTGAAGGTTATGTCTGCGGTGCGCGAGTATTTGGACAACAACGGTTTCTTCAATCTCGATACGCCCATCCTGACCCCCGCCGCTGCCGAAGGGACAACGACTCTCTTCGAAACGCCCTACTTCGACGAGGGCTTTGCATACCTCGCACAGACCGGTCAACTTTACAACGAAGCCAATATTTTCTCGTTCGGAAAAGTCTATTGCTTCGGGCCAACCTTTCGCGCGGAAAAGTCCAAGACGCGCCGTCACCTGACCGAATTCTGGATGCTCGAACCTGAGATTGCCTTCTGCGATCTCGACGGGTTGATGGAAGTCGAGGAAGGCCTTATAAGTTTCATCGTCGGGAAAGTGATGCGGGATTGCCAGGCGGAGTTAAAGTCACTTGGCCGCGATCTCTCGAAGTTGGAGAATATCAAAGGCCCGTTCCCGCGCATATCCTATGATGACGCCGCGAAACTGCTGATCGACCTGTACGAAAAAGAGACCGATCCCGAAAAGAAGGAATTACTCAAATTCGAATGGGGCATGGACTTCGGCGCGCCGCACGAAACGGAAATCACCAGCCGTTATGATAAGCCTGTGTTCGTTTATGGCTATCCGAGCGCGGTCAAGGCTTTTTACATGGAGCCGTGGCCGAATCGTCCCGAGGTCTGCAAGTCTGTGGATTTGCTGGCGCCCGAGGGCTACGGCGAAATCTGCGGCGGCTCCGAGCGCATCTCGGATCATGATCTTTTGCTTAAACGCATCCATGACCAGGGCCTGCCGGAAGAGGCCTTCAAGTGGTATTTGGAATTGCGAAAGTACGGCTCCGTCCCCCACTCGGGATTTGGGATGGGCGTGGAGCGCGTCACGGCCTGGATCTGCGGAATCGAACACATCCGTGAGGCCATTCCGTTTCCGAGGACGATCAAGAGAGTTTATCCTTAATCAAAAAGACCCTGAAGGTTTTCAAAACCTTTAGGGTCTAAAATTTTATTGGGGGATCAACAATGTATCACCCGTGATGACAATATTCGGATTTGTGATTTGCGGATTCAAAGCCATGATCGCCTGCTGGGTGGTGCGGAATCGCAGCGCGATCCCGCTCAAAGAATCGCCTGGCTGAACCACATAGCGAATGGATGAACTCCCCGAGGCGGGAGGTTGTCCGCCGGAAGGTGCGCCGCCTCCGCTTGTGCCTGCCGGGGGAATGACGATTCTCGCGGGGATGACCAGTTTCTTGCCGGGCGCGATCAATTTGTCGTTGTTCAACGTGACCAGTTCGGCCAAATCCACATTATATTTTTTGGCAATGTGGGGCAGGGTATCTCCCGCTTTGACTGAATATTCCACCGGCGCAGGCGAGGACATTCCTGCAAAGTGAATCAGGTCATCCAGCGTCCCGTTAAAGTAGTCGAAGTCGACGTTTTCGTATGCAGGATAGCCGTTCAACCGGCCGCGGTCGGAATATTGCCAGAATTTCCAGGGCTGAAAACCCGCGGGTTGCTTCGGCATGTTCTGGCTGGGCACAGGCGTAAAGTTCGGGTCGTTGATCTGTACCCATTTGTTGTTTGGGCCGAGGAACAATGGATACTGGGCCAGCCATAGCGGATAGTCGCGGGTCCACACGGCGCTAATGCCGTTTGTCCGCAGGAATTCTTCGCGCGAATAAATGATCGGTTTTCTGCCAAACGCATCCTCCACTTGATCGAGCCATGTCTTGATGCGGTTATTCAGGACGCCTGGAACAGGCAGGCCAATCGGGCGGATTTCCCCGTTATTGCGTCGTTCGTAAATCGTTTCCAGGTCGAGCACGGGCGGCAATTCGCCCTGGTCCGAACCAACCGCATCGATGAACATGTCCGCCTGTTGCAGGGCATTGTTTTGCTCTGGATGAAAGAAGTGATACGCGCCGCGCAGAATCCCTGCATCGCGCGCTTTCTGCCAGTTCTCCTTGAAACCGGTATCCGGGAAATTATTTTCGGATGCCTTTACGAAGACAAACTTGACACCTGCATCGCGTGCCGCAGTCCAATCCAGGGGCTTGTTGTAGGCATATACATCCACGCCAAAAACGAAATCCATCTCAGCCTCCTTCCAATGAAAACCCGCGCCACCGCGGCGGGGATATACCGGTAATTTACGGAATGGTTAAGACCTGGCCAACAGCGATCATATTGATGTTTGAAATATTATTGGCAGAGGCAATCGCCGCGACCGTCGTGCCGAATTTGACTGCAATGGACGATAAAGTATCGCCTTTTTTGATGGTGTACTTCTTCCTGCCTGTTGTGGATGTGGACGAGGAACCGCTTCCGCTCGCGGACCCCGAAGCGGATCCACTTTCCTGGGGGATTGCCACAGCGACAGGGATGTTCAGCATCTCGCCCTTCTTAAGCAACTGCGGATTCGCGCTCACCAATTCACGCACAGTCACGCCGTATTGATTCGCAATGGTCTCGAATGTATCACCGTTCACAACAGTATGGGTCTTCGGCAATTGGATCGAGATCTTTGCGCCCGCGAATTTGTACAACTCCTCCAGGGTGCCGTTGAAGACATCCATGTCCACCGGGGCATTGATGCCGTTCACTTGTCCCGTTTTTGAGTATTGCCAGAACGTCCAGGAAAACCAGCCGTTTGGCAGGTGGGGCTGCATCCCCGGCGTGTAGGAATTTGGGTACTGCGCCAGCCAGAGCGGATACTCCTTTGCCCATGCAGGCGGCCCGCCGCCGGGCAGGGAGAAATTATCCTGCAGAAAATACTGGCCCGAGTAGATAATGGGTTTTTTGCCAAACTCGGCCTCGACGAGATCGATCCAGGATTTGGCCCTGGCGATGATCTTGTCCTTGGTCTGGCCGTCGGTTGTTTCCAGATCCAGGGCGGGGGGCAGTTCGCCGTTGTCGTTCATGGATTTGACGTACTCTATGAATTTCTCCGCCTGCTTTTTTGGATCCACATTGCAGCGGAAGAAGTGATAAGCGCCCCGTAGAAGCCCGGCAGTTTTTGCCCCACCCCAATTATCGTCGAAGGTGGGATCCAAATAATAGTCGCCTTCACTTGCCTTGATGAAAACGAACCGCTGGCCTGTGGCCCGAACCTTCGGCCAGTCAATTCCAGATTGCCAGTATGAAACATCAACGCCGGGAACAGTTGCCATGTTTTTCTCCTTTGGGGCAGTGCTTGGAACAAATCCAGATTAGCATAGATTATAACCAAAATCAATCTCTAATTTTCCCCTACCCTTGCGCCATTGATTATGGTATAAGAATCACAGCCCTGCTGTGTTCGTGATACTGCTCCTACGTTTTGAGCCAACACTCTTTAAAAGGGTCCTTATCTCAACAGAAATAACGCGATAGGCCTGAGCCAAGGCGGCGTTTCTGGGTCGGGGCCCAACCTGCGAAAGCAGGTTCAAAACCTTGCAGTACACGGCATTTGCGGGGTGTCTTTTTATTATTCACATCTTCACTGCAAGGAATTCCGCCTTGACGCCATCTGCCTGTGCGGGTAGAATACCCGCCAATGTGTCATGGTACACAGGCTTAAAAACTGAATAGACGGAGATTTAGCGGCTGGGCCCTGAAGCAAGTCCAGGGTCACGAGGTGGAGGTTCTGTCTCGCGAGAGATATGCTAACCGAACCCTTCCCTCCCATTGGGAGAGGATGGGTGAGGGAACATCGGATAGATCAGCGGATGCCTCTGAAGTCAATCACAGACTTCTTTCTCCCTTCCGAAAAAAGCGCAAGTACCGCAACCACACTGAACTAGAAGGAAGTTGCGGCACAAGAAGCAGCGGGTTTTAACGCTGTTGCATACGCCGAAAACCTGTCGGTGACGACGGGGACAAGGCGGGCGTGGTGATACGGGCATGATTCCACGGAATGCCTGTTTGCATATGGAAGGGCTGTTTTATTTAATGGCAGATTTGCTGTTGCTAAGGCATGCCCCGGCGCATGTCTTTTTTGTTGCCTGCCCTCTCCCATGGGAAGAGGGAAATTCAAGGAAAGCAAGAATCGGGTCGCATGTTTGAAGAGATGCTCATAGAATGGCAATCACAGAAAGGAAAAATCCCATGATCTCTTCAAACTACAGGCAGCTTTCGGATGATTACCTGCGCATCGAGCAGGCGATCCTGTACCTTGACAACCATATTACAGACCAACCAAGCCTCGAAGAAACAGCCGCAAGCATTGGATTGAGCGAATTCCACTTCCAGCGGCTATTCACCCGCTGGGCAGGC
>Ga0172371_10009305_pt1 | contig 13531 bp, 15 predicted proteins | sample Lak12m_FD_114543 | JGI IMG/M metagenome (GOLD analysis project Ga0172371, IMG submission 114543) | Freshwater microbial communities from Kabuno Bay, South-Kivu, Congo - kab_022012_12m | ecosystem: Environmental > Aquatic > Freshwater > Lake | place: Democratic Republic of the Congo: South-Kivu... | reverse complement strand
GCCAGTTCCTGCTTCTGGATCAGCTGGGGCGCTTCCGATGCGAATTCATCGTTCACCTCGACGACGCCCATGGCCACCAACCGGCTCGAGCAGCGCGCGGCCAGGTCGATGGCGCCATCAACAGCTCCCTGACTGAACTCGGAACCGTCGGTAGCCAGCAGGATGTTTTCCACATTGTCGATCGGACAGATACCAGCCATATCAGTGACCTCCTGAGGGGAGCACGCCGGACGCCGCCAGCACCAGAATAAAAACCTCGCATATTGCCAGGACAGCGAACACCGCATCTTTCCGTTTGAACAGGATCGGCATGATTGACAAGTAACAGATGACGGTCACGCTCGCCAGAAAAGCGATGGGTCCAAAGGTCAGAAAGTCGCTTTTGCCCATCTCCTTGACCCAGGTCCAGCCATGTTCGATATTCGTTGCTTCCAGATAGTCCTTGACCTTCATTCCCCAGAATTGCGAGACATCCTCCACGGGAATATGCGGCTTGGGGAAGCCGATCAGATACAAGACGAAGGTCACGACGATCGCCAGGAGACCTATCTTCATGGCGATATCGAGTACCGCCGCGTATCTTTTTTGTTCTTCACTCGCGCCAGGAGACTGGCCGGTTTTGCTTTCCAAGGTTCCCTCCTTGTCGTTCGGTCGATTACGTTTCAGCGCTACCGTGAATTACCGATAGCGGGTTATTTCCAGATTCCCAGTCCCTTAAGCAGGGCGCGCATGCCGGCAAACACCAGCATTACCAGAACAATGACACGCACGGCGGACGGCTTCGTCCGCGCCAGGATGCGGACGCCGACCAGCGAACCCAGCATGATGCCGATGATCGATGGCACCACGATCATGGGAATGACCGCGCCGGCGTTCATGTACATCCAGGCAGCCGAGGTGTCGGTGGTCGCTAGCAGGAACTTGCTGGTCGCTACGGATACCTTAAGCGGAGCTCCCATGACCAGGTTGAGCACCGGTACGTTCGCCCAGCCGGCGCCCAGGCCGAACATGCCGGCCATGAAACCGATACCCACAAACAGGATGAGACCGTGAACGGTGCGGTGGATCTTCCAGTCGATGTCCTTGTCCGCGGAGGGCTCGTGATAGACACCGCTGATCCGCAGGACCGTCGAAAGCTTGTCGGCCTGCTGGATGTCAGGATACTCGGATTTCTTGGCCAGCAACATGATCACGACGATCGCCAGGATCGCGCCTCCCATCGCTGTCTGGATGATGGCGTCTGAAAGGGCCAGACCAACCATGGCGCCGCCGATCGCGGCCGAAGACGCGATGAGCGCCACCGGGATAGCCAGCCTCAGATCCGCCAGGCCCTTTTTCAGCAGGCCCGGGCCGGCGGCCAGGGAACCCGCCAGCGCCACCAGCAGTCCCGCGCCTCTGACAAAGTCCATGCCGAAGGGAAAGAAACCGCCGATGATCGGCGTGTAAAGTACAGCGCCGCCGACACCGCCCAGCACCGCCATGATGCCGAGAAAGAAGGTGACTACCAGCAGAATGAGCGGCCAGGCCCACCAGACCAGACCCGAGTCGGCACCGCCAGGATTGGCGGGCGCGGCTTCGCCCGTTGCCGCCTGCACGACGCTCACGGCGAAGAACGCCATCAGCACAAGCAGGACGGCCACAAAAAGCAGAGTGCGTTTTGACATGGTCCTCCTTTAAATTGATAAAGAGTTTAACTTTGATATAGCTGGCGCGTGCCGGCATCAAAAAACAAGACAGGCTTGCAGAAAGAGGGAGTTCACACTGTGATACAGGAGTCTTCCTGCTTCTACAAACCAGTACCGTGCAAACCTTGAAAGGATACCACAACGGTAATTATGTTTCTATCTGTAGCGATATGGTTCAATTTGCAACGTTTTCCCGCGAAAATATCTGTCACAAACCGGGGAGAGTTGACCCGAGATCAGGTCTTTGTGGTGAGGCAGTGTGGACTCGTGGCCGCTGAAAAAGTGTAGCAACGGGCCAGTGCGCCGTTAGCGGTCACACCATTTTCCCTTGAGACATTGCTCGCCTTTTTTACGCGATACTTCCGAAAAACGGTCATCTTTGGTGCAGAGCCATATGTCCCGGGCTGTACGGTACTGAGCCCGGTCCTGGTAGAGGAATGGGCAGGCGTCCGCGGGCTTGGGAGGCAGCTCCCGGTCGATGCGTTTTTCGTCTTCAGTAGTCATGATCTCCACCCCAATTGTGCGGTATTCCCGTCATTTTTTCCAGTGAACCCGGCTCCGGGCCGACAACAGACTAAAGGGCGGACTTCAAGGCGTACCACGAAAGGGGAATCCTCTCATGGCGGCGGCAACGGCAGGCATCGACCGGAAGGGTTGGGGGGTACTCATCCTGGGAGCGGCGATGGCGGCCGTCGTGCTGGCCTCCCAGAAGGCTACCGCGGTGCTGGGCTTCCTGCTGACGTTCGTGCATGAACTGGGGCATGCCGTGGCCGGCTGGACCTTCGGATATCCGTCACTTCCCAGCTTCGACATTGTCTACGGCGGCGGGGTGACCGTCATGGCCCAGCGCTCGGTTGCTCTGCTGATTCTGATCTTCTCCGTCTGGGCCTGGCTGACCTGGCGATTCCGCCACAACCGCCGCACCATGACGGCGCTCTTGATCGTAATGCCGGTTTATGCCATCGTCGCCTTCACGCCGGCGCATCAGCTGATCATCCTCTGGGCCGGTCATGGGGCGGAGCTGGTGTTCGCGGGCGTCATCCTTTACAAAGCTGTCAGCGGCACGGCCAAGCACCGGCTGGCGCGCCCGTTTTATGCTTTCCTGAGCCTGTTCCTGATCGCGGATGACATCCGCTTCGCCTGGCTGCTGTCTTCCCGCACGGCGTTCCGTCAGGGATATGAAGGGATGAAAGGCAGCGGCTTCCGCATGGATTTCAGCCGCATCGCCGAGGAGTTTCTGGGGGTGGATGTCAGCGTGGTCGCGGTCACGTTCCTCATCGCCTGCTTGCTGACGCCGGTGCTCGCCTGGCTATTTCTGTGCTACCGGCCCCGGATCGAACCGCTGATCGTGGAGCTGAGAAACCGGCGCCTGCCCCCTAACCCGTCTCCTCCAAAGCTTTCGCGAACGTGATCTGCATGCTGGCCAGAGCGCCGGCCAGAGCGCTGGCATCCTGGCTGTCCAGGCGCGGCCCCGCGGTATCCAGCAGCGCCTTGAACGCGTCGATCGCCAGGCGGGCCTGTTGGAGGTCGCGGTATTGTTTCGAGTCTTCCGTGATGCCCATCTTCACATAGGCCAGCGTGCTCAGGCTGATGAGGAACTGCATCAGCACCTCGCCTACCGGCTGGGCGCGGAAATGCTCCTCGATCTTCTCCCGGATTTCAGCTTCGCTCATGCCTGCTTTCGGCTCGTCCGGAGCCGGCGCCGTGGTTTCCGGCTCCTCTGCAGGGGCGTTTTCCTGCTCCACAGCGGGTGTCGAATCGTCCTGCTCCTGTTCCGCCGGAGGAATCTTTTCTTCATCAGCCATGGGAACCTCCCTTTTTTTTGAATCTTACTCCGGAGCGACCCGGTAGATCGAACCGCTCTCGTCGTCCGAGATGTAATCATCAGCTTCAGGTTGAATTTAGTCAATCGTGCCATATCGCAGCCATATCGCAGAAAGAATTTCCGGAATCAGGGAACATTAAACTGACCGGCCCCGGGCTTCAGGCATTTAAACCCGCACCACGCACCCGGGCGTTCAGTAATGTGTCCCTCTAATTGGGGGTGGTATATACTTCTTGATTGTTCCGGATAACCGCATTTATAAGGAGTACCCATGGCTGCAGGCAGGATCGGCGTCATCGGCGGCTCGGGCTTTTATGAGCTGCTGGAAAACCCCCGTGAAGAGAATGTTTCCACGCCTTTCGGCGAGCCCAGCGACGCGATCACCATCGGTGAGATCGCCGGGCGTGAGGTCTGTTTTTTACCGCGGCACGGCCGCGGGCACCGCATCCTGCCCACGGACCTGCCGTTCCAGGCAAATATCCTGGCCATGAAGCAGCTGGGAGTGGAATGGATCATCTCTTCCAGCGCCGTGGGCAGCATGAAAGAGGAGATCGAGCCCGGCCACATGGTCATCCCGCATCAGTTCATCGACCGCACCCGCCAGCGGCGCTCGACCTTCTTCGGCGACGGCTGCGTGGCGCACATGTCTTTTGCCGATCCCGTCTGCCTGAGCCTGTCGGCGCTGGTCGCGCAGGCCGCCCGTGATGCCGGCGCGACGGTGCATGAGGGCGGCACCTATGTGTGCATGGAAGGCCCCCAGTTCTCCACCCGCGCTGAATCGCTCGTCTACCGCAGCTGGGGCGTGGATGTCATAGGCATGACAAATCTTCAGGAAGCCAAACTCGCGCGCGAGGCCGAGATCTGCTACGCGACCGTAGCGCTGGCGACCGATTACGACTGCTGGTATGAAGGAGAGGAAGACGTCACTATCGCCCAGGTGATCGAGACGGTCAACAAGAACGTGGCCATGGCCAAGCAGATCGTCGAGACCTCAGTGCCGCGGATACCCGAGACCCGCGGTTGCGGCTGCGCTTCCGCCATGCAATACGGCATCATGACAGCTCCGGACGCCATTCCGCCGGCGACCAGGGAGAAGCTAAAAGATATCATCGGGAAGTACGTTTCCTAAAAAACTGGTATTTGGAGGCATTTTGTCCATTTTAGTAGTAGGTTCCATCGCCCTTGATTCCGTCGAGACCCCGTTCGGTGTAGCCGAGGAGGCTCTCGGCGGGGCGGCGGTCTATTTTTCGTATGCGGCCAGCTTCTTCAACCGCGTGCGGCTCGTGGGTGTCATCGGAGACGATTTTCCCGAGGAGCACATCAGGCTGCTCGAAGGGCGTGACATCGACCTGGCGGGTCTGGAGCGCAGCGACGGCTCCACCTTCCGCTGGAAAGGACGTTACGATTTCAACCTCAACGAGGCGCACACGCTCGATACGCAGCTGAACGTGTTCGAGAGCTTTGCCCCCAAGATCCCGGCGGCATTCGCGGATAGCGATTTCGTCTTTCTGGCCAACATCCAGCCGGAACTGCAGCTGCAGGTGGCCGAGCAGGTCAGCTCCCCGCGCGTGATCGCCTGTGACACCATGAACTTCTGGATCGAAGGCGCCTATGACGCGCTGCGCGAAACGCTCAAGAAAGTTGACATCCTGGTGATCAATGATGCGGAGACCCGGGAGCTGGCCCGCGAGCCCAACCTGGTGAAGGCGGCGCGCCAGATCCTCGAGTGGGGGCCGCAGACGCTGGTGGTCAAGCGCGGTGAATACGGCGTGCTGATGTTCCACGGCAACTCGGTCTTCTCCGCGCCGGCGTATCCGCTGGAGGATGTCTTCGATCCGACCGGCGCCGGTGACACCTTCGCGGGCGGTTTCATGGGCTATCTGTCCACGCAGGAAGATATCGGCGAGGCGGCGATCCGGCAGGCGATCGTGTTTGGCTCCACTCTGGCAAGCTTCAATGTCGAGGATTTCAGCCTCAACCGGATGAAGAGCTTGACGATGGAAGAGATCCTAGCGAGGTTCAATGAATTCCGGCAACTGTCTCATGTCGAGGAGATCGGCGCCTAAGCCTCGGGCAAACGGCCGCCGCTAAACGGGAATCCTCAACTCATGCTATGGAAAAACATCAACTTCTGGCGGGTGACGACCTTCGGGTTGGCTGCCATCATCCTGTTCTTCGCCTTCACCAATATCGGCGTGGCTCCCAAGTTCAAGGTGGAGGACTCCAGCATGGAACTGGTCAAAACGCCGCAGTACGGGGCTCTGTTCAAGTTCACGATCAAAAACGAGGGCGCCGACGGCGACGCCTACGTCAACTGCCATCTATATCTGTATGAGCGCGGCGGCGACACCCAGACCGATTACACAACGCTGGGCGTAAATTCGGGCGAGACCAAGTCGGGCGAGCTGTTCATCCCGCTCCGCCCCGACCAGCCGGTGCACGACTGGCGGGTAGAGATCATCAATTAAGTTTCAATGGGGAAATTAGGGGGACACATTACTTAATTCAACAATGCACCCCCCTGACTAGCACCTCGGCAAATGAATTAAGTAATGTGTCCCCGAATTTCCTTATATTGCGGACGGGGCGGTGCGGGTATAACATCGGCCTAACCGATGGCCGGACCTATTGTCATAGCTGAAAACCTGGTCAAACGCTTCGATAAACTGACGGCGGTTGACGGCGTCAGCTTCACCATCGAAGAAGGGTGGATCTACGGCTTCCTCGGCCCTAACGGCGCCGGCAAATCCACCACCATCTCCATGCTCTCCACCTATCTGGATCCCACTGCCGGGGACGCGGTGATCGACGGCTTCAGCGTCGCCCGTGAAGCAAACCGGGTCAAGCGGATCATCGGCTTTGTTCCCCAGGACATCGCTCTTTACCCGACGCTCACAGCGGCTCAGAACCTGAAGTTCTACGGCAAGATGTACGGCATGCGCGGACCCGGCCTCGACAACCGCTGCCGTGAGATGCTCGAACTCGTCGAGCTCTGGGACCGGCGCGACGACCGCGTCGAGACCTTCTCGGGCGGCATGAAGCGCCGCATCAACATGGCCGCCGGGCTGCTGCACCATCCCCGCTTCCTGCTGCTGGACGAGCCCACCGTCGGCGTCGATCCGCAATCGCGAGAGCACATCTTCGAGACCATCTTCAAGATCCGGGAATCCGGCACGACGATTCTCTACACCACGCATTATATGGAAGAGGTGGAGCTGCTCTGCGATTACATCGCCATCGTCGACAAGGGCAAGATGATCGCCCAGGGCACGCTCAAGCAACTGCTGGCGATGTTGGGCGAAGGCGGCGTCATTGAGCTGGAGGTAGCGCCCCCGGGCTGCCCGGCGGAGCTGGTCGACCGGATCAGCCGCGAGAGCGGCGTGACCGGCGTCAAGCACGAAAACGAGCAGCTGCTGGTCTCGTCGAGCAACGCCGCCCATTCCCTGCCGCCGGTGATGCGGGTACTGGAGGAGCAGGGATGTGAGGTCAGCAGCCTGGAGATCTATTCCCCCAACCTGGAACGGCTTTTCATCCATCTGACGGGCAAGGAGCTGCGGGAATGAACCCCCGCAAACTGTTCGATATCGCGCTCAAGGATCTGCTCGTGGTCGGCAAGGACCGCGGCTCCTGGATCCTGCTTTTGATCACACCACTGGCCATCATCATGGTGGCCTCGTTTGCATTGGGACCTGCCTTCTCGGGACAACTGAAATCGGAGCTGCTGGTGACCAATCATGATCCCGGCCAGGCGGCCGCCGAGCTGGTAAGCCGGCTGGGCGGCATGGAAGGCCTGTCGGTCGTGACCGCTGGAGATGAGGAGACTACAAGCCTTACAATAGGTGATGAACGGTACAAGGCCGGCCTGGTGATTCCTGCCGATTTCACCGCCAGGGTGATGAGCGGGCAGGACACCAAGCTGCTCGTCTATGTCGACCCCACTGACAATGTGAACCGCCCCTTCATGGTGGGCATGATCGACGGCATCGCCAGCCGCATGTCCGGTATCGTGGCTTCAGTGCGCGTCGCTGTGGAGGAGGTCCAGAAGTTCGCACCGCAGACTGACGTGAACGCTGTAGTGGCGGACGCGGTGCCGATGGCGACAAAACAGATGAGCGCCAACCCCCCTGTGGACACCGAGATCAGCAATGCCACAGGTCTGCAGGAAGTCAATATGTTCGACACGCAGGTGCCCGGCTATTCAGTGATGTTCCTGCTGTTCGGGGTGATGCTGGGAGCCGAGATGCTGCTGGAGGAACGGGACAAGGGAACGCTGGGGCGCCTGATGGTAGCGCCGGTCTCCCGGTCGTCGATTCTGGGGGGCAAGCTGGTGGCTCAGTTCGTGATCGCCATGGCGCAGATGACCATCCTCTTTTCCGTGGGGCATTTCGTCTTCGGGATGAACCTGGGCAACTCGCTGCCGGGTCTGGTGCTGATCATCGCCGTGACCGCTTTTACCGCCACGGCCGGCGGGTTGTTGCTGGCCAGCGTCGTCAGGACCCGGCGGCAGGCGACCTCACTGGGAACGCTGATCGTGATTTTGATGTCCGCCCTAGGCGGCAGCTGGTGGCCGCTATCCATCGTGCCGGGATTCATGCTGGTCATCGGGCATTTCACCATCAATGCCTGGGCGCTCGACGGCATCAACGCCCTGATCATCAAGGGACAGGGATTTTCCGCTATTCTTATCCCCGCGGGGGTACTATTCATCTATGGCGCTGTGTGTTTCGCCATCGGCCTCAAGATGTTCCGGTTCCGGGGGGCATGAGCTGAGGCGAATGATCATCACGCGGGCGGAAATCATCAAATGACGCGAACAGGTCACAATCAAGGAACGTCACCTGACTCGCCGCGCCGGGCGCGGCGCAGCCGGCGGCGGCTGCCCAGGCAAAGGCTGCGGCTCGGACTGGCTGTGCTGGCGCTGGCGGCTGGGGCGCTGATCCTGGCGCTGGCGGGCGTTTGGGGCGGAGGCTCGGGTAGCCAGGCAGCAGGAGCGTCAAACACAATCCGCCTGATTCATGTTGATGGGATCATCGACCCCCTGGTCGCGGACTTTGTCATCCGCAATATCGATGAAGCGGAGAGTGCCCAGGCCAAGGCCGTCATTCTGGAACTCGATACACCCGGCGGCCTGGACGAATCGATGCGCGATATCATCAAGAAGATGACCGGCTCCCCGTTGCCGGTAGCAGCCTTTGTCGCGCCCACCGGCGCCCGCGCCGCGTCGGCCGGCACCTTTATCATGATGGCCGCCGATCTGGCCGCCATGGCTCCGGGCACGAACCTGGGAGCCGCCCATCCGGTGGCGACCGGCGTCGATGCCGACTCCATCGAGGGCGTCAAGATCACTAATGATTCCGCTGCCTACATCCGTTCCCTGGCCGAAGCCAACGGTCGCAACGCCAATTGGGCAGAACTGGCTGTGCGCCAGTCAGTCTCACTTTCCGCAGATGATGCCCTGCAGCAGCAGGTGATCGACATGAAAGCTGACGATGTCAACGCGCTCGTCGGTCAGATGCAGGGATTTCAGTGTCAGGCAAAAGGCATCGCCATCGACACCCGCGGCGCCACCATCGAGGAAGCGGGGATGACATTCAAGGAAGGCTTCCTCCATTTCATGCTTAATCCCAATGTCGCCTATTTCTTGTTCCTGTATGGCATGCTGGCGCTGGTCTATGAGTTCGTACATCCAGGCATCGGCTTCGGCGCTATCACCGGCATCATCTCGCTGCTGCTCTCTTTCTATGCCATGCGGGTACTGCCGGTGAGCTTTACGGGGCTGGCGCTGGTGATCGTAGGTGTGATGCTACTGGCCGGAGATCTGTTCATCACCAGCCACGGCGCCATGTCAGCGGGAGGCATCATCGCCATCATCCTGGGCTCGCTCCTGCTCTTCGACGCGCCTTTCCTGAAGGTCTCGCTGCCGCTCAACCTGGCGATGGCAGTGCTGGCCGGAGCCTTCTTCCTGATCGCGGCGCGCAAGGTGATGAAGGCCCGCCGCCTGCCGGTGGCCACCGGCCAGAGCGCCATGGTCGGCGCGGTCGGCTATGCCCGCACCGCACTTTCGCCCCTCGGCCAGGTGTTTGTCCACGGGGAGATCTGGAGTGCCGAAGCGCCCGAGGGAGAGATGATAGAAAAGGGGGAAGAGATAGAGATCACCGATGTCAAAGGCCTGATGCTTAAAGTCAGGAAAACCGTTTAGGAGGTTTCAATGACCGTCGCTGGCATCCTGATACTGATTCTGGGATTCTTTATTGTGATCATCCTGCTCTCGGCGATCCGCATCGCCCGTGAATATGAGCGGGGCGTAATCTTCCGGCTGGGGCGGTTGATCGAGACCAAGGGGCCGGGCCTTTTTCTGTTGATACCATTCGTAGACCGTATGGTCAAAGTCGATCTGCGCATCGTCACCATGAGCGTGCCGCCCCAGGAGGTCATCACCCGCGACAACGTGCCGGCCAAGGTCAACGCCGTCGTCTACTTCCGGGTTATGGAACCGCATCAAGCCATCACCGAAGTAGAAGACTTCATCGTCGCCACGTCGCAGATCGCCCAGACGACGCTCCGCAGCACCCTGGGGCAATCGGACCTTGACCACCTGCTGGCCGAGCGGGACAAGATCAACCAGCGCCTGCAGCAGATCATCGATGAGCAGACGGCGCCCTGGGGCATCAAAGTAGCCACGGTCGAGATCAAGGATGTCGAGATCCCGCAGACGATGCAGCGGGCCATGGCCCGCCAGGCAGAGGCCGAGCGGGAACGGCGCGCCAAGATCATCGCCGCCGAAGGCGAGTTCCAGGCTTCGGAGAAACTGGCTCAGGCCGCCAACGTCATCGCCGCGGAGCCGATCGCGCTGCAGTTGCGCTATCTGCAGACCCTGGTCGAGGTGGCCTCGGAGCATAATTCCACGACGATCTTCCCGGTGCCCATCGACATCATCAGGGCTTTCATTGACAAGTCGGCATAAGGTCAAGTGCCCTTGCCGACTCCGATAACCGGGATGCGTGACTACTATGAGGTGCTGGGCGTCGCCCACACCGCCACCGCTAAAGAGCTGCGGGTGGCTTTCCGGCAGACCGCGGTCTGGGCTCATCCGGACCTGAACCCCGGGGACGCCGCGGCGCCAGCCCGCTTTGCCGCGGTGGTCGAAGCTTTTGAGACCCTGAGAAACCCGGAGCTGCGCGCTCTTTACGACCGGTATTTTATTGACGCTTACGGCGACAACGGACTCGCCTACATGCCGCTGTTCGGCCCGAGCCGGGCGCTGCCAGCGGATTTCCCGCGCCGCGACTACCGGCATGAGACCGAGCGCTACATCAGATCGGTGGTCTCCTGGTCTGCAGGCGACGTCGCCGCCATCGTCGGCCTGGTCATCTTCGTCTTTCTGGCTTTTTCCGTTGTGGTCCGGACACTGCTAGACATCGCCACTGCGGTTGATTCCAGCCTCGACACCGGCGCGCTGCTGGATTTACCGGTAGTCAATTCCCTACTCTGGCTGATGCAATGGGTGGTGACCCTGGGTGTCGCGTTCACTTATCTGAAATTGCGCGGCCGGCCGGTCAATCTGAAGATGCTCGGATACCGGCGGACGCCGCTGGGCCATGCGATCCTGCTGGTGGCGGGTGTCCTTGTGGGGTCATTCGTCATCCAGGCCATATACGTGCAGTTCGTCCTGCCGCAACAGGAAGAAGTGACCACCATGTTCGGGACGTCGTTCATCGGATTCATCCTGGCGATGGTGATCGTCGCCATCCTGACGCCCTTCGTCGAAGAGACCTTTTTCCGGGGCATCATCCACCGCGGTCTGGACCAGCGTTTCGGGTTCGTGCCGGGAGGCCTGCTTTCCGCGGGGATCTTCACCCTGGCCCATGTGGCCCCGACTGTGTATATCCCCATCTTCGTGCTCGGCTTCGGCTTTGCGGCTCTCTGTTCGCAGACGCAGTCGTTATGGCCGTCGATCGTCGCGCATTTCCTGTGGAATACTCTGGGTGTCGTGGCTCAGTTCCTGGGACCGGGCAACGGTTCCTGACTCACGCCAGCCGCAGTAAAATTGTTGCGCCATGCAACGGAATTTCCCAGGGTTTTCCCTGTTTGAATTTATGGTTCCCATTAAATATAGTTATGCCCGAAAAGTCAGGGTCGTTGACTTGAATCCCAAGGGAGCCGCAACACCACACTACCGGTTACCAGCCCGCGATCTGCCGCGGGGCGTGTGTGGCTTCCCGTTTTTCATCGACGGAGATCTTCAAGGGGGAAGATTGGGTCGTTGCCATGACCTGGGAAGCAGCCTGTCCGGAATCAGGGGTCTTGATTGACTCCTGACTATACCTATAGTTACCTTTCGGTGGCGGCGATGTCACTCCTGGATGTGATCTTCATCCTGGGAGTACTCGGCCTTTCCCGATTGATCCAGCGGCGGCATTCCTATCCTGAGAAGCTCCAGCCTTATGAGTGCGGCGTCCCTCCCGTTGGGGACACGCGCATCCCCTTCGCAGTCCGTTATTACATCTTCGCCCTGCTCTTCGTGGTTTTCGATGTGGAGGCTGTCTTTCTTTACCCCTGGGCTCTGGTCTTCAAATCGGTGGGCGCCCAGGGCCTCGTTGAAGTCTTGATCTTTGTGGCGGTGCTTGCCTTCGGGCTCATCTACGCCTGGGGCAAGGGAGCACTGGAATGGGTCTGAGTCCGGTTTCCTCCAAAACACACGACGCGGGCAGCCAGGTCTAAATATGTCGCTACTTGAGAATTTCAACCATCCAAATATCCTGACCACGACCACGGATCGGCTCTTCAACTGGGCGCGGTCGAACTCGTTGTGGCCGTTTACCTTCGGCCTGGCCTGCTGCACGATTGAGATGATGGCCACGGCCATGCCCCGGTATGATATGGCCCGTTTCGGCATGGAGGTCTTCCGGGCCACCCCCCGGCAGGCGGATGTGATGATTGTCAACGGCACCATCACCGAGAAGATGGCGCCGGTCATGGTCCATCTATATCACCAGATGGCGGAACCCCGCTGGGTGGTGGCGATGGGCGCCTGTGCCTCCAGCGGCGGCATGTTCTGGGATTCCTACAACGTCGTGCAGGGCGCCGAGATGCTGGTGCCGGTCGATGTTTACATCCCCGGTTGCCCGCCCCGCCCGGAAGCGCTGATCTTCGGCATGATGCAGCTACAGCAGAAAGTCAGGCTGGAGACCCAGGTAGGCCGCGCCAAGCTGCTCGCCTCCGGTCCGTTCGGCGGCCGGAACCCCATGGGCCGCGAAACTATCGTCGCTCCTGGAGACGAAGAATCATGAGCGAAGGGATCGCCACAATTTTGGAAGCACGGGAATTGGCCGAGACGCTGCTGGATGGCTTCCTCGAAGAGGTCGCGCAGATCGACGACCGGCTGATACTGGGCGTGGCGGCCAACGACCTGCCGGAAGCGGCCCGGCGCCTGCGTGATGACGAGCGGCTCTCCTGCCGGTACTTAAGTTTTGTGGGCGGCGTGGACCAGGTCGATTACATGGAGGCCATCTATCTGCTGCGCTCCATGGAGCATCCGTTCCTGGTGCAGATCGGCGTCAAGCTCGACCGCAAGAACCCCGTGGTGCCGACCGTGACCCACATCTGGACCGGGGCCAACTGGCACGAACGCGAGACATTCGACCTGTTCGGCATCCGCTTCGAGCGGCATCCCGACTTAAGGCGACTGCTCAACCGGGAGGACATGGACGTCTTCCCGCTGCGCAAGGACGCGCGGCCCCACCGGCCGTTGCGCCCTGAATGGCGCTGGGATCAGGAGCCGCCCCTGCGTCTGCCCGGCGAGCCTCCCCGGAGGAAAAGATCATGAGGGGGCGGCCGGAGGAATGGCTGGATGAAGGGGAAGATCTGAGCGGCATCGGCAGCCCGGTGCTGCATCTGGAGGAGATGCTCCTTAACATGGGGCCGCAGCACCCTTCCACGCATGGCGTGCTCAGGCTCAAACTGCATCTGGACGGCGAGCTGGTGATCAGCGTCGACCCGGTGATCGGGTATTTACACCGCG
>Ga0172371_10009302_pt1 | contig 13535 bp, 9 predicted proteins | sample Lak12m_FD_114543 | JGI IMG/M metagenome (GOLD analysis project Ga0172371, IMG submission 114543) | Freshwater microbial communities from Kabuno Bay, South-Kivu, Congo - kab_022012_12m | ecosystem: Environmental > Aquatic > Freshwater > Lake | place: Democratic Republic of the Congo: South-Kivu... | reverse complement strand
GTACTGGCCACCTGCGCCCAACAGAGCCGCTCGGCCTTCGAGTTCATCTACCACTCGATCATCGCCTACTTCACCGACCAACCCTTCCCCTCCCTCCTGCCGCTACCTCCGTGACCGCGCACCCAAATAAGAATAGACGCGCCACTACTTCTGACCCCCGATCACCGACCGCTGACCTCTGCCTTCGCCCAGCAGTCACGCATGGTGGTGATGCTCTGCCGGGCAATCCGTTCGGGGCCGGGCTTGTCGCTGAAGACTTCCACGGAAATCCAGCCGCGGTAGTCGATTTCCTTCAGGGCCCGGAAGATCGGTACGAAATCGAGTTTGCCGAAGCCGGGGCCGAGGCCGTTGGGGTCGTTGGCGTGGAAGTGGACGAGCACGGACCGATACTTGCGGATCAACTCCGGGATCGGCGTCGCCTCGCTCGACATGGCCAGGCAGTCCAAGTGCAGGCGGCACGGCGGCGAGTCGACCATGCCGATCAATTCGACGGCATCGGCGGCCGTGGTGAGGAAATTCGTGACGGTCGGCGCGAGGGGCTCCAGCAAGAGCATCACGCCGGTTTTCTCCAGCGCGGGGAGGAGGGCGTGGATCACGTCGGCGGCGTGCTGCATCCCCACCTTGCGGTCCATGCCGGGAGCCAGGTCCCGCTGCTTCGGGGAGCCAAACACCAAAACCTTCCCACCGAGGTCGGCACAGAACCGGGCCAGCTCGCCCAGGTATTCCACGGTGCGACGGCGGACTGCGGCATCGGCGCTGGTCAGGTGGAACCCCCGGGTCTTGGCCAGGATCCAATGGAGCCCCACGACTTCCAGCCCGGCCTTCTCGGCCTGGCGTCGCACCTCGGTCCGCTTGGCGGCCGGGATGCGCGTGACGTAGTCGGCGATGGTGAACGGGGCGATCTCGATCCCCGTGTAGCCGCACTGGGCGGCCAGCGCGAAGGCCCTGTCGAAGGGCCAATCCTTGAACGTCTCGTTGCAGATGGCGTACTTCGCGCCCGGCCGAGCCGCCGCAGTCGCCGCCCCAACGCCTGCCGCCATGGAGCCGACAGCGCCCACGCCGGCGCCCGTTGTGAGCAACGCTTGGGCAAGAAACGTCCGCCTCGTCACTTGGGCCATGCCAGGTTCCTTTCGTTCTGTGGAAGACCACGGATGGCAAAACGCGGCCATCGCCAGCAACCAAAGCATCAAGGGTTCAGGGTTCAGCACTTGAGAAATGAATACGGAATACAGGATACTGAACGGAGATCGGACCCCTGACCATGGCATTCCGCCTTCCGTATTGCTTGTTCCGTATTTGCTATTCATTCCCTCTTCGGTATTCATTCCCTCCATTGAGGAGAACATCGATGGGAAGCGATGAAGGCGGAACCCTTGGTTGCCCGGGGCACGCCGCAACGTGCCATCCGCGGTCTTTCAACCCAGCCGAGCATACTGCCTCCGAGAGGGCCACGCAAGCGAGGGCATGGCGCCCAAATCCAGATGCTTGTACTGCCTGACGCGGGATGGTAAGATCGGCCCGTCATATCCACGAGCACGGAGACTCGACTGGTGGCTTCTTTGACGGCCTGGCGACTTCAACTGGGGGAGGAAGAGGAATGAGTACGAGCGGGCATTCCGTCGAGGGGACGGCCTCCGGCCCGGAGGCATCGCGGCCTGGTGAAAGCTCCAAGATTACTCGCGCGCACTGGCTGGTGCTGATCGCGGCGGTCTTGGGCTGGATGTTCGACGGCGTGGAGATTGCCCTGCCGCCGATCATGGGCCGGCCGGCGCTGATCGAGCTTCTGGGTCCGGAGCGCGCCAGCGACCAGAACATCGGGCCTCTGCTGGGAGTGCTGGGCGCGATGGTCCTGGTCGGCGCGGCGGCCGGCGGGGTCTTGTTCGGCTGGCTGGGCGACCGCTACGGGCGCGTGCGGACCATGATCTTCAGCGTGCTGACCTACTCGCTCTTCACCGGGGCCGCCTATTGGGCGCTCGTCCCGTGGCACCTGATGATTCTTCGGTTCATTGCCTCGATGGGGATGGGGGGCCAGTGGTCCCTGGGCGTCGCCCTGGTGGTCGAATGTTGGCCCGGCCTCACGCGGCCGCTGCTGGCCGGCGTGATCGGGGCGGCCGCCAACGTGGGCTTCCTCATGATCTCCGTGCTCAGTTGGGTGTTTCCCGTGCATCCCGAGTCGTGGCGATGGATCATGCTGGCCGGGGCCTCGCCCGCCGTGCTGGTATTCTTCATCGTGCTGTTCGTCCCGGAATCCGAACGGTGGAAAGCGGCGGTAAAGAAAAAGGCCGTACATTCGCCCATCCGGGAGGTATTCTCCGGCGACTTGCGCCCCAAGACGTTGGTCGCCATTACGCTTGCCGCCATTGCCCTGTTGGGCACGTGGGGCTCGGTCCAATGGATCCCCTACTGGGTCGACAAGACTCTCATGCCCGGCGACCCGAGCGCCAAGGCCCTCACGCAAATCTGGTCCTCCATTGGGGCGATCATCGGTTGCCTCATTGCGCCGCTTTCGGGCGGACGCTGGGGCCGGCGGCCGGCCTACTTCGCCATGTGCCTCATCTCCCTTGTCTCATGCCTCTACACGTTCCTTGTCCTGAAGACCTTTGACTGGTGGTTCCTGGCCGTGATGACGCTAGTGGGCGGGGTCACCGCATCGTTCTACGGTTGGCTCCCGTTGTACCTGCCGGAGCTTTTCCCCACGCGGGTCCGCGCTACGGGCCAAGGCTTGAGCTTCAACTTCGGCCGCATCCTGGCGGCGATCGGCGTGCTGGTCGGCACCGGACCGTTGGTCGCCCTGTTCGGCGGCTACGAGAAGGCCGGGGCAATCATCAGCCTGGTGTACGTGCTCGGACTGTTCGTCATCTGGCTCGCCCCGGAAACGCACGGGCAGCCGCTGCCGGATTGAGCTTTAGTAATTGAACCGCACGCCCCGGGCCCGCAGGTCGGCGACCAGTTGCGGCGGGGAGACGAACTGCACGGCGTCGAGGCCCGCGGCCCGGGCGCCGGCCACGTGGCCCGGCAGGTCGTCGGTGAAGAAGATCGCCTCCGGGGCGACGCCGGCCAATTGGGCCGCCGCCTCGAAGATCGCCGCCTCCGGCTTGGCCGCTCCGATCCGGTAGCTTAGGGCATGCACCCCAAAGAATTCGCCGAGCAACGGGAAGCGTCGCAGGCAGTGCTCCCAGTGGCTCTCGCAGGTGTTCGACAGAATGCCCATGCGCCAGCCGGCCCGATAGAGGTGGACCGCCACGGGGATCATGCTCGCGTTGAGCTCGAAGATGTCGCTCCCGGCGGAGATCAGGGCGCCGAGGTCGGGCCGTGTCCCGGTCGCCCGGCAGAAGCCCTCGAAGAACTCCCGCGTGCTGATCCGCCCCCGCTCGTACTCCTTCTGGAGCGGATGCTCCAGCAGCACCTGGTACACGCGGGCCGGATCGATCGCCGCCACCTCGCCCATCTGCCGGCACATCACGCCGACGTCGAAGTTCACCAACACCATGCCGAGGTCGAAGTAGAGGAAGTTGGGTGGGGCCATGGCGAAGAAGGAGCTATCAGTCTTCAGCTTTCAGCGATCAGCCGTCAGCTATTTGGGTACAGGACAACCGGGTCGGTGGATCGAGCGAGAGCCATCGCCCTTTGGCTCGCCATTCTAAAATCGGATTGCCCGACGCCGCAAGGGCAGTTCCGGCAATCCGCGAGACAAAAGGGCATCGCCGCCGGGCCGACACGGCCCGGCTCTGAAAGCCGAAAGCTGATTGCTGAAAGCTGACAGCTACTCCTCACAGCTCCTTGATCGCGATGTCCTTGTACCATGCCTCGCTGGGCGGGCCGCCGTGGATTTGGAGGCCGAGGATGCCTTGGCGCGGAATGGCCGGGTCCTTCTCCGTGAAGTCGGCCGTCTTGTGGCCGTTGATCCAGAGCTGCACGTGGTCCTTTTCGCAGCGAATCATGTACTCGTTCCACTGGTCGCGCTTGAGGAACTTGTCGACCTCTTCGCTCGAAGGAGGCCGGGTGAGCTTGCCCCGCCGGCTCTCGTCGTAGAGGCAGCCCCAGTAGCCGTCGGCCAGGTCGGCTTGGTAGCCGATCACCTCATGATGATTGGGGATCCGCTTGCTGCGGACCTGCACTCCGGCATTGGCCCCTTTGCCGAGGATCTTGAACTTCACCCGCAGCTCGAAGTCGCCGTACTGCTTGGTGGTGCAGAGGAACTCGTTGTGCGCAAGCGGCTTTTCGAGCGTCCCGCCCACAATCGCCCCGTCGATAATGCGGAAGACCTTCAGATTCCCCTCCCAGCCCTGGAAGGTCTTGCCGTCGAACAGCGGCACGAACTTGCCTCGATCGGCCGGCTGATCATCGGCCAGCGCAACGGCAGCCAGGAGCAGGGGAAATAGTCCCAAAGCAAATCGTCGCATTAGAGATCTCCTCACAGAAGTGCCGGTGCCTCTTCTCTGATCCTTGCCGTCGGTTACACAGTCAAGGTCATGGCGATCTTGCCCACGGATGTCAAAGTCCCGATCCAGCGGAACGCGCGAACAGAGAAGAGGCACCGGTACTCCGTTCGCCACCTTGAAGGGAGGCTCATCATCGCAACTTGGCCCGCGCCTCAGCCTCAACACGCTCCCAGGGAGCCGCGATTGAGGAGATCCCAGCGAAGCGTCGTTCCTCCGCAGGCACCCGCCCCACAATCATGATACTGAAAGCGATTCCCCCCGCCACTGGCGAGGTCGGCGGCGGCGGCCTAGAATGATTGTTTTGCCGCTCTCAATAGGACGAAGGACCCCATCCATGCGATCCGACACCATCAAACTTGGCGATGCCCGAGCCCCCCACCGCAGCCTCCTCCGCGCCACCGGCGTGACCGACGACGATTTCCGAAAGCCGTTCATCGCCGTCTGCAACAGTTACACCGACATCATTCCCGGGCACGTCCATTTGGACAAGGTCGGCGAGTATGTGAAGCAGTGCGTGCGCGAGGCCGGCGGGGTGCCGTTCGTGTTCAACACGATCGGCATCGACGACGGCATCGCCATGGGCCACAGCGGCATGAAGTTCTCGCTGGCCAGCCGCGAGCTGATCGCCGACTGCGTGGAGACGATGCTCCAGGCCCACTGCTTCGACGGCATGATCTGCATCCCCAACTGCGACAAGATCGTGCCGGGGATGCTCATGGCCGCGGTCCGCTGCAACCTGCCGACGATCTTCGTGAGCGGCGGGCCCATGGAGGCCGGCAAGATGCCCGACGGGCGCACGGTCGATCTGGTCGACGTGTTCTCCGGCGCCGCGGCCAGGCAGCGGGGCGGCATCTCGTCCGAAGAGCTTCTGGCCCTGGAAAAGGCCGGCTGCCCGACCTGCGGCTCCTGTTCCGGAATGTTCACGGCCAACAGCATGAACTGCCTCTGCGAGGCCCTGGGCATGGCCCTGCCGACCAACGGCACGCTCCTGGCCACCAGCGCCGACCGCAAGCGGCTCTTCCGCCACGCCGCGCAGCGGATCGTGGAGATGGTCCTTCAGTTCGAGAAGCTGGGCGAGGGCCACGGGCTGTTGCCCCGCGAGATCATCACCGCCGAATCGATCGACAACGCCATGATCCTCGACATGGCCATGGGCGGGAGCACGAACACGGTGCTGCACACCCTGGCCATCGCCTACGAGGCCGGCATCCCATTCGACCTCCAGCGGATCAACCAGCTCAGCCGCCGCACGCCCAACCTCTGCAAAGTGGCCCCCAGCAGCCATTACCACGTGGAGGACGTTCACAACTCGGGCGGGATCCACACGATCCTGGGGGCCGTCGGCCGCGGTCGGCCGGGGCTCTTGCACCTCGACTGTCCCACCGTGAGCGGCAAGACCCTCGGCGGGAACATTGCGGAGTACGACGTCCGCGCCAAGAGTCCCAGCCAAGAGGCCCTCGAACTGGCCGCCGTCACCGCCGGGCACCACCGCACCAGCCAAGGGATGACCGTGGCCCGGCAGGCCAAGTCGGTCCGCGAGCTGACCAAGGAGCAACTGGGCTTCGATCCTTACGACTGTATCCGCGAGGCCGACGAGGCCTACAGCCAGGAGGGCGGGCTGGCGATCCTCCACGGCAATCTCGCGCCCAAGGGAGCGGTGGTGAAGGCCGCCGGCGTGCGGCCCGAGATGCTCAAGCACACCGGCCCCGCGGTCATCTTCGAGTCGGAGCCCGACGCTTACGCGGGCATCGTCAACGGCAAGGTGAAGGCCGGCGACGTGGTGGTGATTCGGTACGAAGGCCCTCGCGGCGGGCCGGGAATGCAGGAGATGCTCGCCCCCACCTCCGCGATCAAGGGCGTGGGCCTCGACGACAAAGTGGCCCTGGTGACCGACGGCCGATTCTCCGGCGGCACGGCCGGGGCCTGCATCGGCCACGTCAGCCCCGAGGCCGCGGCCGCCGGCCCGATCGGACTCCTCCAAGACGGCGACATCATCGAGATCGACATCCCCGGCCACACCATCAGCGTCCGCCTCAGCGAGAAGGATCTGGCCGAGCGGGCCAAGCAGTGGAAGCCCATCGAGCCCCGCTTCAAGTCCGGCTTCCTGTCCAAGTACGCCACCATGGCCACCAGCGCCGACACCGGCGCGGTGCTGAAGTGGGGGACGGGGGAATAGGGATCGGAGGTCGGAGATTGGGGCCTCGTAGCACAGCCATCTTGGCTGTTCGACGACAGGCTGGAAGCCTGTGCTACCTGCTCCCCTCTCCCGTTTCGGGAGAGGGGCAAGGGGTGAGGGCACTCGAACCGGAGCGACGGCTGCGCCCGATGCTCGGAGGCGAGGCTACTTGCCCAGGTAGACCGTCTGGGTCGGGTAGGCGAATTCGATCCCTTGTCGCTGGAAGTGCTCGACGAGGGCGAGATTGATGGCCTGCTGCACGTCCATGTAGACGTTGTAGTCGGCGTCGAGCACGTAGTAGACGACCTCGAAGAGGAGGGCCGAGTCGCCGAAGGACTTGAAGTGGGCCCGATCCGGGCGAACCCGCTCCTGGGCCCGCACGATGTCGCCCAGCGCCGCGGGAAGGGCGGCGAGCTTCTCCAGGGGCGTCTGGTAGGTGACGCCGACCGTGAACACCACGCGGCGCTCCCGCATGCGCTTGTAGTTGCTGATCCGGCTCTTGAGCAGATCGGCGTTGGAGAAGACCAACTGCTCGCCGGAAAGGCTACGCAGCCGCGTCGTCTTCACCCCGATGTGCTCCACCGTGCCCATGTGCTGGTCGACGATAATGAAGTCGCCCAGCACGAACGGCTTGTCGAGCACGATGGAGAGGGAAGCGAAGAGGTCGCCCAGGACGTTCTGGGCGGCCAGCGCGATCGCGATGCCGCCGATCCCGAGACCGGCGACCAAGGCGGTCACGTCGATGCCGGCATTCTGCAAGACGAGGAGCAGCGCCAACGACCAAAGGACCAGCTTGCCGAGAAACCCGAGCATCGAGACCGTGGTCGCGACGGCGGCATCCTTCTCGATCTGGCGCCGGACGACCTGGGATACGAGATGATTCAGCAGAGCGCTGCCCCAGATCGCCCCTTGCAGCAAGAGGGCCACGACCATCACGGTGTTTCTCAGTTCGGCCTTCAACCCGAGGGGCACTGTGCCCAGATAGGCGGCCAGGACCAGGAGGAACCAGAGGCTGGCGCGATCGGGCAACTCCGCGACGGCCAGCGCCCACGGGGAATGCCATTTCTCCGCCCACGCCCTGCCGTGCCGCGTCAAGAGCCTCTTGAGCATTCGAAGGGCCACCAGCGCGATGAGGAACACCGCCAGCGCGAGCAGCCACTTCTCCACGACATCCCAAGGGATGCCGCGCGGAGCCACATCCTCGAAGGCGTCTACCAGCCGGTCGATCACGGACATTCTCCCCGCACCCCGAACCGTTTGCTCCGTCAGCCCGAGGTGATGCTATCCTTCTCCGTGGCTGCGGTCAAGCGTTGGCTCCCAGAGCGGGCATGAGCATGTAGGGTGGGTCGAGCGAAGCGAGCCCCACCAATCAGGCTTCGGGTCTGTGTTCGCGGCTCTGGTGGGGCTCGCTTCGCTCGACCCACCCTACAAACCTATTTCTTCAGCTCGAACGTGACCGAGACGTTGGCGCGGATGGAGAGTTTGCCGAGGGCCATGGTGTCGGAAATCTCGCCCGATCCCCCGGCGACGTTCTGGGCGACGTTCTGGCTCATTCCTTGGTGGCGGCCGTATCCCCCTCCCCACCAGCTCGAATAGTACCACCAGGGCGAGCCCGAGGAGTTTTCGCTGATCTGGACCGGCCCGCCGATCGTCTGACCCAGCACCGCGGCCATCTTTTCGGCCTTTTCCTTGGCGGCCTTCAGGGCAAGCTCGCGGGCCTGCTCCCGGTATTTTTTGAATTCGGTGGTCTGGAAATCGACGCCGTGGATGTAGTTCACTCCCGCCTCCAGCACCTTGGTCACCAGTTCCTCTACCTTCTCGGTCTCCGAGAGCGTGACCACGAAGGTGTTGCGGACGAAATAGCCGAGAAAATCCGTCTTACGGTAGTCGTCCTTGTAGCGTGGCTCGATGGAAAGATGGTCGGTTTGGATTTCCTTCTCCCGGACACCGCACTGCGTGATCGCGGCCACGGCCTTCTTCAAGATGTCGCTGTTCTTCTGTTTGGCCAGCATGATCTCGGCGTCCCACGTCTCGATGCCGAAGCTGACCACGATCTTGTCCGGCTTCACATTCACCACGGCCTCGCCCGTGACGTTGATCTTGGGACGGTCGTCGTACAGATACGTCTGCTGCGCGGCGACCGGCGATGCGGCCGCCACCCAGGCCAAGAGCCCCAATACCCCAATAACGGTCGCCTTCATATCCTGTCCTTTCATCGGAACGACCCAGGAATCGGAACCACGCTTGCGCCCGACAGAAGCCGCCGGGCATATTCCCGTCGGCAGCTCGAAGGTTGCCTTCGCTTTAGACGCAACGAGTCGGCCCGAAGTTCCTCCGGTTCTGCCGAATGGGGTCTGGTGGGGCGGCCCGCTAGAGCGACGGCGTTCGACGGGCACGCTATTGGGATGGGTCCCCGCCCGCGGCCCTTCAAGACCATTTTTCTATGACCCCACCGAGGTTAACGGCGTAGAGTGCCACCCGTCCGAAAAAGTTGAAAATCAAGACCTGACTCCAAGGTTCCCCCCAAGGTTCCCCAAGGTCCCCGACCCCAAGGTCCCCAACCGCTACGCGGTTCCCTAACGTGCCTCGTCGGCCTGACCCTGAAAGTGCGAAGAGCGAATCTGGCGATCAGGTGGCACGCTTTGAGGCATTGCGAGGCGGGTGACAGAGCCGAGTTGCGATTCACCACGCCCATCGCTCCGCTCTGGGCGTGCCACCCGGCCGATGGATTGCGGCGGCACCTTGCCGGCGGCAAAATCATATGGTTGGGCGGACGACGGGAACGCTGCCGATCGAGCGACAGGATACGCCACCAAAGTCGAGATTGAGAGCAACGGTTGCCTATAGGCGGAACGCATGGCTAAGACACGCCCAAGTATTCCCGCAGCACTTCGCGAAAAGGTGCTCGAGGAATTCAACCACCGCTGCGCCGTCTGCGGCGCTGTTGGGCCGCAGGTCCATCACATAGATGAAAACCCAGCCAATAACAAATTATCGAACCTGATTCCGCTGTGTCCAAATTGTCATCTAACGGATAACCACAATCCCACAAAAAGGACAGAACCAGCGAAACTCAAGTTATTCCGAAATTACAAGGATCCGACGATCCTCAAGCCGCAGTTTCATGCGTTGTTTCTGCGAATACAGTTTCTTGATGCCATCGAAGAAACCGCAGAGGTCGACGACCTTGACGCGTCGGCGCGTGAACTTGTCGCATTTGTGCAAGAGTTGGAGATGGGGGCATTCTATGCCAGACAACTCAATCACTTGATCGCCCAGCCCAAACGAGTGGGAGCGTTTGTCTTGGGCGATCCAGTGTCCGAACAGAGATACCGGGAGCAATGCAGAAGCCAGGATGCAGAATACAGACGACAACTCATCAGGAATCGGGAGCGCGTATGGGACCTAGTTGTAGAGCTGCTCCGCTTTCAAAAATGGGGATAACCTTAAGAGGTGAATACGGCAGGGTGGCATGCTCTCACGACGCCAAGCGTCGGGTGAGCATGGGAATCGTCGTCAAGGTATCCATGCCGACCCTCGGCTGCGCCGAGTGACGGCATGCCACCCAACCGACTTTCCTTACTTTTTCTATCCTGACCCCTGAACCCTCTCAATACTCCCTCCGGTGCACCCGCGCCTGGACGCGGCCCGGGAGGCCTTGGATTCGCAAGAAACCTTCGGCGTCGGTTTGGTTGTAGCTGCCGCCGCCTTCCATGGTGGCGATCCCCTCGTCGTAGAGGCTGTTGGGGCTGGTGCGGCTGTCGACGGTGAGGTTGCCCTTGTAGAGTTTCAGGCGGACTTCGCCGGTGACCGGCTTTTGGGCCTGGCGCATGAAGGCCATGAGGGCATCGAGCTTGGCGTGGTACCAGAAGCCGTAGTAGACCATCTCGGCCACTTCCGGGGCGAGCCGGTCGCGGAGGTGCACGAGGTCGCGGTCGAGGGTCAATTGCTCCAGCAGGCGGTGGGCCTCGTAGAGGATGGTCATGCCCGGCGACTCGTACACCCCGCGGCTCTTCATGCCCACGAAGCGGTTCTCGACCATGTCGACCCGGCCGATCCCATTGCGCCCGCCGATCTGGTTCAAGGCGGCCACGATCTCGTAGGCCCCCATCTTCCGGCCGTTCACGCTCACCGGAACGCCGGAGTCGAAGCCCACGCTCACCGGTTCCACCTTATCGGGCGCCTGCTGCGGCGAGACGGTCATGCCGAACTCGACCAGCTCGACTCCGTTGACCGAAAGGTCTTCCAGCTTGCCGGCCTCGTAGCTGATGTGGAGGCAGTTTTCGTCGGAGCTGTACGGCTTGGACACGGACGCCTTGACCGGAATCTGCTTCTGGTTGCAGTAGGCGATCATGTCCGTGCGCCCGGGGAAGGTCTTGCGGAACCGTTCGATCCGCCATGGGGCGATGACCCGCACCGCCGGATTCAGCGCCTCGGCCGCAAGCTGGAAGCGGCACTGATCGTTTCCCTTTCCGGTGGCGCCGTGGGCGAAGGCGTCGGCCCCGGCCTCCCGGGCTGCCTGGACGCACTTCTTGGCGATCAGCGGCCGGGCGATCGACGTGCCCAGCAGGTACACCGCCTCGTACTTGGCCTGCCACTGGAGCACGGGAAAGGCGAAATCGCGGCAGAGTTCCTCTTTGGCGTCGACGATCTTGGCCGACTTGGCCCCGATCCGCCGGGCCTTGTCCAAAATGGCCTGGCGGTCCTCGCACGGCTGCCCGAGGTCGACGTACACCGCATGCACCTCGTATCCCTCGTCCATCAGCCAGCCCAAAATCACCGACGTATCCAACCCGCCCGAGTAGGCCAGTACACAGCTTGGCATGAGAGTCGCTTCCTCTTTTGATCCAGGTTTGCCCGGCAAAACGGATATTCTGACAGAGCCGTTCGGGGCCGACAAGGTTCACCCCGGCCGCCGGGTGGATCGGCTTGACTCCCACTGGAGTGGGATTAGAGTGGTAAGGGGTCAGGAGGGACAGTGGTTCAGAGTTCAGGATTTGGGATTCAGGACTTGGGGCTTGGGGTTCGGGATTTGAAATGGGACGTCGATGTGAAGTCCTGAACCCTGAATCCTCTGCCCCATCGAGTCTCCCCGAGAAGACGAGAAACGGACGGATAGTAGCCCAGGTTCGCCCGAGCATGTTTTGGATTGCACTGGTTTCCTACGTCTTGCAGGTCGTTACGGCATGGGCCGCCGACGCGCCCGTGCCGTCGGCAACGGCGGGCCAAGCGTCGCGCGAGATTGCGGTGCCGGTTCAGGTCGTTGCGTCGGACGACGACGCCCGGGCGGAGCAGGCGGAGATATCCATCTTTGTCCTCAGCCAGGAGGCTGGGCACGGGCGGCGGGGCAAATTGATCGTCCGCTCCGCCACCGGCGCGAAGGGAGAACAGTGCGTGGTGCGTCTCGCTCCGTCGCTCGCTCCGGTGCTGATCGAGGCCCGCCAGGTCGGCGGCAGCAGATCGGTCCTGGGGTCGACGGTGATCGCCTTCGACCGCGAGCGCTCGGTCTGGAAACCCCAGGCCGGACTGATCGGCAGGTCGCCCCGCGAATCACGTGCCACGGAGTTGCTCCAGGAGCGGGCCACCCAACCGACGCTCTTCGTGAAGATCCCCGATCGCGGCCCCGCGCGGATCTACGTGGTGGCCTCGCACTATGAGCGGCTGCCCAACTTCGCCGAGGTGATGATCTTCGCCATGAACGGCAAGTGCATCCGCCGCGGGTTTCCGCGGGGCACGGGCGAAGGTTTCGATGCGGAGCGCTACCGGCCGCTCGACCCCGGATATCGGCGACTCCTGGTCGTTGCCCGGGGCTGGCAGAACGGCCGTTTGCTCTCCGGGTCAGTGCTCCTGGTGTTCGACCGCAACAATTGGCGGCCGGTCACGCGGTACGAGCAGTTCGTGGGCGACCCTGGGAAGCGATCGGGCGATTGGCAGGCTGCGACCGACTACGACTCCGCCACGGGCCAGTTCGAGCCGATCCTCGACGGCGCGTTGTGGTCGCCGAGCCAGATCCGGGTCCCGGTGCCGGCCCATCCGCTGCCCCTCTGGAAGCCCGGCGAGTCGGTCGACGCCCCGCCCTCGCCCCCATCGTCCTGTTGCCGGGATGCGCAAGTACCGGTCGAGGAGGAGTTGCTGAAGGGTATTCGGAAGGAATTCGGCTTGGGCAAGGAGCCCCTTGCCGCGCCGGCCATCGAGAACCTCGCCTCGCGCGAGGCGGCCATCGTCGAGGCCGGACGCCCCCTCGCTCCCGGTCACAAGTGGGCCGACTTCGGCCATCGCTGGGTCCGCGGCCCCTCGAACATGTACTGGCAAGCCGCCCTCGACAAGGACAAGCTCTGAATCGCCCCGGGGGCATCCGGCGACCATGCACCCGGAGCGCGCAACCGCTTCCTTATCCGGCGTTCCGGTCGGGCTCGGCGGTAGCCTGGAAAGCACCCTTGTTTGGTTCTTCCGCCCGTTCGTGGCGATTCCCGCTCTTCAACGCCTTGCGTCTCCAGAACACCAGAAGGATCAAGCTGACAGCCCCGACAACCAGCATTCCCCGCTTTGAGCCCCCCGTTTGGCCGAACTCGTGTAGAGGCGTGACGAGAATGAAGAAAGACGCCGAGCCGATGACTAACGACACGAGGTGCCGTACCGTTCTCCTCCGATGGAAGACCTCGAAGAAGACGAAAGCCAAGGCGGCGACAACCCCCACGCGGCACCTTCTCCACCGCCTCCCGATGCACTGCACTTCCCCTCCTGGGCACGATCTTGGGCACCGACCTGCCTGCCCCTGTCCACGCCAGCATCATGTGCGGTCTCCGGTAGTGGGGCATCACCTCGATCCGCCGCCCAACGGCTTCGATCCTGGGCGGGTGAAAAGTCGGTCCTTGAAAGATGCCGCCTGGATCCCGGTTCTGTTCCAGGCATCTCGG
>Ga0172371_10009301_pt1 | contig 13537 bp, 8 predicted proteins | sample Lak12m_FD_114543 | JGI IMG/M metagenome (GOLD analysis project Ga0172371, IMG submission 114543) | Freshwater microbial communities from Kabuno Bay, South-Kivu, Congo - kab_022012_12m | ecosystem: Environmental > Aquatic > Freshwater > Lake | place: Democratic Republic of the Congo: South-Kivu... | reverse complement strand
TGCGGATTGGTCACGTAATGGTGATATTCGAGTCTGAGACGGCCCAGTTTCTTTGTCATTTCTCCGCAGCTTGCTGCCTGAGTTGTGCTGTCGAAGAGCGTTAGCAGGCCGAGCAGTGTGGCCGGCAACCATATGGTCCTTATAGGTTTCACGGTGGGATCTTATACCACTTTCCATTCAGTCGAGCCAATTCCTGTCTGCTACGAGGACGGAGTGTCGTCTTGTTACATGCTCAGGAGCTTTCTCCACGTAGACAGGCCCTTGAACCGAATATTCTGCGGGTCTTCCTTGTTCAGGTCTGGCGGACAGCCCAATTTCCAGTTCCCGACAAGCAAGAACGGAGCCCAATAATAAGGGTGACTGGTGCCCGAATTCCGCAGAAGGCTTAGTTTGGCTTCGCGCAGAGCCTCTGACTTTGAGCCTTCCTTTAGATGGCGGTACATGTCGATGAAAAGTTTCGCGGTGCTTTCGTCATTGACCTGCCACATGCTCAAGATCACCGAATCCGTGCCTGCAAAGAGAAACGCCCTCGCCAATCCTTGGAGTACGCTGGAATCCGAGGACACTGACTTGGAGGGAGCAAGGCAAGACGAAATCACCACTAAGTCCGAGTTGAGTTTAAGCCCGAAAACCTCCCCGAGCTGCAGGAATCCGTCGTTTTCCTGATCGCCGTACAGCGAGAAGACGATTGCCGGCTGATTCTGAGATCTCCCGGAACCACTCAGAATTACTCCATGGGTTGCAAGGTGCAGGTAATTGTAACGGGTGAGATCAGCCTTCTTGAAAAGCGTCTCGGTAGCCTGGGCTCCAAGATACGTCTGGGTCGGCCCTCCTACGATCTTGACGATTTCAGAGATTTCTTTGCGCGCGCCGGGAAGGGGACGCAACCCCGATCCTCGTTGGCCGCGGTCGGCAGGCGCGAACATGGCCATGAGCTTGTCGGCTCCTGGATTAAATTCCCTTTTGGCCTCCGAGTCCGTGTAGAGCGCGTCGCCGAACGCGACAAGATTCCACCCCGGTTTACGGTCTCGCTGCCTGGATCGAACATGGGACAGCACCGAACACGACGGTGCATAGGAGAACGCGTACTTTTCCACCAAGTGCGTGGGACGGTCGGACGCGGACCAGAACCGCTTGGCGGCATGAGCACCTGAATCTACCAGCATCTCGAAAGGAAGCGACGAGAGAGGCCCGTGCGGCACGATCATGACCGTCTTCTTGGCTGCCAGAAAGTACTCGACGGGTTTGATGAGCTTGGAATAGATCCGATAGGCTACTGAGGGATCCCAACTTGCCTGCATTTCAGCCTTGTACAGAGGCCTCGTGAGAACATCCACATCTCGTTCGAGGTCTTTCAGGGCATAGTCCACGGAAAAAGTGTGGAATCTGTTCCTGTCCATGACAAATAGATAGGTGCGGCTACGGGTTACCATGAACTCCAAAATCGCTTCATCGGGATCGATGACATTCTTTTGCAGATGGCGTACTGAAACCGGCCTCGGATACCTGAGGTCCGCGTATGACGGATATTCTTTGGTCAGTTTGTCCTTCAGGGCCATGAAGGCCTTTTCCTTGGCCCTGCGCTCTTCCAGCAGCTTCTTCACGAGGGCCTGGTCCTGACTGGTCCGGGAGAGTTCTTCGAAGAGCCGGGCCTTAAGCCTTCTGAGGCTGAGCTTCAAGCTCTTCTCCTTGATCAGCAGCTCGTTAGGCAAGTCGGAGAAGCTGTCCACATTGATGCGCGAAAGCATGGCGTCAAATTCCGCTGCCTTCAATTTCTCGACAATTTTCAGGGCCTCCTGATCGTAGGCTCCCTGTGGATCCTTCTTCGCGAGCCTCATGAGCACTCGCAGGGTCGTCTCGAACAGACCTTTTTTGCCTCCGAATATGAAGTTATCCTCGTCGGATTCTTCGATGATGTCAGCCTCCATGGCCTCCAGAATAGTTATGGCCTTTCGATAAGCTTCCAGCGCCTCGCCGAAGCTCTGTTTGCCTTCCAGGTTTCGGCCCATGATGAAGTAGGCCTTCCAGAGCATTCCTCGGTCTTCGGAGCACTGGGATATTTCAAACGCGTGCTTGAGGTCGGTAACAGCGGCTTCGAAATTCCCCTGAGTCGACGTGACCAAGGCAATTTGGAGCAGGTTTTCATTTAGTCCGCGGCGGTCGCCCAATTTCGAGCGCTTTTCATAGGCCTCACGATAATTCTCCAGCGCGAGACTCTGGCGACCCAGAATCTGGTACGAGGTTCCAATCCTGGTAAGTGCGCGGGCTTGCGTTCGTTCGTCAGAGGTCTCCCGTGCCAGCGCCAAAGCCCTGAGCTGGTACTTGAGGGCTCCATCGGTATCGCCAAGTTTGCTGACGCAGTCTCCCAGGCGAATCAGTTCACTTTTTTGCGCTGCAACATTGCGCGTTTCCCCGTGTGTTCTGAGAGCATCTTCCAGAAAGTCTTTTGCCTTTCCGTACTCTTCCATTTGGTAATAGATGTTGCCGATTCGGTCGTAAACCTTGCCCAGCACCGTATCATTCCCCGGGGCCTGCGATACCGCCAAGGCTTTGTGGTAATGCCCTAGGGCTTGTTCAAAGTCCCTGAAGCCTTCGTAGATCTCTCCAAGGTAATAGTCCAGATCGCGTAACTGGGATGCTGGGAGCCCCAGGGCTCGGCTTTGTTTCAGCGCCTTGTGAAGGCTGTCCAGCGCGCTTTCATAATCTTCCTGCTTCGCCTGAATCACACCGATGCTGCCCAGTGCCCAGAGTTCGCCGACGCGATCTCCGTGCTCTCGCATGCTGGCAAGAGTCTCTCGAAGCAGAGCCAGAGCTTTCGGATAATCCCCTGAATCTTCCAGGACGGCCGCCATTTTCAAGTTAATGGAAGATATTGCTCGCGAGTCATTCATCGGCTTGGCCAGGCCGAGAGCGCTGTTCAGAGTAGCCAGGGCCGCAGCGGAATTGCCTTTCGCCCTCTGAACCATTGCAAGCTCGGAGAGGATTGCAATATCGCCCCTTGGGTTACGGATGCGCTTGTTGGCTTTCTGAGCTTCTTCCAGATTGAATGCCGCATTGTCCAAATCGCCTTTGGAAAGATACAACCTGCCGAGACTCGACAAGTCCGTGGCAACTCCGCGGGTGTCGCGGATCTCTTTGTGCAGCTTGAGGGCATTGGTGAATCTTTCCAATGCAGCTGAGTGCAATCCTCGTGCAGCATCTACGTTTCCCAGATTCGACAGAATGTCCGCTTCCCCCTTCTTGTCACCAAGCTCGCGGTACACGGCAAGCGCCTGCTCCAGGTTCTTCACCGCGTCTGAGATTTCATTGCTGTGTCTTTGGAGGTTGCCTATGTTGGCGAGGTTGGCGGCATATCCCCGTTTGTCGCCGATGCCCTGCCTCACGTCCAGGGCCTTGTTGAAGTAATCCAGGGCCTTTTCGTGATCCCCCAGATTCTTGTGGTGAATGCCGAGAGCCGTGAGATCCTTACCTTCTCCGAACCGGTCCCACATCGCGCGATGCTCGGCCAGAGCGTTCTGGAGTGTAGTGAGAGCCTCTTGGCGATCACCCCGCATTTCGTGCGCCAAACCAATCAGGTGGTTGCAGTCTGCCACACCTCTTCTATCGCTGATCTCTTGAAAATCCTTGCGGGCCTGGGCAGCATCTTGGAGCGCCTTGTCAGATGATTCCCGAGCCAGCCGGAAACGCGCGACTCCCAACAAAGCCTGGGCTTTGATGCGCCGATTGACTCCGGCCTTCACGTCTTCAACCGCCTCTCTGAGGAGCTTGGACGCAAACTCCACGTCACCGAGACTACTATGGATCTCGGCCAACAGGAGGCGCGCCTCCGCGGTGAGATTACGATCAGTGGTCTTCTTGGAAATGGCCAGGGACTCCTGGGCGTACTCAAGGGCTTTCTGCACGAAACCCTGCCGGAAATACATCTCTCCTATGAGATTCAGAGCCTCGGACTCGCCGCCCACTGCGGAGAGGCTCCTGAACTCTTCCAACGCCCTGCCTCCGAGTTCCAGAGCGGGCTTGAATCGAGAGCGGTCCATTTCCATCTTGGCGAGCATGAGACGTACCCGTGCCGCCATCATCCGGTCACCGGCCTTTTCGTATTGACTGAGCGCGGAGGTAAGACTCTTGACGGCCTGAATGAGCTTGCCCTCGTTGTAAGCTTCAAGGCCGCGGACCATCAATGGCAGGGCTGTAATTCCACCCTCTCCCTGGCCCTTCAAGAGTGCTTGACCATCTTGCATCGCTTTTTGAGCCGCTTTTATGTCCCCGGCCAATTGGTCCAGATAGCTTATCCTGAACAGGGTCTCACCAGCCTCTTTGGTACGCTTTCGCTCTCTGAATATTTTTTCGGCTTTCTGGAAATTGGCCCTGGCGGAACGAAAATCCGAGCGGGATACTTGGAGTTCTCCCAGCATCAGGCTTACACGCGCGACCTCCAGGTCATTCTTGTCCTTTGCCAGGGTTGACAACAAACGATTGTACGTTGCCAGGGCATCCGGGATCCTATCGACTCTTACGAGACAGCCAGCCAGGTTTTCCAGCAGCCGCGGAATCTCGGTAGCTTCAGAATTCGGTATGATCTTGAGTGCTTCATCAAAGGACTTTACGCTAGCCGCAAAATTCGATTGCGCCATCAAGATCTGTCCCTGGAGCATATAATTGAGGCTGCGCTCCTTGGCATTCTTCAGGTTCTGGTTCAACGCGATAGCTCGATTGACGTAGCCCAAAGCCTCGCGTTCTCGTCCTAATTGGTACGCTGCAGATGCCGCGCCGCTCAGCACCGTGGCCACGATTCGTTGATCTTCTTGAGGTGCAGCCTTTTTCAGGGCAAGTTGAAACCGTGATAGCGCCGCGGAATGATCGCCCTTCTTGGAAAGTTCCCCCGCTTGCTTCGCCAATGTGGCGAAGTTTTCCACCCTCTCTTTATCGTTGGATGCCGTACCGGACTGAGTCGCGGCCGATTCCGGCTTGGCCTCGCTTGAACTGGGCTGGCTTTCCTGAACGGAAACAGGCTCAACGGGCTTGTCAGGAACCTCTTCCGGGGGAGTTGCCGAATCCTTGGGCGGCAGCAGTGACGGATCGACCTTCTCTGCCGGTTGGAGCTGCTTGGCAGGCTGCTTCGGCCATATGTCCAGCCGCTTTTCAGTCCCTTCCCCGGAAGAGTCCGATTGCCCCCCCATAATCCGTTCCATGAAGGTACCTTTGAAAACCGCAGTGTCTTCTGCCTGAGCCAAGGCTGAGTTCGTCACACAAGCAAGGGCAACTACAGCCACGGTCGCTACCGCGAGAACAGAACAAGTGAAACAGGACCTTTCTGGAGTGCGATTCATTGGCTTTCCTTACAATCCGGCAAACGTACCTGAAACTCAGGAATCCGGACGGCTGCTGATACCCCTTGCTTGAATCAAGAGGCTCCTCCAAGGACGTTCTTATGCAAGCCATTATGGAGACAAACGATCTCTCTGTCGGGCACGGACGAGACGGATAAGCGCAAAGAGACCCAAACCTCCGATGATCATTGCCACGCACAGAATCTGACCCATGGTCATCCACCGGGCTACGAAACCGAGCTGAGGATCGGGCTCGCGGAAGAACTCGATGGCGAACCTGAAGACGCCGTAACCAACGAGAAACGTGCAGAGGAGTTCACCAGGGTTTCTGGTGCGAACTCTCAGCCACCAAAGAATGCTGAAGAGCACCAGGCCTTCGAATAGTGCCTCGTAAAGCTGCGAGGGGTGCCGCGGCATCGGCCCGCCGCCAGGAAAAACGAAAGCCCACGGGACCGCGGTCACTCTGCCGAAGAGTTCACCGTTGATAAAATTGCCAAAGCGACCCAACATGAGTCCTATAGGCGCGGCAAGCGCTCCTATGTCAGCCAGCTCCAGAAAAGGCGCGGCGTGGCGGCGTGCAAAAATCCATCCCGAGACAATCATGCCGATGAGCCCACCGTGGAAACTCATCCCGCCGTGCCAAACAGCCAAGACCTCCCAGGGTCTTTGTAAGTACACCTCAAAGTTATAGAAAAGCGCATATCCCAGACGCGCGCCGATCAGTAGCCCCAACACGAGATAGAAGAGGAGATCGTCGGCCTCCTCAACCGGCACGGGTCCTTGCTTGCGACGAAGCTCGGACCGAATGACGAGATATCCGGCAACAAAACCCAGAAGGTACATGAACCCGTACCACCGGACTTCAACAGGACCGATAGATATCAGCACCGGATCGATGGAAGGAAATGTGAGCGCCGTCATTCCCCTGCTATGCCTCATGCCGAGCGCATAACGCCGGCCTTTGGATATTCATGGCCAAACTCACTCTTTTTGCCCGCCTGTCTCCAATTTCTTGATCTTATCATCCGCTATTCTTATCATGTTACCGATTTTTCTAAACATCCCTCGCATAATAGTCACGTCGCGGTCATCCATGGCCGCGCTGTTGAGGATACGCCGTACATCCCGCATCATGAGAAGCGGATTGGAGGCATCCAGAAACTTCGCTCGGATCAAGACTCGTTCGATGTGGTCGTACATGGCTTCGCGTGCGCTCAGGCTTGCCGGCCGAAACGCATGAGCTTGAAAGCCGATTGGCCGACAAACGGATGTGAACAGTTCGTACGCCACCACAGCGGCTGCATGCGCCACGTTCATCGAGGCGAACTCAGCATTGGTCGGCACGATCATATGGTGCGTGCAAAGCTTCAATTCTTCGTTGGTCAATCCACGGGATTCCCTTCCGAACACCACCGCAACCGGGCCAGAGCCGGACCGATCCAGCAACTCAGGAATCAGATCACGAGGCGGCCTCGCGGACATGCGCTTGCCGCCAAGTCGCGCCGAGGTCCCCACGGTCATGACACATTCGGCCAGAGCATCGGCGAGGCTGTTGCAACGGCTGGCCTGTTCCACAATGTCGTAAGCGCCCGATGCAGTGGCCATTGCTTCGGTCTCAGGTCCACAACTTGTTGAGGAAACCAACATAAGGTTATGCAAGCCCATATTTTTCATGACACGCGCAACGGCCCCAATGTTCCCTGCATGCGTGGTTCCCACCAGGACGAATCGAATATTGTCCAGGACAACTCCTCCGGCGGCACTGGCAGCAAATCCGCGCTGTATTCTTCGGGTGGCCTTCATCACTTGTTGAGCAGACAGCGATATGAGATCCCTGCTCGTACCATCCGGTTCCGGCTCGGCACGAACAGCTGCGGATCCCGCAGAGAGCGGCCAATCGCGCACCACGCATGTACGGGACGCGGTGCCTGGTATTCAGCTGGCACCGATCCAAACGCAACCGTATACGCACCCTGGCCGTTCGTGAAGGTAGTATGGCCTTACTGGAATGTCAAGTAAGATCAACCAACAAGAAGCGGTTGTGAGAAACAGTCCGCATAAATGACATAATTGTTTATTGTTCCGCTGCTTTAATAGTCAGCTCGCCTAATTACGGCTCCGAAGCTTCATGAGTAACCGCAAGATCTCCAAGTACAACCATATCAGCGTCACCATGAGAGCGAAGGCCCCATACCATTCCATGTACCTGGGCGCCCCTGCGCGAGCGCCGCTTTCAATAAAGTCAAAATCAAGGACCAGGTTCAGGGCCGCTATCACCACTACGAACAGGCTGAAACCTATCCCGATGAGCCCGTTGTCGAAGACGTAAGGAATGCGCACTCCGAATAGCCCCAGAACCATCGTTGCCAGATAGAACAGTGCGATTCCCCCCGTTGCCGCCACCACCCCCAGCTTGAAATTCTCAGTGGCCCTGATCAATCCGGTCTTGTACGCTAAGAGCAGCGCAAGGCAGGTCCCGAGAGTCAGGCCTACCGCCTGAATCACGATCCCCGGATACTGAAATTCTGCCAGTGATGATATCCCGCCCACAAAGAGACCCTCGCACAGGGCGTAGATAGGCGCGGTCACGGCCGCCCACTGCTGCTTGAAGACCGTGATGAGGGCAACAATGAATCCGGCTATTGCGCCGCCCCACATCCACGGCATGACCGCCGACGGATCGGGCGTGGCTGTCCGGAAATACAGATTCCAGGTCCAGCCCGCGGTGAGCATTACCAGAGCCAGAAGAAGGAGGGACTTGTTTACGGTCCCCTGGATGGTCATAGTTTCGCCGACAGCCGCATAGTCAAGGGCGCCTGTAAACGTGTTGTCGCTCAAAGCAGGATTAGCAGTTCTCATGTGTTGCCACGCTTCCTTTCACCCGGTCTTGCTTTCGGCATACGGCCGAGGGCCGTAGTAGTACCCTCCGTGGAGAGTGTGGTCCCCCGTACCGATCATGCGTCCCCTAGTTTGGTGCCCGGAGAGTATTGTCTCTTTCGATGCAGAAGGATGGGAGACGACTCAAGAGCCGCCTTCATACAATCCTGGATAGAGTTTGGCGGCACATTCCGGGCAAATGCTATGGGTAAAGTCTGCTTCGGAATGTTCGCGCACGTACACATCGACTTGAGTCCAGTAGCCCTTGTCGTCACGGATCTTCTTGCAGGCTGCGCATATGGGAAGCAACCCGCTGAGCGTCTTGACCTTGGAGAGGGCATCCTGCAATTCGACCACGAGCGCGGCAAGTTTTTCTTCGGCCTTCTCTCGCTCTTGAATCTGCTCCCGCAATTGCTGATTGGTACGGACAAGCTCACCGGTGCGCTCCTTGACCCGTTCTTCCAGCTTGTCACGGGCCAATCTCAGGGCTCGTTCCACTGCCTTGCGATCGCTGATATCCTGCTTCATACCCCAGAGGCCAAACAGATAACCGCTCTTGACGTTCCCGACCAGGGTATGCTCGAAATAGCGGACGGATCCATCGGGGCCGCTCTGTGAAGTCTCGAACGTGTGAACAGGGAAGCGCCGCGCAATCCATGAGCGATATTCCTCCGCACCCTGCCTGGTGAAAGGAAATGCGTCAGCGAACCGACGACCCTTCAAGGAATCAATGTCAGGACGGCCGCACAGCCTTGCAAATTCCTGATTTCCCCCGAGAAGTCTGGCTGTGGCCAGGGCCTGCAGTGTTTCGGTCGCTGAAGTGTCAAGCGACACAGGGTCTCCCACAGCGAATTCCGCTATCCCGATGGGGAATACCTTTACCAATTGCTGGTATCTCTCATTCAGGGCGAGCCGGCGCTTTTCCACGGTAAGATCTTCCACCAGTGCCAGGACTGACCGACTGCGATGCAAACGCACGGAGCGAAAGTGAATTCGGCACCAGAAGGTCCCTGCCCCCAGCCTCATGAGCCCTTCAACTGTCTGGGTTTTCCTGTCGCGAAAAATGGCCATCAAGAGTGCCGCTATCCGCTCGGACTCGCTAAGGATAGGAAACAAATCTCCGAAATATACCCCCAGCATCTTTGAAGGCTGTTGGCACATTCTGGCAGACGCTTCGTTGGCAAAGACAATGGACAGCGAGGAATCTATCAGGAGCGCGGGCGTTGGCAATGATTCCAGCAACTTGCCGAACGAGGCATCCTTGAGGTTACCAAAATCGAAGCTCCCGGATGCCGACAGGTCTTTGGTAAACAGCTTGTCAAGATCAATGGTCTGGGTGCCCAGAGTCGACGAGGAATCCAAGAGTTCGGGGCCTGGCGCTTGCTTGGCGCCTGCAGGAATGGAATCTTCACTGGCGTTCATGACTGGCCCGATGTGCTTTGCACAAGGAGAGAGTGAGCAGTGATAATTATTCGACGCGCCCCCCCGATAGGGATGGCCTGGGCCCGATGGCTCTCACGGCCGAAAAACATTGGGGCCGCCGGCTCAAAAGCCCCGTCATTCCGAGCAACAACCTAATCCAGACTATACACGCAACCGGTTTCGGTCAAGAGAAAACTTTTTGTTCGCGTAACCATTCAGTCTCGACCGGGGACAGTACCTGACAACGGCCCCATGTCCGCCAGTAGGACCGGCAAGATGCCGGTCCTACTGGCGGACGCCTAACCAACATCCTCATTTCCTCGCGTAAGTGAATGATCACTTGTTCGCAGTTATCTTCTCCGTACTCTTGAGCGAGAATCCGTAAGGGTCATAGCGCGGGACGTGCACCCTGGGGAACATAGCAATATCATGAGACTTTATGGATAGAAACTCCTCGATAGATTCATTCCCTGGACAAACGACAATGCTCTGTGGTAGGAGAATAAGGGCCTTTCATCCCCTTGGAAGCATTCACCCTTGAGGGAGGTGTTGAAGAATGAAGAAGTTAGCGTTAGTCGTAGTTCTGTTGGCCTCGATCGCATTCGTGGGCAGCCTCTATGCGGAGTCTGCCTCTGCGTTTTTCCCGGGAGGCGGTTCTCCCTTTGGAATGTTTTTCGGCGGAGCAAAGACCACTTGCGCCCCGATGTACTGCGCACCCTATTATTGCTGCCCCCCTGTGGCCTGCAAGCCGGTCAAGAAGGGGAAAAAGGCTGCTGCTCCCGCTCCCGCAAAAGCAAAAGCAAAAGAGAAGAAAGCGAAATAGTTGCCCGGAAGTACGCGGGCAAGATCCACGTTACAGAATTAGTTTCTTTCAAGGGGATGAAATACAGGCTCCGTCACTGCTTCGAGAGCGAAGCTGGCAATAGAGTTGCTGCCGGAATCATGCCGAGCAAAATATGAAAGAACCAGCTGATCTGGGGGTGGAACAGCCCGTCCAGGACCTGAAAGTGAACCAATCCCGCTGCTACTGACATGAGAAGTGCAAGGGGCGGCACCACATCCGTCCCCTCGTGGTAATAGGAAATCCTCACCCATCTTACCAGTCCCAACAAGAGCCATCCCACTGCTAAACTGTAAAGGATGATAAACGGAAATCCCAGTTCGGCCATGAACGACAGGAAAGTGTTTTCCGAAGAAACCACGCGGTTTACAGACTCGGCAAATTTCTCTTTGGTTACGTAAGGATACTTTACCTCGTAATCCTGCAGGAACTGATCGCGAGGCGCTCGCAGACCTATGCCGAGCCAGGGGTGCTTGGCAGCGATGTGCCATGAGAACGGATAGCTCTCTGCCCGATAGTAGGCCGGTTCAAACTCCGGCCCAATCTTGAACCAGGGGAGTTGCTGAAAAAACATAACGATGACTACGGCCAGAGGTATCATTACAGCAATGAAGTACCTCAGGCGTAGCGCACCCAGCAGGACCGCCAGGGCTCCCAGCACCAGGGGAATCAGCATGGCGGATCTCAGGTTGCTCAGGTAGAAGACCACATATGACAGTACGAACAATGTGGCTCCTGCCAACACTCCAAATTTCCCCCCCCCCAGAATAAGCGTCAAAGGCGCAAAAAAGAGGAGCATCATGCGGTCTGCGACCGGATGTGGGTTGCTATCGATTAGGTAGTAGATCTCGTGCCAGCCTGCATAACTTATGAGGCACATGGCAATGATTCCGGTGAGCAGAAACGTGCAGAACCAGACGAAAACGATCCGTGCAGGTCTGGTGTCCAGGAGGAATCGGGCGCACCAGAATCCCCCAAACGACGACGCAAAGATCACGAAACCCCGCCATGAGGAAGAGTAGGGAGTCAGGCTGAATATACTGCTCAGTGCCATTAGGCAGCCCAAGAGCAAGCAAACAATCAGCTCAAGCGATTTGAAGGTTGGGCGTTTCTCTGAATAGACTATCCACGCGGCTCCTACAGCTATGGCGCAGAGCACACCTGAAAAGACCTTGGATCGTTCATAAGGCACAAGATTTATGTATGGTTGTAGGAAGGCAAGATGGAACGAAGTGAAATAGAAGAGAGCCCAGACAACCCCCCTGGCAGGGGTCGCCATCCGACGTAATTCCTTCAGTGCGATCCAAGGATTGAGGTCCTGCGGCACGGGGTTAAGCTCTGGAGAAAGTCATGGTTTATTCCAATTGCCCGAGTGCTCGTCCGATTTGAAACGGACTGTTCCTTCATTTCCCCCCCCGAAGTGTACGCGTGACTCGCCGGGGAAATAGAAAGGAACTCTTTGTTATCGGGCGTGCCAGATATCTCGTGGCCAAACGGACATTGTTCTTGGCAATAGCGCCATCATTCCTCTTACCACAATCCATCCCCCTGCGCCAGACCAGTGACCGAGTAATACATGTCGACGGCAAGGGTCCCCCGTACATCACCCAGGCCAGAGCCGCGTTACGCACGGAATGGAATCTTATTCCGGTTCTCAAAAGATCTCGCGTTGTGTGGCGATATTCAATAAGCGGCGAAGGTCGTGTCCCGCCGAAGCGGGTCTGGCTTGTCCAGCGGTGCCCGAACTGACCGCACTGCCGGACAAGCCAGCAGTGGCACCCCGTGCAAGGATCGCCTTACGAGAAGTCAATCGTGATCACTTTCGAGAACTATAATATACTTGTCGATCTTGGGGCCATCGTTCCGAGCGGAGCAGCAATTGAGCCGCACACACCAGTCTCGCGATTAGCTTGGAGCGGTACTGTGCCGTGATCTCGAAGGATAGTTCGGGATTTCCCGACCCCTAATTCTTGGGTGATCTGAAATAGACAAGGTTTGATGCCTTGCCTGGAGCACTTGACTTCAGATAGCCGGACTTGCGTGCAGGTTTGGACTTACTGCCTGACGTTTTCTTTGATATCGACGTACTTATCGACTTACTGCGAGATGATTTCAAGGTGGAGCTTGATTTCTTGGAGGCAACTTTAGCAGTGCGAAGGCTCTTCTTTGATGATTTCAGCGCCTTGGCAAGGGTGTCGGACGGCTTCTTATAGTGCTTCTTGTACGTCTTGGTTCCTGTAGACGATCCTGTTCCGCCCGCCCAAAGGTTTCCGGCCACAAAGGCCACCGAGCACACCGCCACAAAAGTTACTAATAGTAACATTCTTATCATGATTTGATGCTCCTGAGGTTTGGTAGTCTTAGTATCATATCGAATTTATAAGTATTTGTCAATAATATATACTATGGACGAGCCCTGTGAGGTCGGCGCGTCTGTTCGCGATCAGCCATCATGCGCCGGGAATGGTTCACCCGAGCGTGCCAAGAGATTAAGGACCCGACCCGAATGTCCTTTTCAGTGGAGTCGAAAGTCGCTTCCCTGTAGCTGCAGGTGTCTACCGCGCACGCGGCCCGTCGCTCCGAGAAGCTTCTGAACAAGCCACAGGTTGGCTTCCATGTGATCCGTGACCTCAGGAACCGTGTACTCGGTGATCCCGTCGGCAAGTGCCCCGAATAGGATGAGTTGGTCAGCGAGGTGCCGATCCGTTGTCGCGTCGGAATCGAGATCTTCCAAGAGGGTCTTCACCACGAAATCCGCTATTGCCTCCGATCTCCTTCCCGGCTTTCCTGCCCGGTCGGCTCCAATGCGACATGCGGCCGTAGTCTCCGCCCATGCAATGAGCGCAGCGCCCTTTTGCTGTGCTGTAGTATCTTCCATAACTTGAATCTCTGAACTGTATCCCCTCTTGCGCAGCTCTTCACGGCAGCGGTCGGCCATCCGACCAGCCACGTGCTGTTCCGCGAGATGAGACGCGAGAGCAACTCCCTTTACGGTCACGACCTCGCCTCTGGACATTCGTCGAATAGGTTCAAGGCCTCCGGCAACCGGATTCACGAAAATCTCCAG
>Ga0172371_10009297_pt1 | contig 13543 bp, 15 predicted proteins | sample Lak12m_FD_114543 | JGI IMG/M metagenome (GOLD analysis project Ga0172371, IMG submission 114543) | Freshwater microbial communities from Kabuno Bay, South-Kivu, Congo - kab_022012_12m | ecosystem: Environmental > Aquatic > Freshwater > Lake | place: Democratic Republic of the Congo: South-Kivu... | reverse complement strand
TTCCGGATTCTCTTTAGAATCGGACACGGCCCGCCAATGAAGACGCCAGCCGGCAAGACACCGCAGCTGGCCTTCACACTCTGAACCTCAGGGCTTCCCGGGAATTCTGGGGAAACTCCAGTACTCGAGAGACTTGACCACTCGTCTGTCCCGGCAGCTCGACGCGCTGCTGGGACCGTGGCGCCCCGCCATACGGCTGCCGCATTTCACTTGACAGCGTCAGGCAGGAAGGTATTCTCTCTGCCGAGAGTGATCCAGCTAACGTGCCGCATGGATTCCGCAGTCCGTTGTGACACGAGAAAAGGGAGGTCTGGTGGCAGAGAACGAAAGTGATGTAGCACAGGCGCCCGCTCCAACCGCAGCAGCGAAGAAGCGTGCGCAGACAGTGGGCACCATCGCCGTCGTCGCCGGAGTATTGGCGGCTGTAGTCGGGCTCGTGGGCGTACTGAGCGGCGGCAGTATGGACCCGATCGACCTTCTGCTCTTCGCCGGTGGCATGCTCGTGAGTGTAGTGGGTTTTCGCAACCTGCGCCGAGCCCGCGCGAGCTAGCCCCTAGCTACCTCCGCGCTTCCGCAGGGCTTTGCGTCACTGCCGACGCAGTTGACGCGATTTGTCCCGCGCTCGCACCGGACGGGAGGGCAGAACTGCCGGAACTTGCGCGAAGCACGTTGTCTCCTCCCTGCTCCGGGCTCCGACTTCCCACGAGTCCCGCCACGCCCTCACCTGCCAGTTCCTGACTTCATGCCGAACGCACGCTTCGACCTCAGAAGGTTCGTTCCCGAGGTCCGCCGGCCGCGAGCAAGAGCGCCAGGCGAGGGCGGACGACCGAGAATTCGTAAGAGACTGGAGGAAGATGATGGAAGAGAACAAGACCGGCATGATGACCGAAGAGCAGTTCCACAAGAAGATGGCGGTGGACCTTTTCAACCGGACGTGGGACCTGCTCGACAAGTCGGAGCGCACGCCGGAAGAGAATGACGAATTGGTCCACGCCGGGCATGCATCGCGTTATCACTGGGGCAAAGTCGGAAAGCCGCTCAACCTGGCGCGAGGCGAGCAGCAGCTTTCCCATATCTATGCGGTATTGAAGCGGGCCGAACCGGCGCTCTACCACGGACAGCGGGCGCTCGAAATCTGCCAGGCCAACGGCATTGCCGACTTCGACATCGCCTTTGCCTACGAAGCCCTGGCCCGGGCGAACGCAGTCGCCGGCAACCAGCCGGAACGTGACCGCTACGTCGAGCTCGCCCGCGCGGCGGCCGACGGCATCGCGAAAGAAGACGACCGGAAGTACTTCCTCGACCAGCTCGAGACAGTCTAGACCGCGCTGCCCGCGCAGGTCCGAGTCCCGTAGGCCGCTGTCGGCCTTCTGCCGTTCTCCGTTTTGCCTCTCGCATTCTGCAATCTGTCTTGCCTCCGGCTACGAGCAACTCCTTGCTCCCTCCATTCTGAATTCTGGTCTCTGGTTTCTGAATTCTGGACTATCCGGGCCGGGCCTCCTCCTTCCTCATTCCTCCATCTTCCGTCCTTTCTCTTGACCTCCCCTCCCCCTTCCGCTACTATCCGGTCTATGTCAGACTCTGAGTCTGGCCCGCTTGTGATGGAGGCACGACACAAGGGAAGAATCCGGGTCCACTTCTACGTGCACCGGCTTGACCCAGCCGCCTTGCCGCTACATAATGACCACGTGGTGTCCAAGCCTTCGGCTGCGCTGCGGGTAGCAAGACCGTGTGTTCACGGAACCGCCTGTTCAATCGACGATGCTTGAGCTGACTGACGCTGACATAAAGGCGTTGATTGCGGAGCCCAAGACTTGGCCGGGGCGCGGTCGTATCGAGCTCAGACGCGAGATGCGGCACAAGAGGGCCGACAAGGAGCTGGAGGCCCCGTCCGGACGTCTCTTCAGAGTGTTCATCCGGCAGCTGGCAGAGGACCCGCTCGACTTCACGGTCGGCCTCGTCTTCCGCGACAAGGCAACCGGCGAGAGCATCCGCTTGATTCGCTGCAACGGACCTCACAGACATCCCAACAGGCTTGAGGGAGAGATGATCGACAAAGCGTGCCATGTACACATGGCCACTGAGAAGTACATGCAGGCAAATCGGAAGGAAAACGGCTGGGCCTACGAGTCGGCGGACTACCGAGATCTCGATACGGCCATCAGCCACTTCGCCAAGGTGACCAATATCACTCCGATTCCCTACATTGGTAAGCCGCCCGCCGAAACACTGGAGTTGTTCGATGAACGTTGACGTCCAGAAGCTGCAGGCCCAACTTGCCGACGCTGTCAGCGCGCGTGTTCGGATCGAACCGCTGGGACGCAACACCTACAGGCTGATTACTCCGTTTGAGTTTGACGACGGAGATAGCCTCGTTGCCTACATGGAAGTCACCGATGGCCACGCGCGGTTCACCGACCATGGGCACACACTGATGCACGTCTCGTACGACGTTGACATCACGCGTGAGGCCAGGACGAAGATACTAGACCGGGTCCTAGCGACACACCAGTTGAAGTTCGACGATGGAGAGATATCGACTGAATGTGATCTCAAGTCCATCGCCACGGCCTTCTGGGACTTCATCCAAGGGTTGCTGCGCACGGCAGACATAGCGCAGTGGAAAGTGGAACGCGCCGCATCACTGTTCTTCGAGGAGTTCGCCTTGTTCATGGAACAGCGCATCAAACCGCACGTCCCGACGGTCGCCATGGACTGGCACGACAACCGCGTCGACGAAAGCGGGCTGTACGCAATCCCGTGGGCGTGTCTCAACGGTGGTGATCCGCTGTTCGTCTTCCCGATCCTCACCACTGCCCACTGCGACCAAGCGGTCATATCATGCCTGAAGTATGAAACCGCCGACTACAAGTTCAAGTCGTTCGCCGCGTTTGAGGACATCGACAAGATCAACAGCCGGCCGCGCAACCAACTGCTTGACATTGGCACAAAGACGGTGACCAGCTTCGATGCCCAGCGTCGCGAGCGTGCTGAGCGCCTGATTCTGGATCACTTCGCACGCTGAGGCAATGCCAGCGGATTCGCTCGGCATGTTCCGCGACCTGAGGTGGTCATTCTGACCACGCGTGATCGCAGCTCCAAGGCCGTCAGCCGTGAGCCGAAAGCCGTCGGCGGAGGCCCGTCCTTCCGCTACTATCCGGTCTATGTCAGACCCTGAGTCTGGCCTGCTTGTGATGGAAGACCGGCACATGGGCAACGTCTCCCTTCTCCGCCGAGACATCGCAGCCACGCGATTACCTGCGGGGCACTGAGTGAAGTCGTTTGAGACCGGCTACCTGGAGCGCGTGCCGGTCAGTCAGAACCTGCTCAAGACCGTGAGACTGCTGGGTGAATACAAGGGCAGGCAGGACCTGTTCAAAGAGCAAGCTCCGCAGGTTCTCGAAACGCTAAGACAAGTGGCCATCATCCAGAGCACTGAATCGTCGAACCGGATAGAGGGTGTTACCGCATCCCCGGAGAGGATTCGCGAGCTGGTTGCCAGGAGAACCAGGCCGCGGGATCGGTCGGAGCAGGAAATTGCGGGCTACCGCGACGCGCTCAACTCGATTCACGCCAACCATGTGCGGATGGCGTTCAACCCGTCATCGGTGCTGGCCCTGCACGGTCAGGTGTTTCGGCTGGTCCCGGGACAAGGCGGGCACTGGAAGCGAAAGAACAACAAGATCGTTGCGGTCATGCCTGAGGGAATCCGGGTTGTGCAGTTCGTTCCGGTCGGCGTACGTCAGACGCCTGCCGCCATGGCGACGCTGCACGAGCGGTTCGACTCCCGGTGGGACAACGGCGATATCGAGCCGCTGTTTCTCGTTGCCGCCTATGTCCTCGATTTCCTCTGTATCCACCCGTTCAGCGACGGCAACGGCCGACTGGCACGCTTGCTCACGCTGCAACTTCTCTACCGGGCCGGCTACGAAGTCGGCCGGTACGTCAGCCTGGAGCGGGTGGTCGAGGACACCAAACCCGGCTACTACGACACGCTCTACCGTTCCTCCCAGCGCTGGCATCAGGCCAGGCACGACCTGACGCCGTGGCTTGAGTACTTCCTCGGCGTGATGCTGGTCGGGGCGTACCAGGAGTTCGAACGCCGGGTTGGCCTGGTCACGACCGGACGCGGAAGCAAGACCGCCCTCGTGCTGGACATGCTTGGGCACATGACCGGCGACTTCTCGGCCCGCGACGTCCTTGAACGCTGTCCCAATGTCGGCATCGACCTCATCCGCCGCATCCTGCGCAACGAACGCAAGGCGGGAAGACTCGGGTGCCTCGGACGCGGTCCGGATGCGAAGTGGAAACGGGTATAGGCACGATGCGCAATTATTGTGTACTGAACCAGCCTTCAGTACCTATATGCTCTGTCTCCGCAGACTCGACAAGAGCATGACCGAAGCTACGGCCTTCATCCGATGATTCGTTCCTCCATCCTCTCTCCTCTCTCCTCATCCTTCCCTCATCCTTCCCTCCTCCTTCCTCATTCCTCTTTGCTGCGTTCTCTTTCCACCCTCCACCTTCCTGAGTCTCGTCTCCTCCTTCCTCAATCCTCTCTCCTCAGTCCTTTTCGTCATTCCTCTCCTTGACCTCCCCTTCCCCTTGCGCTACTATCCGGTCTATGTCAGACTATGAGTCTGGCCTGCCGTTTGCGTGGGACCTCACTACGGGAAGTGTCCAGTCTCTCCAAGCACCCCTGAATCGTTCAGCCCGTCGAATCCCGCCCGTGACTGGGTCAGCCACGCTGTAGGGAAAGAGGGATTGCGCACAGCATCGCGGTCACCCGGCGGTCAAAGACGAAGCCAGTTTCTGTTCGCGCTCAACGGTACGATGACCTTCTGCCTGCTCCATCTGACTCGGCTGCTCCAATTGAACCGAATGGACGTGCTTACGCCTCCCGCACGCTTGATGCGTGGGCCACTCATCGCCTTGGGAGCGTGGGTATGGCTGCTGGCGCCCGTTCTCTTTCTCCTGTTCCTGCTGCTGCCGCTGATCATGAGGGCCCTCGGGATCAAGAACGGACCGCTCGAATGGTGTCTTGGCACGGCGATTTGCTACTGGGCCGTATCGGTCGTCGCGTGGCTCGGTGGTTTTCTCCATCAGGCGCTCTACCTGATCGAATCGCTGGGTTACGGGGGACTCCTCGGCGTGCTCGCCGGGGTCTATGCTGTTCCATTCTTCCGGCTGTTGCCTAGCCGCGAGTCCGAGCGCGGCACGGCCGTGGAGGCGGCGGTCATGGAGTCCAACAAGTGGTGGCAGGGGCTGAACTTACTCGTGTTCGTGGCAGTTGCCGTCTTCGTGAGCGGCAGTATCACTTGGGTTCTCTCGCCGCCGCCTGTGGACAGCATGGACATGCGTTTCCAGGTGTACTGGCACGTGTTCATCTGCCTACTCGCAGCCGGGCCGTCGATGGCAGCCATCGTCTGGAATGTGATTCGCAGGACGAATGCAGTTCAGGATCAACTAACAAGGCAGCGACCTTGACTCTTGCCTCGGATAGCCGATAATTCCGCGTGGATTCCACGAGCGACGCGAAGGCGACGAACTCTCCGCGCGGCTCCTCATGACATCGCTGGAGAAGCAAGTCCGCGACTTCGGCCTGATGTGGGAGGGGTCGCAGAACTTCGCCCAGTTTGCGTTCAATGTCAGTCGCTTGGAGCTTGCCGCTCCTGCCCGGCTGTACATGTGTCCTCTGTTCACTGCACGACGCCGGGACTCGGGCCTTCCTCCTGTTGGCGACCTCTTTAGGGGCGTCACGCATGTCCAGACCAAGGATGGCAGCCTGTACGCAACGTTGGAGTTGCGTAGCTCAAGTTCCGACACTCGGCGGTTGTTGGGAGCGACCGCACTATGGCAGAGTGACCGTGTTCCCTGCTGGGAAGTGTGGACGGTTGCCCCTCGCGAGGTGTGGAATCGCGCGGTCCTCTCTGCGATAGGCCGCACTGATGGAGCCGTCAAACCAAGTCTAAGGCAAGCCCAACTGGCCAGTGTTCTGCATGAGTTCGAGGCGCGTCTTGTGAAGATGTCCTTGAAGGTCAAGCGCTTCGCCTCCAGGCAGTGGGTTGCGGCAAAGGGGGAGCCCCGTCGAGTCGGGGCACGCGTGGACTGGAAGCTGATGAGTTTAGACGAGGTCCTTGCCGAAGTAAGGGAACAGGGAGAATGGCTCAGCAACATGTCATTCGAACTGATGCGGCTCTTGGACGATGGACGCAGGATCCCCACGGGAGTCCACACAGGCATATCGCGACGCGGTTTCATCCAGGCGAACAGACCATATTCAGAGTTGTTCAGCGAGCTATCGCTGCTGCTGATGCGGGCGGGAAAGGACACGATTGATCGCTATTCGAACCGTGGACGAGAGAGCGTGCCAAAACACGCGGTGCGTCCCATCGCCATAGAGTACGACTACCCGATCTTCCGGGAACCATCCAACTGCAGGGACTTCATCAAGGCCGCGAAGAGCGTCCCGAGGTTCGGCTATTCTGTGATACACTCCAACCCGTACATACATCTGTCTCTCACTGATTCCTCAGACGGGTCCTCGTACGAGTTCTTCGTCTTCGACGAGGTCCGGGCCATCGTCGTCCCTCAGATTCGCGCAACCCCCGGGTCTCTGGACAGACTCCTGTCACACGTCTTCGCTGTCTTCCCCGAGGGTAACCTAGCAGAGCTGAGCGAAACGTGAAAGACCACCGCCTGCGCGTCCTGACAAACAGCGTTGACAACTACTTCAGCACCGTCGTATACACGCTTGCCTTCGCGCATGAGGCGACCCGTGACCAAGCTAGCGATACCATGCTACCGGGAGCAAGCTTCAGAGTGGGTCGGCGGATGAGCACATCACCAAGCAACACGGTGAGCCCGTCGACGGAAGTCACGCCTGACCTGTTGGTGCAACGGACGCCGACATACGGATTGGTGTGCGAGGTCAAGACAAACCTCCCGAGATACTCTGATGATGAGGTGGTCGTCAAGCGGTGGAATGACATGGATGCGCAGCTCAGAAAGTATGACGACAATCTCGTCGGCTGGCTGACAGACAACGAGAAGGTCAAGACGTCTGACGTTGTACTGCTGGTGGACATGATCAACGGTGTGGATGCGGCGGACTTCATCGCCAAGACGCGGAAGGAAAGGGTCGGCCGCCGTGCACCAGTTGTCGTGGGTACGGACCGCCCGCAGCAGGGCGAGATGTTTGTCCTTCTGAGCAGGGAATCAGGTTCGCTGCAAGACGCTGCCCTGAATGAGGGTCTACGACGCAGGCGCAAGATACCTTTCCGAGTACTCGAATTGCAGTTGGCCAAGCTCAAGTTCTGCGACTCTCCCCCGCCCAACCCCCTATATACCGTGCAGGTGCTTTGGGATCACCTGTTCCCGAGCATGTCGAACCCGGGCAATTTCGACGCCTTGAAGCGGGCCTATGCACTGAAAGTGACCGTGAAGGGTCTGACGAGAGCGCTCCAGACCTACTACGGGTGGGTGCCGCGTGACCGCCGAGATGTCGGCATCCCTCGTAGCGACTGGGTGAAGGACGCACTTGACTTCCTTGTCGAAACCGGGGACGCCGAGGCGAAGTCGAGGGCTGCCTACATGGTCTACTACGCAAGGACGAAACGGGATGCCATCGAGAAGTTCGCCAAGAGGATGCTCGATCTGGAGAAGGCGAGGAAGAAGGAGGCAGTTGCGCGACGGTATACGCCAGAAGACCTGTTCAAGCCATCAGCGTGACGTGATAAGGCACGAGTGCTAGACCCCCGCCGTCCTTTGATACCGCCGCCCGCGAGGTCCGGGAATCCAGCCATGTCGCGAATAGCGGCGCGGCTCGGGCGTGCGCTCCGATTGGGAGGCCTGCGTTGAGGTCGAAGGGAAGGTCCCATGATTGAGAAGCCGCAGGGCCCTGGCGTCTCCAATCTGGCGGCGCGTCGTGGCGAAGAACTCACGCTGGAGTTCATGTCGTCCTGCGAAACAGCGCTGCTGGCTCAGTATGACCGCTTTGAGCTGTACGGAGCGCTGTGCAAGCAGAGCGGCGTGCATCGCGACGACCTCAGCACTGCCGTAAGGAACCGAGATCTCGCTCGCGTCCCTAGCATACCGACCGGGCTCTTCAAGCGCTCCAAGTCGCTTCTCGCGGACCTGAACGACCTTGAACAGCCGGACGGCACGTGGCTGCGTCGAGTTCGACGAGCGGGGATCCTAGCTACGTTCTCAGGAGTGATGACGACCTCCGCATCATGCTCGAGTCCTACTTGGCAGCGTATTCGAAGACCCCGGGCACAGATCTGACGCTGGTCCTCTCACCATCGCACACGTTTGCCACGAGCAAGAACGTCGTTCGGCGTCTTGAGCTCGACGACGGTCGGCGCGCTCTGCCTCAGTATGCCGTTCCCCTTAGGGGCGCGGAATCACACTTCCATGATCTACGCTATGTGGTCCGCATAGACATGCTGCGTACCCTGTCGAACATGATTGTCGGCAACCGTCGGCCTGTCTTCCGTACAGAGAGCAGGACCGCCCTGCGAAAACTGCTTGCCAAAGCGAAACGCAACGGTCTTTCCGTGACACTGTGCCCGAACGTCCTGCTTCTGTATCCGGCGGTCATGAGGTACGACATCGGTGAGCTTGAACTCGGCGACAGAGCATTCGTACTAACTGGCGCCGGCGGATGGGGCGGAAAGAAGGGCATCTTCAACGGTGAGCCTATCGACAAGCGGACATATGTCGCAGACCTCTGCACTCGGCTCGGGATTCCTCGGGGCATGGCGAAGGAACGTTTCTTCGACATCTACGCCTTCACAGAGAACCACGCGGCACACTTCGGTTCCTGGTCAGATGACCTGTCGGATTTCGTCTTCGAGACGGCCGGTGACACCGTGGTCTACGCGATGAATCCGCAGACTGGCAAACCAGTGGGCCCAGGCGAAGTCGGCATGTTCAGCGTCATCAGCCCGGCCGGATGCGAGAGAACCGCCGGGGTGTGCGTCGTACAGGACGACCTAGTCAAGGTCATCGATTCGTATCGAGACGGATCCGTCAAACGCTTCACTGGGGTGAGACGGACAGAATCAAGTGCCGGTGCATCAGCAGGTTGTGCCTACTCGATGGATGGGGATTGACGCATTACACCTGATCTAGTCCTCTCGGACCCAAGCATACCTGATAACGAGGTCGTTGAACTCGGCGGTGTGGTGATAAGCGTTCCCGTGTTGACGGCAGACAACGTCCGCAAGGTGGTCGACACGATCTTGCTCAACGCAGAGGACTACTTCCAGCGGACAGCTCCCGCCGAGGTCCTGGCAGCCATGTCAAACGCAAGCAGCCGTTGGTGTAATCCAACATATGGACCGAGGGAAACAGCCCTTGCCGTTCTGCCCAAGACCACTGGTTTCTCGTATGAGATGATCCAGGACTTCGGGTTGGGCGTCTTCCAGATGAGCGGACCGCTTGAGCGATTCGGTTCATCACTCCAACAGATCCGCGAGCACAGGAGATCCGACGGCGATCACTTCGCGCCGGTAGACAAAGGTCTGGTCAAGGCCTTCGGCACGAAGATCGAAGAGCGCCACGAGTATCCGTCGTTGATCACACACGTGCTGTCGGGCAATGTAGTAGGCTACACGGCACTGACGCTCCTCATGGGACTCCCGTTGAACGCCGGTGAGGGCTGCGCCCAGCTCGTCAAACTCCCCAGGGAGGACCCTGTCTTCATGCTTCTGTATGGCCAGAGCATCGAGGAAGTCTCCCCGGAACTACGTCGCACTATGGCAATCGGGTACTGGCGAGGAGGATCACAGGACGTAGAACGCCATGTTTTCAGACGCACAGACATCATCGATGTCTTGGGATCTGACACAACGATATCCAGTGTCGCTGCGGCCGCTAAGAAGGCGAATCGGCAAGTGAGGGTGTTTGCACACGGCCACAAGACTGGATTCGCCATCATTGGTCATGATTCGCTGGATAGCGGCACGACGGGAGCGTTGCCGATGGACATTTGCCAATGGGACGGCGGGGCGTGCTTCGACGTCAAGACGGTCTATGTCGAAGGTAATGTCGAGGCAGCGGCCGATTTCGCGCGACGGCTCTCTGCGGCCATGATTGAATTCGGAGCCAAGTACCCAATCGGCGAGCAACTACAGAGGTCGAAGTGGCAACTGACTGCTGAAATCTTGGCCAGCACAATGCGTAATCGCGACGTCCAAGCATTCGTCCCGCCCGATAGGAGTCACGCCGTTGTATGCAGCGCTGATCCAGACTACGAACTGGTAGGCCACCCATTCCGGACAGTGGTGGTGAAGCCAGTATCATCAGTGCATGTGGTGCCGGAACTGATCGGTCGTCGTCGCGAGGCGCTGCAGACCGTTGTAGTCGCGGTTGGAGGGGACGACGTACTGCAGCTTGCCGAAGCACTTGGGACACGAGGCGCAAGCAACATACACGGCGTCGGGAAGGGTGGGTACTTCGAACTATGGGAACCTAGGGATGGGAAGTACGAAAGCCTGGACCTGACTGCCCCAGACGGACGACACTGGGTTAGCCTGTGCACAGCCGAAGCTGCTTCGGCAGGCATTGCTACACCATCCGCCTGACCGGCGGGCACGCCAGAGAAGCTATATAGACCGGGGATCCCGGAAACACATCCCCGACTGGGTAAAAGAGCGACGCTTCCCCACTCTCCTAGTCTGAGGTCTGCCGAGCAAGCTACTTGCGGTGTAGCTGTTGATCCAAGCCCGAAAGGGCGAGGGTGGCGGACTTGCGGGCCTGCTCTTTGTCCGGCTGGCCTTTGAGGGCATCTTCCAAGACCTTGTCCCGCTCCGGAGTTCCGGGCGGCGTGCCTTGCGTATCGCTGACACCGCGCGTCGCCAATCCCACAGATTTGTGTGCCATAGCACACATCTTGCCGACCGCCAGTTTCTGCCCTAACTCCTGTACCTTCAATCCTCTACCCTCTCCTCGCGCTCAACCCCCTCCTCCGCCTCCCCCATAGTTCGGTAAGCGGCGTACATCGTTGTTTGGTACATCGTTTCCCAGGCAACGGAGCAGGCTGCTTCGTCGGCTACGTCCACCGCTGCTTCCTCCGCTACATGGCGAGCAACGAGGACAGCACCTTGCCCGGCTCCGTGCTGAGTAACATGCCCCGCTCTCTCCCAGGTTCATTCCTGAGTCCCCGTCCAGGTTCCTGTCCGAGTTCCTTCCCGAATCCCTCTGCAGGCAACTTCGCGGGCAACATGCAGAGCTGCCTGGAAGGCAACGAAGAAAGCTACGGCGCACGCCGCAGTTCGGGTCAGGCTCCAAGCGGGCAAGGGCCTATCGGCGCCCACCCTCAAACCCGCTGTTGCGCGAGGCGCCTGTGTCAGTATGATAGAGTCCGTGCCTGAGACCCCGGCTACGCCTCAGCAACCCGGACCACTGCCGCCCTTCTTCGGCCGACCGGCTCCGCCGAAGCCAAAAGAGCCGCCCCGCTACGGCCGCTCGGTCGCGGTCGGAGTGGCGCTGGCCTTCGTCGCGGCCCTGGTGCTGCTGGCGGTTCTAGTCCCCGCTGCGCACCGGGCACGCATAGCGAGAGCCGCGGCCCAAGCACAAGCGCAAGCCCAAGCCGCGCAAGCGGCGTACGACATCAGCGCGTATGCGGTGAAGCCGAACGAAGTAATGACGGCACTTCTATCCCGGGCCGGGTTCTCGACCGGTGATATCGGCCGCATCGTCCCGGCTTTGCGTGGCGCCGGTTTCAATATGCGGACGATGCTGCCCGGCGACAGCCTGTTCGTGCTCAGACGACCCGGCGAAAACGGGAAGGTGACTCGGGACACGATCCCAAATGTAGGACAATTGGGTCATGTCCCAGCGTCGGTCCCGCTCCCGCCGCACCGTCTGCTCTATCAGCGGAACATCGAGACTGTCTACCGCATTGACCTCGATTCGGCCGCGGTCCGCGTCTCGATGCTCCTGAAGGACATTCGCATGGATCCGGCATTCGTCAAGGGGACGATAACCAGTTCGCTCTACGAGACGATGATGGCGCAGGGCGAGCAGCCCCAGCTTATCATGGACTACACCGACGTCTTCGGCTGGGAAATCGACTTCTTCTCCGAGGTCCAGCCGAACGACAGCTTTGCCATACTCTTCGAGCGCAAGTACTGCGACTCGGCCTGCATCGGCTACGGCGTGATTCTCGCCGCCGTCTACTGGGGCCAGGTCGGCTCATTCACGGGCTATCGGTTCACCGACCCGGAAGGGACAACCGACTACTATAACGCCGAGGGCCAGAACCTGCGCAAGACCTTCCAGAAGTCGCCGCTCCGGTTCTCACGCGTCTCTTCGTTCTTCGGCCGCCGCTTCCATCCTATCCTGCGCCGCACGCGTCAGCACTCGGGCGTCGACTACGTGGCGCCCAGGGGAACGCCGGTCGAGGCGGTATCGGACGGCCGCGTGGTTTCGGCCGGTTGGTCCGGCGGCTACGGACGGCTGGTTGTGGTCCGGCACGCCGGAGGATACGAGACCCGGTACGGACACTTGTCGGGATTCGCAAAGGGAGTCCGGTCGGGGGCCTCACTCAAGCAAGGGCAGCTCGTCGGCTACGTGGGTTCGACCGGGCTCTCGACCGGTCCGCACCTCCACTACGAGGTACGGAAGTTCGGCTCAGCCGTGAACCCGCTCCGGCTCAACCCGCCGCGCCGCAGCCCGGTCAAGAAGGAGTTTATGGCTCAGTTCCAGCGGGCGCGCGATTCGCTGGCCCGAGTCGTGGCCCGGTTCGGCTCGGGACACGATGCGCTGCCCGGCTTGGGACACGATCCCAATTGACAACAATTGGGTCATGTCCCCGCCGGCGGTCTTGTCCCTGCTCCGGCGTGGGCAGCCGCCACCACCGCTCCCAGCACACTAGTCGCCCCGCCTTTCAGCAACTCCTGCGCCGCCTGGTCGAGCGTCGCCCCGGTTGTCATCACGTCGTCCACGAGCAGCACTTTCTTCCCGCCGACGGAGGAATCGGGCCTGAGCCGGAATGCGCCGGCGAGGTTCTTCAGCCGCGCCTCGGAGCTCATCTTCCGCGTCTGGGTCGCCGTGTTCCTGGTGCGGGTCAGGCACTCGACCAATGGAATGCGGGTACTCATCGAGATGGCCGCGGCCAGCAACAACGACTGGTTGAACCCGCGCTCGCGCAGGCGCGCCGGATGGAGCGGAACCGGGCAGATCGCATCAGCGGCTGAGAGCACCTCGTCCTGCTGGACCAGCGCCGCCAAAGCCAAGCCGAGCAGCTCGCCCACCTTGGTCTTGCCCGAGTACTTGAAGGCCTGAACCAGCTTGTCAAAGGGCGGGACGTACGTACCCAGTGCCCGCACACGCCTCAAGCTGAAGGGCATCCGGCACTGGCCGCAGGTTTCGGCCGTCCTGGTGCAGGGCCGGCCGCACTGCGGACAGACCGCGAGCTCATGGGTGAAGAGTGCAAGCCGGCAGCCTTCGCAGACCAGCCCTTCGTCGACCTCGGTATCGCAGCCATAGCAGATCGGTGGGTAGACGAAGTCGGCGAGTGACTTGAGGAGGAAGC
>Ga0172371_10009296_pt1 | contig 13545 bp, 13 predicted proteins | sample Lak12m_FD_114543 | JGI IMG/M metagenome (GOLD analysis project Ga0172371, IMG submission 114543) | Freshwater microbial communities from Kabuno Bay, South-Kivu, Congo - kab_022012_12m | ecosystem: Environmental > Aquatic > Freshwater > Lake | place: Democratic Republic of the Congo: South-Kivu... | reverse complement strand
TTGCTCCTTTCCTTCTTTATCCGCGATTCCTGGATGGCCAAGGCCTCGGCCGCCGCCGGTCGAACCTGGACCGCCATTGACCAGCTCCAGGTACAACTCCTCGGGATGGGGGTGACCATCGCCCTGGCCGTGGCCGCCACTCTTGTCATTTGCGTGCTGGTGGAAAAAACGGTGGGTTTCCGTCTCGATCAGCAGAAGGAAATCGAAGGACTCGACCAGTCGCTCCACGGCGAATCCGGGTACGGGCTGGCGGAAAGATAGACGATCAAAAACTACGGCGGAAGCTGAGATAGGCGTTAGTGTTGTCCGCAAACTGGCCCCAGAAGGTATGATCGTGACGGCCAAGGAATATGTTGCCCCCGGTTTCGGCGGCCCATTGGTCGGTGATCTTGTAGTGAAGCTTGGGACGGAGATAGGCATCCTGGTCCGTGGGCGACCAGTAGGCGAAAAACGAAAGGCGCAAGGTTTGCTGCCACAGCAGTTGGGTCAGACGGAGGGTGAGAAGATGGCGGTCTTTGTCCGCGGCCTGACTGCCGGGAGGCAGGGCAGCCAGGTAGTTGCCGTATTTCTGCTTGTGTTCCAGGTAGTACTGGATGCCGCCGGTGAGGTCGCGGGCCAGCTCCCGCTCGTGGCCGGCCAATAGACGGATTTCGCTGTTGCGCAGGTTGGGGTTGCTGCCGGCCCGGTCTTCGCGGGAGTCGTAATAGCCGAACTCCAGATGGCTGATCCCGCCGGCCGTGGCGCCCCGGACACTGCCGCCATAGACCGAGAGCCTGGGATAGACCAGCTTCATCGTGGCCGGGGCCATCCCTTCCGGGGTGCTCCAGAAGCCGCGATAACCGTAGAGGGCGTACTCGATTCCCCCCAGGTTGCGGCTCAGCCGCAGGGCCAGGTCGTGGTCGCGGAAATAACGGAGACGCTCGTCGTCGGCAAAAACCAGGTCACGACCGGCGACCCGCCCTTGGGGACCGTGCCAATAGGAGAGGCGGGAGCCGTCAATATAGCGGGAGGGGGTAAAAAGGGGCTGATAGACCAAATCGAGATTGACCGCCTCCGAGAAGAGCCCGATCCGCACCGCATCAGCCGGGAGCTTGAGATACTCGTCGTCGCGGCCGATGAAAAACGATTGCCAGTCCTTGGCAAAGACATCGTTGATGAAGAGCAGATCGCCGGTGCCCCAGGTGAGGACCTGACGACCCAGCCGGACATCCAGGTTGCCGGAGGGGCTGAAGCTGTAATGGGCCTCGCGCAGTTCGGCCTTAAGCCTCTCCTCCACCCCGTCGGCCACCAGATCGGTCTTGAGCTTGAAGGCTCCGCTCTCCATCTGGCGGGCTAAATCGAGTTGAAGCCTGGTCTCGGCGATGGAGCCGTCCTTCTCGTTTTCCCGGCGGTATAAGCGCAAGCCTCCCCGGACCTCGACAAAGCCGTAGAGGTCAACCTCATGCTCGTCGGCCAGCAGACGGCGCAAATCCTCAAGCCCTTGGGCCGCAGCCGCTCCCGGCCCCAGGGCGACAAACAGCAGGGAAAGCCAGATGGCCGCCAGACGAGGAGTTATCCCGGCTCTCATCTCAGCGCCTGATCTCCCGGGGCGGCCGCCGCAGATAGCGCTCGCTGAAAAGCTCTTCCCCCAGCCCCAGGTTGTAGCTGATATTGGTAAACTCCATCACCGTCTCGCCGCCTGCGAGCAAATCCCTGGCCCTCGACCTGGTAACCGTGGGCAGACCCTGGATGTTCTCCACCTTCAAGGCCTCCACCTGCCGGTAGGGTTTGCCCTGCTTATCGAGATATTCCGCCTTGACCGGGAGGAAGTTCTTCTTGTCTATCCAGATCCGGTAGCTGGCGAATTCCACCGCGCCCGGGTTCTTGGGAATGTTGTTGAGGACATAATGCCCGGCGGTCTCTTCAACCAGCTCGTGATGGTCCTCGGCCGGACTGCGGCCGGAGACATCCTCATAAAAGTAATGGGAGCCGACAAAGCTGGTTCGCTTGTCCGAGGCGGCGATCCTTTTCACCAGATCGAGATCGGGGAGATAGAGCCAGCGGTCGTCATCCTTTGCCACCTGCTTGTGGACCATGAAGACCATCCGCCGGACATCGGTGGGCCGCTCGAAATAAACATAAAACATCTGCCGGCCGCCGTCCTCGATGTCCCGCCGTAGGATGACGAAGCGCCGCTCCCGGGTCCGGCCCTGGCTGTCGCTGATGGTCATGTTGACCTCGGCCCGGCCGTCGTCTCCGGCATAATAGGCGGCCTGATTGGCCTTGGCCACGATCTCCGCCACCGGCGGGGCCGCGTCGGCCCGGTCGGCGGTCGGCAGCCAAAGGGCCGCGGCCAACAGGGGCCAGAGCAGATTACTCATCTTCATGATCTTTCCTCCCGGTTTTCCTTGAAAAGATACGGCTCCAGCAGGCGGATGGCGGCGGGCAGCATGAACAAGGTGGCCATTCCGGAGACCGCCATGATCGCGGCGAGGAAGAAGCCCACCGTCTGGTACGGCACCAGGGGGGCGAACAGCAGCGGGGTGAAACCCACCGCAATCACCACCACATTGCGGCTGATCGCCCGGGCCGGCTCGGCAAACATCTCCTCGATGGCCGTCTTCAAGGCCCCGGTGCGCCGATGGATCTCCCGGACCCGTTGCAGGAAGTGGATGGCAAAATCCACCGCCAGCCCCAGGGTGAGGGAGGAAAGCACCGCCACCGGCATATCATAATCTTTCCCGGCCAGCCCGATCAAGCCATAGATAAAAGCAATGGTCACACTCATCGGAATCATCGCGAGAAGCCCCCACTTGAGGGAGCGGAAGAGCACAGCCATGAGGACAAAAACCACCGCGAAGCTGGAAAGGAAAGACTCGAGCATCCCGAAGACCATCTTCTCCTGCCAGACCACATTGATGTAGGTAAGCCCGGCCCACTGATGCTTTAGGGCCACCGGGGGCGGGTTGTCGCGGATAAAGGCCTCCACGGCGGCGACGGTCTGTTCCATCACCTTGTTGTCGCCTTTTTTCAACTGAACCCAGAGGTTGGCCTTGCGGTAGTCCGGGGTGACCAGATGCCAGAGGTGCTCGGGCTTGTGGCTGTTCTGGAAGGAGATCAGGGTCTGGGCCACCGCCGCCGGGCTGTCCGGCACCCGAAAATAGGCCGGATCCCCGGCAAACAGCTCCTGATGCACCTTCTTGACCACATCGGTGACCGAGTTAGTCTTGCCCACCATGCCGGCCTGTTCGATGTGGCTCTCAAGCGTGGCGATATAGCGCAGCACCTCCGGTTGTTTGAAAACCTGGCCCCGCTGCCGCACCTCTTCCAGACGGTCGAGGGCCCTGGACCAGAACTCGTACCCGGCATCATCGGCGGTACGGCTCCGGTCGTCCCAGGTTTTGGCAAGTTGACCGAGAAGCGCTTCCCCATCGGCGAATTGGCCGCGGCCTGAAGCCAGATCAACCCTGGCCTGTTCGATCAGGCCGGAACCGGCAGGTTCCGCCGTGTCGCCGGCCAGCATTTTTTCGAGCTTCAGCGCGGCCTGCTCGCCGGTCAGCTCATCCGGAATCCCCTCCAGAACCAGGTACGCCTCGTAAGTGCCGCCGAAATGCTGGTTGAGCACCCGGTCGGCCTGGCGGATGGGGTGGTTCTCGGTGAACCAGTTCATCGGGTTGTCGTTGACCGTAATCCGGCTGATTCCAAAGGCCGCCACCCCCAAGGCGAGGACGGTGATGGCCACGATCAGCTTGGCCTGAGTGAAGGTGAAGCCGCCCAGCCAGCGAAGATGGCGGGAAGCCGCGGTGAATAGCCGGCCGTGCCCCTGTTCCCCGGCCACTCCGAAGCCGGCCAGACTTTCTTCCTTCATCATCATCACATAGGCCGGAACGAAGAGAATGGTCAGCAACCAGGCGAGCATGATCCCGAAGGCGACAAAAAGACCGAAGACCTGGACCGGCGGAATCGGGGTAATGGCCAGGGAGGCGAAACCGGCTGCCGAGGTGACCGAGGTGTAGAGCATCGGCTTGAAAAGATGGCCCATCACCGTTTCGATGGTTTTGCGGCGGTCTCTGGTCTTCTGGTAAGTATCGAAAAACTCCGAGAGAATGTGGACCGAGTCCACCACCGCGATCGGCATCAGGAAGATGGGGATCATCGAACTCATGATATGGACGGTGTACCCTGTGCCGATCATTAGCCCCATGGTGCAAATCACCGTGACCATGGCCAGGATCATCGGCGCGATCACCATCCGCGCCTGACGGAAGAAGAGGAACATGAGGAGAAAGATGGCCATCATCGCCAGGGGGGCGGAAATGGCCATCTGGATGAACATCTCCACTCCGAAGGTGTCCTCGGCCACCGGCAGGCCGGTGATATAATACTGCTCGTCGCCGCTTAAGACCGCGATTTTCTTAAGCAGCTCCCGGCGGAGTTGAAAGGCGAAATCCTTGGCGGTTATCGGCAGGTAAATGGCCAGCGCCTTGCCGTCCTCGGAGACCAGGGTACCCTTGAGGAGCGGGTTGTTCATCGCCTTGTCCCGAACCGCCATGGCCTCTTCCCGGCCGGCCGGAGCCTCCTTCATCAACCAGTCGAAACGGACCTGACCCAGGCCCGCCTGCTCGATGGCATCCACCGTATCCGGAGCGAGTACATCCTGGCTAACCACCCGCCGGGAGGAATCGCGGGGATCGGCCAGAGTCTGGGCAAAACGGGAAAGCTCCAAAACCTTGCCCAGGGTGGCCGGGTTGAAGACCCCGTCCGGGTGCTTTTCGTTGACGATCCCCAGAACCACCACATCATGGAGGGAAAACTCCTTCTTGACCTGGTGATGAAAAACTCGCACCGCCTCGTCTTCGGCAAGCATGTTCTCCGGGTCGGTGTCCACCTTGACCCGCACCATCAGCACCCCCAGAGCGATGGTCAGGGCGAGCATCAGGATGGTGATGGCCTTCGGGCGATCAAGGGACCATTTTGTGAGTTTATCGGCGATCATCGTTTTCCTCCCCACTGAGACTCTTACAAAATACTTTATGTGCTTCGACAGCATGAACGGAAGAAGCCATATGATTTCCCTCTATTACCGTTCACCCTGAGCCTGTCGAAGGGTCTTGCCCTCATTTTGCAAGAGGCTCTATTGTATAAAAGTTCCCGCATGGCACCGATCTGTTCAGCCACACATCCCTGTTCGAGGTAAGCCGTCACGGATTCAGGTGTAAATGATCACGGCAATTGGCTCAAACCGTGCTTCATCTTGAAGAGGAAGTAGCGCTCAAAGGCGAGTTTCATCCCCTTGGCCCAAACCCCGGCGCGGGTGTAGGATTCCTGCCGGGGGGGGAGAACCGGATAAGCCTTCATCAGAGCCGCGCTCCGGCCCATGTCCATGAGGCAGATGGCGGAAAGCTCCTCGGGCGCGGGCGGCGCCCCGCCCTTGATCTCGGCGGCGATGGCCGCGGCGGCGATCTTGGCCATCTTCACGGTCATCGAGCCGGTTTTCGGCACCCCCACCGGCACCGGGGTGGGTTCGGGCGGGGCGATGGCCATGGCCACCCCCACCGCGAAGACCTCCGGATGCCGGGTATGGCGGTAATGCTGGTCAACCGGGATGAAACCCCGGGGGTTGCCCAGGGGGGCCACCGCCTCCACCCCCTTGAAGGGCGGGGCGAGCATCGCCAGTTTGAAGGGGATTTTCGCCCCGTCGGTCAGGCGAATCTCGCCCGGGGCCACCTCGGCGATGCTCTGGCTGGTAACCGCCTTGATGTCACGGGCGGCAAACTCGTCTTCGATAAAGCGGCGGGAACGGCCCAGCCCCCCCACCCCCATGTGACCGAGGTATGGCTCGGAGGTCAGGTAGAGGATCGGCACCTTGTGCCGCATCTTCCGCCTGCGCAGCTCGTAATCCATCTCGAAGGCCAGCTCGTAGGAAGGGCCGAAACAGCTCACCATCTGGGCTGAGCCCACCACCACCGGACCGGGATTTTCGAGAACCGCCTGCCAGCTCCGCCCTGTTTTTACCGCATGATCGAGGCTGAAAGTGCAGTCGGTATGGCCCTGATCCGGACCAAGGCCGGGAATCTCGGCAAAGGAAAGCTTGGGTCCGGTCGCGACCACCAGATAATCGTAGGACAGCTCGCCGACCGCGCTTTGCACCCGCTTTGCCTCCGGGTCAACCGCGAGGGCCGGGGCATGGACAAAACGAATCCCGCGGCGGCCGAGGATGTCGGCGACCGGCAGGCTAATCTCTTCCGGCCTGCGCCAGCCCATGATCAGCCACGGGAGAGACGGCAGGAAAACGAAGCGGTTATCCTCGCTCACCACGGTGATTTCGGCCTTGCGGCCCAACAGCCTGTTCAGCTCCAGAGCCGCGGTCAGCCCGCCGAAGGAGCCGCCCAGTACCACGATTTTCGCCATAGCCCTTTTCTCCTTAAATAACCGCTAAAAAGTCAGATTCATCTCCGCCGGAATCACGGTTTCCGTGTAATAGGTGGCCGGGTCGGCCAGCGCCACTCCCTCGACGAAATCATCATCGCTAAAGCCGAAAACCGCCTTGTTCAGGGGGCAGGCCAGCAGCCTTGCCCCCTCCATGTGCAGCATGAGGAGCAGCTCCTCGGGCATGGGCAGGTTCATCTGCTCCATGCGCTCCATCACCCGGCGCTGCTCCTCCTCGGGCTGGTCGGGCAGGCATTTAAGCTGGCCGATTCTCTCCTTGTGCACGGCATTGATCCCCCGGGAGCCGAAGAAAATCGTCACCTCGGCCCCGGCCCGCCTGAGGCTTAAGGCGGTCATCAGACCGTTGAACACCTGGCAGAGCTCGTCGTGAAAGATCATGATGGATACTTTTTTCGCGCTACCCATGGCCATGCCCTCCATCCTTTTCCCGCTGCATTTTTTTCATAACTCAACTTTCTGCTGATCGAGAATAGTTCGTCATGCCGGACTTGATCCGGCATCCAGGAACACCGGGATTCGTCGAGTTCCTGGTCTGGATTCCGGCTTCCGCCGGAATGACGAGCTGCCGAACATCTATCTAAAATGTTATGCCATCTCAGAAAGTTGATTTCAGAAGGTCAACACCTTATCCGCCTCCCGGATCACCTCGTACAGATCATCCATCCAGGCCACCGGACAGGAGCTCGATCCCACCAGACCGTGGGATTTAAGGCAGGCCCCTCAGAGATAAAAATCGCCGGTGAACTGCTCGACCTGGGCCATGACATCGAACTGTTCGGTGCCGGCTTCCTGGTAAAGGACCGCCTCGCCGAGCATGAAAACGCTGACCTCGTCGCCCTTTTTCACCGCCACATTGGCCAGACGCATGGCGTTGTAGATCTTTTCGCTGTCCTTGGTTGCAATGACGATTGCCAGATTCATCCTTCTCCTCCTTGTCAGTTTCCGCTGATGATCTGATACCACATCCTGAGGCCGGTGACGGCGATGATCACCGCGATGGCCAGGCGCAGATGCTTGGTGCTGGTCTTCTTGCTGACCCGGCCGCCGAGCTGGGCTCCGGGGATGGTGCCGACCACCAGGGCCAGGGCGTAGGGCCAGATGATTTGCCCGGTAAGGGCCTTGCCGATGGTTCCGGTAACGGCGCCGAGCAGGACGATGCCCAAAGTACTGCCGATGACGATCCGGGTCGGTATGTTTAGCAGATAAATCATCACCGGGATGTAGATGAAGGCGCCGGGCGCCCCAACCATCCCGCCGAAGGAGCCGATCGCCAGGCTCACCACCACGGCAAGCGGCCTGTTGTAGGTGAGCTCTTCGGGCTTGATCTCCTCGCCCTGCTCGGGCCTGGGGACAAACATGGTGATCGCGGCGATGATCGCCATGCTGGCGAAAATCGCCAGGAGAAAGGCGCTGTTCACTTGCTTGGAGACGAGCGAACCGGCCAGATTGCCGATGGCGTTGGCCAGGCCCATGGAAAGCAGGAGCGAGTTGCTGACGAACTTGTTCTTCTTGTGGACGATGAGCCCGGAGAGCGAGGCGGAAAGCACCTGAACCATGCTGACCGCGGCAACCTCCTTCATGTCGAGCAGGCCCACCCCGAGCAGAGGCGGGACATAAAGGAGCAGGGGGATCATGAAGATGGCCCCACCCAAACCCAGCAGCCCGGAGAGGAAACCGCCGCCCAAGCCAAGGGCGACCAGGGTGACGAGAAAGATGATCTCCATGCCTGACCTCCCGTTATGAAAAAACCTGCCCGGCCAGATGCCGGCGGATGGCGGCCACCAGCGCGGCCTCCTCGATATCCTTGCCTTCGGCGATCACCTCGGCCCCGGCCATGATCGCCGGAGCTTTGGGCAGGCCAAGCTCGGCATAGGCCGCAGTTTGGTATTCGGCCCTGGGTTTGGCGATCACCTCCACTCTTCCGGGAAAAAGCTCGCCCAGCCTGGGGAGCATCTCGTTGAAGTGGGTTCAGGTTTTGCCGGGCGGTTCGTTCATGAAAACGCGAATCTTTGCCATCCTATGCCTCCTTGTTTTGTTGTAGCCTGATCTTGGCCAGGAGAAACTCGGCCCCGCTCCGGGAAAGCCCCAAATCCTCCGCCAGGGCAAAGGAATCCGCTTCCGGATAGCGGGCCAGGTAGCGCATGGCCTCCTCTTCCAGCTCGTCGAACCAGCTCTCGAACAACCCGAGAATCTCTGGGTCGCAAACCGCCATCAACTGCCGGGATTGAGCCACTTTATGGACCAGGCTTTGACACATCTGCGTTGGGTCGACACCTTCGCCCAGGCATTCGGCCAGTCAGAGCTGGACCATGCTCGAAACCTTGTCTCCTTCCGGTCCGCCCAGCAGCCCTTCGACAAAGGCCAGCCTGGCCTGCTCGTCCAGCAGAGCAAGAAGCTCCCTTACCCGGGGCAGCAGAGCATTGAGAGCCTCGGCCGGCTCCAGGCTCGCGAGAATTTGCCGCAACTCTTCCATTGCCTTCTCCCTTTCTTTCAGAATGCGCTGCGCCGGGCGAGCAGATCGGCGGCCAGCCCGGCAAGCCCGGCCATGATCGCGGCCACCCGCTGATCGGCCAGCTCGTAATGGATAAAAGGCCCGCTCCGCTCCACGCTGACCAGCAAAGCCCGTTTCAATTCTTTTAGATGATGGGAAACCAGGGGTTGGGAAATGCCCAGCTCCTCCACCAGGCGGGAGACGGTCTTCTTCCCATTGGTCAGACTGAGGATGATGCGCAGCCGGTTTTCATCGGCCATGGCTTTGGCGAGAAAAGCGACTGAGCGAAGATCATCGGATTTGAAGTCGGCGCTGCTCATTCAGGAACCATCTCTCCTGAGTTGATTTTGTGGCACGAATTGAGGAACGTTTCAGGACTTCCGGTTTTCCGGCAGATATAAATAAATGTTTATATGCTTGTTTGCGGCAATGTCAAGAGAAAATACTCCCGGCTCATCTCTTGCGGAAATAACAGAGCACGGCTTAACGGGAGCTCGCTTGCAATAATCTTTGAAACTAATGAAGGCGGAATGGATGGGGAAATCGCAAGCGATCACGGGAGAGGGAAGCCTCCACCTTACCCGATTCGAGGCTTCGTTAATCGGTCTTCGATTTTCGTTGGGCCCTGCAGGCAATCCAGCACAGCCCAAATGTTGCACCAGAAAATAACCCAGGCCTTTGCCGGACAAGCGCCCGCCCTGCCCCGCCGCTTGCCTTCGCGCCGGGAACAATGCTACAAATGAAAAAACCGAAAGGAGCCGCGCCCCATGTTCTCAGACCAGTCCGTCCCGCTCATCCGCAAGACCAAGATCATCTGCACCATCGGTCCCAAGACCTCCTCCTGCGAGCAGCTCAAGCGGCTGGCCGACGGCGGCATGAACGTGGCCCGCCTCAACATGTCCCATGGCACCCTCGACTGGCACCGGGAGGTCATCGCCAGCCTCAAGCGGATCAACAAGAAATACGGCCTTTCCATCGGCATTCTCCTGGACACCAAGGGGGCGGAGGTCCGCACCGGCGACCTCAAACAGGATCTCCCCCTCAAGGCCGGCGAGATACTGAATCTCACCATCCGGCACCGGGCGGAGCTTGAGCCCTATTCGGTGGAGGTCAGCCACGACGGTTTTGTCCGGGAGGTGGCGGTGGGTGACCTGGTCTTGGTTGACGGCGGCATGATTCGCCTCATGGTGCTCGAGGTGAGCCGGACCGATGTCCGGTGCGAGGTGCTGGACGACGGGGTTCTCACCTCGCGCCGCCATCTAAACGTCCGGGGAAAAAGCGCCGATCTGCCGGCGATCACCGCCAAGGACTGGGAGGACATTGATTTCGCCATCACCGAGCGGGTGGACTTCATCGCCCTTTCCTTTGTCCGTGAGGCTGCGGCGATCACCGGCCTGGTCGGCTATCTCCGGGAGCGGCAGGCGCCGATCAGCGTCCTGGCTAAGATCGAAAGCGCCGATTCCATCCCCCGCCTCGACGAGATCATCGAGGCAAGCAACGGGATCATGATCGCCCGCGGCGACCTGGGGGCGGAGCTGCCCTGCGAGGAGGTGCCGCTCCTCCAGGAAGAGATCGTCCGCAAATGCCGGGCGGCCGGCAAGCCGGTGGTGGTGGCCACCCACATGCTCGAATCCATGATCGTCAACCCAACCCCGACTAGAGCGGAGGTCACCGACATCACCCATGCGGTCCAGCAGGGGGCGGACGCCATCATGCTCTCCGGCGAGACCGCCACCGGCCGGCATCCCCTGAAGGCCCTGGAGGTGATGGACGCGGTGGCCCGCCGGATTGAACGGCACATGAATCAGGACCCCACGGTGCGGGTCAAGGCCGTAAGCCGGTCAAAGGAGGAAATCTCCCGGAGCGCGGCGATCCTCGGCAACAACCTGGGGGTGGCCGGCACCCTGGTCATCACCCGGCGGGGGCTCATGGCGACCCTCCTCTCCAAGTGCCGGCCGGTGGCGCCGATCTTCGCCTTCACCAACACCACCCATGTCCGGCGGCGACTGGGGATCTACTGGGGGGTCCAGCCCATGCTGGTCAAGCTCTCAAACGAGCCGGAGGCCTCGATCCAGCGGGCGATCGAGCAATTGGTCAAGCGGCGGCTCGTCGGGGCCGGCGACCGGATTGTGGTCCTTTCCGACATCCTGGCCGGAGGCAAGTTCGTCGAGACCATCCAGGTCCGGATCATCTGATCCCGCTTGCAACCGGACGAAATGGGGCCGGGTTGGGCAAGATGCTTTCGATAAACTCAACTTTCTGAGTTGATATTTGTTGTGTGATTGCAGGCAATTATACTCGATGATCTTGAATGATTCGCCCACCCCCAGGCGGCACCGCTGAAGAAGAACAGGAAACCGGATTGCTGTCTGTCGGGAAACATCGGCAAAATTTAAAAAATATCCGGACGATCCAGGCCGAACTTCTTCATCTTGTAGCCCATCTGCCGCGGGGTGAGCCCGAGCTCGCGGGCCGCCCGGGCCTGCACCCAGCCGTGCCGCCGCAAGGCCGCCTCCAGCTCGGCCTTTTCCATGTCTTTGAGCTTCAGCCTGCTCCCGCCGGAGCGAGCCGGGCCCGCCGCCGGCCTGGGCAATGGCGCCGGGACCGGCTCTTCCGTTTCGGCGACCACAAAAACCGGAAGGTCGGACAGAGCCACCAGCTCGCGGTCGGCCATGATCACCAACCGCTCGATCAGATTCTGCATTTCCCGGACATTGCCGGGCCAGTGATAACGGCCAAGAAAATCCAGGGCCTCCCGGGAGAGGCGCACGCTCTTCTCGTTGACCCGATTGCTGGCGGCCAGGAAGTGCTCGATCAGAAGCGGGATGTCCTCCCGCCGTTCTCGCAAAGGCGGGAGGACGATGGGCACCACATTGAGCCGGTAATAGAGATCGGCCCGGAAACGGCCCGCGGCCACGGCTTCGCTCAAGCCACGGTTGGTCGCCGCGATCACCCGCACATCCACGCTGATGGTCTGGGTGCCGCCCAAGCGCTCGAACTGCTGTTCCTGCAAAACCCGCAACAACTTGGCCTGCAACTCAAGCGGCAGCTCACCGATCTCGTCCAAAAACAGGGTCCCCTTGTCGGCCAGCTCGAACCGCCCCTTCCTGGTGGCGAGCGCCCCGGTGAAGGCCCCTTTTTCGTGCCCCAGCAGCTCGCTTTCGAGAAGATTCTCCGGCAGGGCCGCGCAGTTGACCTTAAGGAAGGGATTGTCCCGCCGGCGGCTGGCATTGTGCACCGCCCGGGCCACCAGCTCCTTGCCGGTGCCGGATTCGCCCAACAGCAGGACCGTGGCGGAGGATGGCGCCACCTTGTCAATGGCCGAGAAAACCTCGAGCATCACCTTGCTCTGCCCTAAAATCCCGTGGCGGACGAAGACCGGGGACAGCCGGGCCTTGAGCGAGCGGTTTTCCTCCCGCAAACTTTCCTCATTTTTTCTGATCTCGTTGTTGAGGACAAGAAACTGGGCGATCAGGGTGGCGACCACGGTGAGGAAACGGACATCTTCTTCAAAGGGAATCTCGAGTCCGAAAAGCCGGTCCACGGTGAGCACCCCCACCGGCTCGCCGGCCACCAGCACCGGCACCCCAATGAAGGAGAGGGCGTGCTTGTCAATCCTCCGTGAACCGGTCTTGTTCAAAAACAGCGGCTCCTGCTGAATATCCGGAACCACGAAGGGAGCGCGGCTGGCAAAGACCTTGCCGGTCACCCCCTCGCCCAGCCGGTACACCCCTCGCCTTTTTTCCTCCTCGCTCAGGCCGCAGGAAGCCCGGATCACCAGATGCCGCCCGCTCTCGTCCGGCATGACAAAGGTCCCCCGCTCCATGCGAAGGATGTCGTGCAGCACCTGCAGAATCGCGTTCAGGGTCGTCTCCAGGTCATGGGCCGAGCCGATGAGCTGGGCGATCTCATAAAGGGCGGTCAGCTCGATTACCTCGGTGCAGGCCGATTTGCCCCCTTTTTCCGGGGCCAGGGAAAATTCGGGTTTCATATCATCTCCAGTGCATTGCATTGCGGATTGCGAATTGCGGATTTTTTAAAATCCTGTCCACTCTGTCCACCAAGTCCACAAACAAAAAAACAGACTCCTCCCCCCCACCCTTTCTGCCTTTTACCTTTTTCCTTTTGCCTTTTTTTTCTGTTTTATGTCCTCTGATAGCAAAAAACGGTCCACGCCTTGATTGATTGAAAAATCAAATAGTTATCAAGCAGATAACAGCCGAGCGCAAACAAATACGGCACGGATTTGTAAATCTGAATATCCATCGCAATTTCTACACTACAATTTTGTCGCAAAACTACCAAAGCGTAGCCTTCCGACAAGATCGTCAGCGCGAAAACCTCCCGCCATTCCGCCCTTCATCGCCAAGCAACCACGCCAACACCCTGGAATCACGAAACAAAAAAATATAATCCCACTCTGGCACGGCCATTGCCTTAAGGAAAAACCGAAAGCGTCATCACTAAATAACCATCGGCCGGGTTGCGGCTGCATCACCCGGCCCCCAAACGACTCAATTAAAAAGGAGAAGTAACATGCGCAAGGTAGCAATCTACGGCAAAGGCGGCATCGGCAAGTCCACCACCACCCAGAACACGGTGGCGGGTCTCGCGGAACTGGGCAG
>Ga0172371_10009294_pt1 | contig 13546 bp, 15 predicted proteins | sample Lak12m_FD_114543 | JGI IMG/M metagenome (GOLD analysis project Ga0172371, IMG submission 114543) | Freshwater microbial communities from Kabuno Bay, South-Kivu, Congo - kab_022012_12m | ecosystem: Environmental > Aquatic > Freshwater > Lake | place: Democratic Republic of the Congo: South-Kivu... | reverse complement strand
CTCAAAAATCTCTTCAGCCGCGAAAGCCAATTTTGGCCGGGCAATGCCCGCGCCGCCGGTGACGTAGGCCTGGGACAGTTGACCGAGGACGGAGCCGATACCACCCTGCTGTGGAATCCATCCTTCTACAAACAATTTTGCCCGCTCATTTTGGGCCAGGAAACCTGCGCCGGGGCGGGCTACTCCAGCTTGAGCGCGGAAAATCAATCCCTGCTGCGCGGCGCCCTGGTGCGCAGCGTGGACGCCATCTGCGCCGACTGTCCGCTGGGCATCGACCTGGAACGCGCCGATTACAGCGTCAGCGTGTTTGCCCGCACTTTGCTTGCCAGCTGCGAACAAACTGGCCGCATCATTCAAAACGTCACCGGCAAACCCGCCGGACAAAAAGCCTCCTACCAGGACCTGTGGCGTTTTACCCTGGTCAACTACAACGCTGGCCCCGGCTGCCTGGGAGACGCGCTGCAAATGGCTCACGCCGCCGCTTCAGCTGAAAACCTGACCTGGGAAAGTGTTTCCGCTCAACTTTCCCCCACCTGCCGCGGCGCTATTCCGTATGTGGAAGCGATTGCCCCGCCCGGAGAATGATATGCCATCCTCTTATTCCATCACCGCATCCGCCGACCACAAATACATCCTTCTCAAAGTCATTGGCGACACCAACCGCCAGGCGTTGCTGCGCTACAACCTGGAAGCGCACACCCTGGCCCGCGAATTGAACATAGACCGCTTTTTGCTCGACTTTACTGAAAGCCGCAACACCGATACGGTACTGCGTAACTATGCTTTTGTGAACAGCGATATGAAAGTTGCTGGCATAAATTGGGCTGCCAGGGTTGCTATGCTGGTTAACTCAAGCGACCATACCTTCGATTTTATTGAGGCCCTGTTTCGAGCATCTGGGGCAGATGTGACTCTGTTCCATGACCGCGACCTGGCCGTATGGCGATTGACTCAACCCGAAAAATAAAAAAAACAAAGGCGAGATTAACCCTCGCCTTTATTTTTTTGATGGGACAAAGTGAACCTGCCAGATTGGACGCAAAAACCCCAGGCTATGAATGCAGCTGACGCAGGTGCATCCCCAGCGGTAACAGAATCACCAGCAGCAAAACCACCGCCCACAGCAGCATTCCATCACTGCTGGCGGCTGCGGCTGCCGGAGCAAAATCCTGCCCCAGAGAAATTTCTTCTGGGGTGAGCGTTACCGCCGCTTGCGGCCAACCCGCGTGAGCCGGTTCCAGCGCCAGGCTCAGCAGCGAAAACACCAGCAGTAGCAACAGCAACAAAGCACGGGGAATACGGCGTTTTTTCGTCATCCAGGACTCCCATAAATTCACTCGTTTGGGTGATGAAGTTTCACCCCAGTATAACATGCGCAGCGCGGGAGGCTTTCTTATCAATTTTTAACTTACCTTGTATAATGAATTTCGCTTTTTCTTGTCGTTTTTGCCCCAATTTTCAGGAGAGAGGTGACACATGCGTACTCGCTGGCTGTGGATGACCCTGCTGTTGGCGTTTACTGCGGGGGTGGGAATCGTTTCGGCGCGGGGAGTCGTCTCCACTACTGGGCGGGAGGCCCTGGTGGAAGGCGCCCAACTGTACGATAACTGGTTTGCCGCCCTGGGCGTTGAACCGCCTGCGGGCAATTCCCCGCTGTGGGCGCGGCAGACCACCAACACTCGCAGCGGCCCCGATACCTGGCGCTGCTCCGAATGTCATGGCTGGGATTACAAAGGTTCCGAAGGCGCTTACGCTGCCGGTTCTCACTACACCGGTTTTCCAAGCGTTTTCAAACTCTCGGCCTCACTGACAGAAGATGAAATTGTGGCTCATCTCAAAGGCGCCAAAGACCCGTCTCACGATTTTTCCGCCTATCTGAATGATGCTGCGCTGCAAAAAATAGCCCAATTTCTCAAAAACGGGCTGCAAGATGACAGCGCTTTTATTGATTCGGTAACGCTCAAAGCCAAAGGCGGCAGCGTTGAACATGGCAAACAACTTTACGATGGCGTTTGCGCCGCCTGTCACGGCGCGGATGGACGCGCCATGCTCTTTCGCACGGAAGGCATAGACGAGGGCCTGGGCGATGTCGCCAACCGTGACCCGTACCGCTTCTTGCACCGCACCCGCTTTGGTGTAGCCGGAACGGAAATGCCGCTGGGCCGCGAACTGGGCTGGTCAACCTCGGATGGGCGCGATGTGCTGGCCTACGCTCAAACCCTGCCCACGCGGCCCCAGCCTGAAACCCCCGCCAATGCCGGCGAAGGTTCGCAGACTTCCCCGCAGATTGGTTTCTCGCTCAACGGCTGGGGCGGCGGCATCATCACCGGGCTGATGGCTTTTGCCGCAACCCTGGGCGCCAGCGCCTTCTTCCTGCTGGGGCTGGTCGTGTTGGGCGGGCTGGTAGTTTGGGCCCTGCGCCGCAGAAAATGAAATTATTCGTAACAGGAGAAGACATGCAGAGACTTTTCAATATGTTCAAGCAGCCCATTTTTCAGTACGCCGCGCTGATTGCGGTGCTGGCGGTGATTGGCGGCGCCGGGTTTGCGGTTTACCAAACCCAGGTTCCCCCGCCGCAGCCCATTCAGTTTCCGCACAGCATTCATGTCGGGCTGCAAATTTCCTGCCTGTATTGCCACCCCGGCGCTCAGCGTCAGGCTTCGGCGGGAATTCCCACCCAGCAAAAATGTTGGGCCTGTCACGGTCAGCTCAAAAAATACAGCGACCCGGCGAACCCGGTCCCTCCGGAGCAGTGGCCGCCGGAACTGCAAAAACTGGCTGGTTATGTGCAGCGCAACGAAGCGATTCCCTGGGTTCCCGTGTACATTGTCCCCGACCATGTCCATTTTAATCACCGCCCGCACATTGCCGCTGGCCTGGCCTGCGAAAAATGTCACGGCGATATGAGCAAAAAGACTGTGGCAACGGTCGAGCAAACCGTCAACATGGGCTGGTGCATCACCTGCCATAAGGAACGCACGGCCAACGACCCGGTGAAACGCACCAAACTGCTGGAATGCGGAACCTGCCATTATTAGGCATTCGATACTCGATAACCCGCATCGAATCACCAATTACCAATTCCTCGCAACGACACCTACAGGAGAGCGTTGAATGACAGATAAACTTTCCCGGCGAGATTTTCTCAAACTGGCTGGGGCGGGCGCTGCGGCTGCTGCCGCGTTGACGGGCTGCGGCCCGGCTTCGCGCTACGTGGTACGCGAACCTTACACCAAAATGCCGGAATATACCTACAACGGCCAAAGCACTTTTTACGCCACAACCTGCCGTGAATGCGCCGCCGCCTGCGGCCTGGTTGTGCGCACTCATCAGGGACGCGCCATCAAAGTTGAAGGCAACAAAAACAACCCCATCAACCTGGGAAAGACCTGCGCTCGCGGCCAGGCCGCCCTGCATGGCCTGTACAACCCCGACCGGGTGAAAAACCCCGTCAGCCACAGCCGCGGCCTGGCTGACTTCAGCGACAGCGATTGGGACAGCGCCGTTCAGGTTGTTTCTCAGGCGCTGCAGCAGGGCGATTTCGCCTTTTTGCTGGGAACCGCCCCCGACCATTTGTTTGACCTGGCGGCTGAATTGAGCAAGGCTTATGGCGCCGCCGCTCCGCTGCGTTACAGCGCCCTGAGCATGTTTGAAGCCCGCGCCACTTTGGGCGAAGCCAGCCGCGCCGTCTTGGGTCAGCCTAATCATCTCTTTTTTGATATCGCCAACGCCGAAGTGGTCTTCTCCTTTGGCGCAAACTTTTTGGAAACCTGGTTCTCGCCGGTGGCTTACACGCGCGGTTACGCCAACCTGCGCCGCGGCCCCTCCGGCAAACGCGGCTATCTGGTGCAGTTTGAACCCCGCCTGAGCCAGACCGCCGCCAAGGCTGACGAGTGGATTCCTGTCCGCCCGGGGACGGAAGGCCTGGCGGCGCTGGCGATTGGCAAACTGGCCGCCGAAGCCCAGGGCAAAGTGTTGGGCGCCTATGCCGATTCGGACCCCGCCGCCCTGGCCGAAGCCTGCGGCGTGGAGCTGAACACGCTGCAGCGCCTGGCGGAAATGTTCGCCGCCGCCGAACACGCCCTGGCCCTGCCGGGCGGCGCTCCGCTCTCTCAGTCCAACGGGCTGGAAGCGGGAAAAGCCATTCTCTCACTCAACGCCCTGGCGGGCAACTTGGGCCAACCCGGCGGCGTATTTTTTATCGCCCCGGCGGCAGTCAATGACGCTTATCACCGCCCGGCCAGCCTGAAGGAAATGACCGCCCTGATTCAGCGCATGAACGAAGGCAAGGTCAAAACCCTGCTGGTGCATGGCGTCAACCCGCTGTTTGAACTGCCTGCCTCGCTCGGCTTTCAAGCCGCGCTGAAAAACGTTCCAACCGTCATCTCGTTTGCTTCCTTCCCCGATGAAACCGCCCTGCAAGCCGATTACATCTTCCCCGACCACACTGGGCTGGAATCGTGGGGCTATCAACGCGCCGCAACCGGCGCCGCGCCGCTGATGATTTCGGGCGCTCAGCCGGTGGTCGCGCCGTTTTACAACACCCGCGCCACAGCGGATGTGCTGCTGGCCGCCTCGGCGGGGAAACTGCCCTACGCCGATGAAGTCGCGTTTCTGCAGGCCAAAGTCACCGGCCTGGTGGGGGCCGAAGACGGGTTCTTTGGCGCCGCCGACCTACCTTCTTTTTGGGCGCAGTTCCAACAGTTTGGCGGCTGGTGGACCAACGGTCAGAAATTGGGCGCGCCGCAAAGCGCCGGGCTGACAAAACCCCTGGCGGCTGCCGCGCCCGCTCCCGAAGGCGAAGGCGAATTCTTCCTGCATGTGTATCCCTCGCCCATTCTGGCCGAAGCCGGAGCCAACAAACCCTGGCTGCAGGAAATTCCCGACCCGATGACCACCGTCATGTGGAACTCGTGGGTGGAAATCAACCCGCTCACCGCTGAAGAGCTTGGCCTGGCGGATGACGATGTTGTCCGCGTAAGCACTGCCTTCGGAACGGTGGAAGCCTCCGTTTACCGCTATCCCGCCATCCGCCCGGATACGGTGGCAATTCCCTTCGGGCAGGGCCACACCGCGTATGGCCGTTACGCCGAAGGCCGGGGCGTCAATCCCGCTTTTCTGTTGGGCGGCGCTTTCAACCCGGCGGGCGATTTATCCGTCTCGGGCTTAAAAGTAAAAATTGAAAAAACGGGCCGCAAACGTGAACTCTCGCGCCTGGAGAGCAAAATGGGCGTGTATGGCCTGGAGTAGAAAAAATGGCAAATTTACCGAAAATTCCTGAATTCAAAGCCGAATGGAAAGAAGGCGAAGCGGGCCGCTGGGGCATGGCGGTTGACATGGATTTATGTACCGGCTGCCAGGCCTGCATTGCCGCCTGTTCCATGGAAAACAACGTGCCTTTTGTGGGCGAAGAACTGGCCGGTTATGGCCGCCAGATGGCCTGGCTGCGGGTGGAACGCCTGTGGGAAGGTGTTTACCCCGAAGTGCGGGCCACTCCCTTCCAGCCGGTGATGTGCCAGCAGTGCGGCTCCGCGCCGTGCGAGCCGGTTTGCCCGGTCTTTGCCACTGTTCACGCCCAGGCCGAGCAGCTCAACCTGCAAGTCTACAATCGCTGCGTTGGCACGCGCTATTGCGCCAACAACTGCCCGTATGTGGTGCGCGTCTTCAACTGGGCCGATTTTGACCGCCCTGAACCCTTGCCCAATCAATTCAACCCGGATGTGACTGTGCGCCGCCGCGGTGTGATGGAAAAATGCACTTTCTGCATTCAGCGCATCCACAAAGGCGAAGACCAGGCAAAAGCCGAAGGCCGCGAAGTGCTGGATGGCGAAGTCGTCCCCGCCTGCGCCCAGGCCTGCCCGGCGGAAGCCATTGTCTTTGGCCGCCTGGATGACCCGCAAAGCCGGGTCAGCAAACTCTCGCGTGATAAACGCGCCACCCATCTGCTCGAAGAGTTGGGAACACAGCCGCGCGTTTCATACCTGGCGGCAGGAGGCTCCAATGGCACTCTCGGCTAAAGCCATGCCGCATTCCCCTGCGGAAGCGCACGACCACGAAGCGGAAATGCGCAAAGAACATCTCATGCTCGACCCCCGTCCCCGCGGCGAACTGAACGCCCTGGTGATGGAGGCGATGCTGACGACTTCGTGGAAATTTTGGGTGGTGGCCGGGCTGATGGCGCTCATCACCGCGGTTGGCCTGTTCGGCGCCTGGGGCTATTCGATTGCCAAAGGCCTGTACACCGCCAGCGTGAACCGCCCAATGTACTGGAGTTACTTTCTGGTTCACACCGTTTTTTGGATTGGCATCAGCCACGCCGGGACGTTTGTCTCGGCCCTGCTGCGCGTCTTCAAAGCCGAATTTCGCCGTCCCTTCACCCGCGCCGCCGAACTGATGACCACTTTCGGCCTGGTTCAAGCGGGAATCCACATCTTCGCTCACATGGGCCGCGTCTGGCTGGCTTACTGGATGTTCCCCTTCCCCACCCAGCGCCAGATTTGGCCCAACCTGCACTCGCCGCTGATGTGGGACTTTCTGGCGATTAACACCTACCTGCTTTCCTCCACCATGTACCTGTTCCTGCCGCTCATCCCCGACCTGGCGATGGCGCGTGACCGTTCCACCGGCTGGCGCAAGAAACTCTACACCTTGCTGGCCCTGGGTTTTCGCGGCACGGAAGCGGAATGGGCCCACTTGCGGGTTGCGTTGAACATCTTTGCCTTTGCCATTCTGCCGGTCATGTTTTCGGTGCATACCATCGTCTCCTGGGACTTTGCGGCAGCTATGCGCCCCGGCTGGAGTTCCACCATCTTTGGCCCCTACTTTGTGGTTGGAGCGCTGCAATCGGGCGTCTCGGCGGTGGCGATGGTGGTGATTGTCGTCCGCGCCACGATGAAAAACATGACCTACTTTGTGCGTCCCGAGCATTTTGACGCGCTGGGCAAACTGATGTTGATTATCTCGATGGCCTGGGCTTACTTCTTCTTCAACGATTACATGGTGCAGTGGTACGGCGGCGACCGCTGGACGGACGCCCTGCTGCACTTTCACGAGGCAGGCCCGGCGGGCTGGGTGTGGATGATGATGCTGATTACCAACATCGCCATTCCCTGGCTGGTGCTGTGGAACAAAAACTGGCGCCGCAACCCCTACCTGCTCTTCACGGTTGGCTTGCTGGCGAATGTCGGCATGTGGGCCGAGCGCTTCATCATCATTCCAGTTTCCCTGCAAATCAACCGCATGCCCTTCATGTGGGGCCAGGGCATTAAATTCGGCGTGGAAATTCCCATCTTCGCTGGCTCAATTGCCTTCTTCATCCTGCTCTACATGCTCGCGTCCAAACTCATCCCGCTCATTCCCGTTTGGGAAGTGCAGGAAGGCCAAATGGCGCACTCCATTCGCAAGTATGGCAAGGAACCGGTCATAACGGTTTCGGAATTGGAGTAAAAGATGACCCAAAAAAATCTTCTCCTGGCGGTCTTTGAAGATATTGACCCCGCCGCGCACGCGGTGGACAGGCTGCGCGACCTGGGCGTGAGCGATGAGCATGTCACCGTCATCTCTGGCACGCCCATCACCGAAGCCATGCTGGGGCGCAAAGCCCAGTGGAGTAATGTCACCCGCTTTGCCCTGGGCGGAGCCATTGCCGGTTTTCTGGTTGGAATCTTCCTGGCTTTTGGCACGCCCAACCTGTACCCGGTCTACGTTGGCGGCCAGGGCCTCACCCCGGTGCCTCCCTCGATTGTAGTTTTGTTCGAGATGACCATGCTGCTGATGCTCATCAGCACCTTCATCGGCGTATTCCTCGACAGCCGCTTTCCCAACTACACCCCGATGGAATACGTCCCAGAAATTAGCGATGGCCGCATTGCCTTGCTGATTGAATGCGCCGTGGAAATGGAAGAAAAAGTGCAGCAAGCCATGCGTGAAAAAGGCGCGGAATCAATTCGCCGCGCTCAGGCGGAGGCCCTATGAGCCTGTTTCAGCGTTTGCTCCTCGTCCTGGGGGCGGTTTTCCTGCTCCTGGGCGTGGTGATGATTTTTAGCTACGACGTGGTCAAGCTGGAATGGATTTCCTTCATGGAAATTCAACCATCCTTCAAGCCGATGGAATCTCCCCGCCCGGTGGCGGCCCGCTCCATTCCGGTGGAAGGCGCCGCCTACATCCCCGGCCAGGGCGCCCCGGTCAACCCCGTCCCTGCGGACGATGTTTCCATCGAGCGTGGACGGGTTCTTTACACTCAAACCTGTGTGCCGTGTCACGGCCTCAACGCTGATGGCAACGGCATTGTCGGCGGTGGGTTGGTCTGGCCTCCCGCCAATCTAATGGGCGATGTCGTCCAAACCAAAGCCGATGGCGCTCTTTTCCTCACCATCTCCAACGGCATTCAGGGCGATAACGGCCAAATTCACATGCCGGCCCTCAACGAAAACCTGACGGTGCGTGACCGCTGGGACGTGGTCAACTATCTGCGCTGGTTCAAAGCCAACCCGCCTCAGCAGCCGTAAAAGGGAAACTTATGAAACTAAAATCCATTTTGCTGACCGCTTTTGGCATTTTGCTGGCGCTTTCGGTCTTTTTCCCGCTTGGGTTGTATGGCTTCAACTGCCAGACCAACAACACTTGCACCGGCATTCCTGACCCGCAGACTACGCCCATTCCCACGCTGATAGCCGCTACCCTACCCGCGCCGCAGGTTGGCGCGGGGGCCGCCCCGGTGAAACTTAAATGTCAGGTGACGGCGGTAGACCTGATTGGCGCGTGGGTAGATGCGGGCGCGCCGGAAACGGCCCCTTTCAACTTTACCGACCTGCAGAATCGGGTCTGTTCGGCTACCTTTGCGGGCGATGTGCAGCGGCTGTTTGTTGAAGCCAATCTGTGGTATGACGGCGCTCCAGCCTGTACGACTTGTCATTATGCCGATGTGGTTAAAGCCACTCAAAACATGGATTTGAGCAGTTATGCTGGCATTTTGGCCGGTTCGCAGCGCGCCCAGGGACAAGCCCAGGGCAACGACATTTTGGGCGGCAAGGTGTGGCAAAATGCCCTGCTGCGACAGATGATTCAATCCCAGGGCGGGCAATCCACCATCAACCGTCCGCTCATGCCGCTAGGACGCCCGGCTTCTGTTCCCGATAACGGGCCGACCATTTTCGCTGGTACGCCCCAGGCGGAGGGCAGCGCTTCCACAGCTCCCTAGCCTTCGCCGTTCTTTCATAAAACAAACAGCGCCGGAAAATATCCGACGCTGTTTGTTTTGTTGGGCAAGCGTTGGTGCTTTTCCAACAAATTGTGTCAGGGCTTCAGCAGCGGGGTGACGTATTTCTCCAGCATGGCGCGGCTGATGGCTCCTGTCCAGGTCAGACGCGCGGTTCCGGCGCGGTCAATCACAAACGAAGTGGGCAGCGAATCGGTTAGGAAGGCGCTTGTGGCAACATAATTCGGGTCCGGCCAAACCGGAAAGGTGAGACCGTAATCGGCCACAAATTGGCGCACTTCTTCGACCGGTTCACCGTCTTCGATGGCGATGATGACAAAGCCCTCGTCTTTGTGCGCTTCGTAGTAGGCTTGCAAGGTGGGCATTTCCTGCTTGCAAGGCGGGCACCAGGTGGCCCAGGCGTTGTACAGAATTACCTGCCCGGCGTAATCAGCAAAGGAGACCGAATTGCCTTGCAGGTCGGTCAGTTCTACGTTGGGGGCGCGGACATCCACCGAAACGGGTTGGGCCGAAACGTAATCTTCGCCGCTGGAAACATTTCCCTGAATTTTGCCGCTGTACTGGCTATAGGCCAAAATGACGGCAGCCAAAATGAGTACTCCGCCGCCCGCAATCATCAGCCACAAAGCGTTTTGTGAAGCGGCCCGGGCTTGTTCGCGGGCTTGTTGCCGTTTGGATTGACTCATGGGCATTGTCTCCTAATGGTGGTGAACCCGGCGCGGGTCGCTGTTTAGTTTTCCGCTCAGGTAGGTTTGGGCTGCGGCGGAAATTTCTCCTCCGGCCAGGATGACCTGCAGCCCGGCGCTTTCCGCTTTTTGGTAGGCGGGAGTTCCCATGCCGCCGCAAATGAGAACCTGGCAATCGGCAATCGGCGCGAACATGTCATCGTGGCTATGCTCCGCGTGGCCGTGTTCGTGGTCAGGGTGCTGCTCATGGTGTGGCTTGGCGCGGCTTTCCTGATGCGTAATTTGTCCGTCCTGAATTTCATAAACTACATACCAGGCGGCCATGCCGAAATGAGCGCTAATCGTTTTTTGGTCATCGCTAACCAGGGCAATTCGGGTAGGATTCATTGGTTCTCCAGAAAAAGAGCGGGGGCAGCCTGCTGGCCGCCCCCGTTGAAATGATGAAATTTACTTTGCCAGAGCGCGGCGCACTTCGTCTAGCAGCTGGGCCTCCGGCACAGCCCCTAAAGCGCGCCCGGCATCGTTGTTGATGACCGTATCCGGCACGCCGCTGATGGCGTATTGATTCGCCAGGTCCGCAAACTCCATCGATTCTACGCCTTCAGCCAAAATTTGGGCTGGGTTTTCCATTGCAAACTGATGCGCCAACAGGACGGCTCGCGGGCAGTAAGGGCAGGTGGGGGTGACGAAGACTTGCAGGTGGAGCGGCTTTTCCAGGCTTTTGAGATACTCGCGGGTGGCGGGTGAAAGGCCCGAGTCGCGCGAGGAAACTATCAGAATGTCCTGAACCAGGGTACCAAATTCGTGGCCGGAGGGCAAACCCAAAAAGCGAATGCCATAATCCGTCATTTGCCCGCCGTCTTTGGCGGCGATGATGATGGCCGGTACTTTGCCGCTGACGCGGTAATGTGCGGCCAGGTCGGCTTCGCTTTCGCTGTCGTGTACGCGCAGTTCCAGCAGCGGAGAGAGTTCTACCACTTCTTCCAATAACTGCCGCGCTTCAGCGCAGTATTCGCAGCCCTGGCTGGAGGTGAACAGCAGGACGGCAACGGGATGTTGGAGTTTGCCAAAAAAGTCTTTTACTTGTTCGGCTACTTCCGGGGGGAGCAATTTTTCCATGACACAATTCCTTTAAGGTTGGGGTTCCCGCACGGGGAAGCAAGGCGGGTTATCAGGTACAGCCTGCTCCTGAAGAAGAAGAAAAACCGCAGCTTGGGCATTCTAATTCCAACAGGCCGTTGTACTCTAAATGGCCTGCGCCGCATTTGGGGCAGGCCGCTCCGCGGCGCAGGGGCTGGGGCGCGGAACTGGCTTTCGGGGCGGCGTCTTCCTTTGGATGTTCTTCCAACCGAAAAGTTACAGACGATTTCATCGCAAATAGTCGCGCAGGTTGAGAGCGCTCATCAGGCGGTCCTGGACGCCAGAGGGCAGGCTCTCTGGTTCTGCATTATGCTGGTAAAGATAGACAACTTTGCTGGTGGTATCCAGCACCACTCGGCAGTTTTCGCATTCGCTCAGGTGACGTTCTAGTTCCTGGCAGAGCGAAGCTTCCAGGCTGCCGTCAATGTATTCCGAAAGCGAAGCCAGCAGGTCGTGGCAGGTAAGAGGGGAAGAATGTTGATGTGTCATAATCAGGATACCTCGCGCAGGCGTTCGCCAAAATAACTGGAGAGTTGTTCACGCAGACGCAGACGGGCGCGCAGCAGGCGGGTTTTGACGGCGGTTTCGGCCAGGCCCAGAGCTTCGCTGGTTTCTTTAATGGAAAGACCTTCGATATCGCGCAGCAGAAAGACAACTTTCAGCGTGTGCGGCAGCTGCTGAATGGCTTTTTCCAACTGCTGGCGTGTTTCTGTGCTGGCAAATTCACTTTCGGGCAGGCAGCACCAGTCGCTGAATTGGGTTGGCAGGGGCGCGGCGCTGTCTTCTTCAGGTTCTTCATCCAGGCTGATTTGCGGCTTCCGGCGGCGTAGAGTCATCAGCGCTTCATTAGCGGCAATCCGATACAACCAGGTGGAAAGGGCCGAGCGCTCTTCAAACGAGGCGATGTTTTGCAGCGCTTTGAGAAAGGTGTTCTGAAGAACGTCTTCCGCTTCGGCTGGGTCGGCGGTCATTTTGAGCGCCAGACGGTAGATGGGAGCGCTGTAAGCGTTGACAAAGCGGGCAAATTCTTCGCGGTCGCCGGCTTTGAGAGCGGATAGAGAGAGCGGCGGTTGGGTGTTTTCAGTCATTAGATGCGCCTCGTAGAAAAAGGTGACAGCGCCGGTAAGTATACCCGATGAGAGAAGGCGGAAAACTGCCAGGCTTTTGGCGGGTTTACAAAAACTTCACACAGTCTTGCCAAAATGTACAAATTAAATTGATATTCTTTGCTTGTCGCACATCTTTTTTCACTCTTCTAGGCTTATGGAACCCAATAATCCCTCCCCTTCTTTTTTTCAACGTTTGCGCAGCCGCCTTCTGCCCGAAGGCCTGCCCAATGATGACCGTGGACGCATTCGCATGGTGGTGGATAGCCTGGCGCTGCACCTGCACCCTTCCAAAGTTCCCGTCACAACTCTGTCCTGGACGTATACCTGGGGACTGGGCGGGCTGGCGGCGGTGTTGATGATGGTTCTCTCTCTCTCTGGCGTGGCTCTGCTCAACAACTACACCCCTTCAGCGCCGCAGGCTTACCTGGATATTGTGGAACTGACTTCCAACGTTTGGTTTGGCGCTTTGCTGCGCAACCTGCATCACTGGAGCGCCAATTTGCTGATAGTTGTGGCCGCATTGCATTTGCTGCGTGTTTTTCTCACCGGCGCTTATCGTCCACCCCGTGAATTAAATTGGCTGATAGGCGCGGCCATGCTCGTTTTGGTGCTGGCGGCCAATTTTACCGGCTATTTGCTTCCCTGGGACCAATTGGCCTACTGGGCCATTACGGTTGGCACCAGCATCATCAGTTATGTGCCTCTGATGGGCGAAAGTCTGGCTCGTTTGCTGCTGGGTGGGCCGGAAGTTGGGCCAAATACCCTGCTCAATTTTTACTCCATGCACATTGCTCTCATTCCGCTGGCAATTTTCATGCTTATGTCGTACCACTTTTGGCGGGTGCGCAAAGATGGCGGGCTGAGCCTGCCCAAAGCATCCCCTGCCGCGCTGGAAGAAAAGGTAGAAAGAGTTACTACCATTCCACACCTGGTGCGGCGCGAGGCGATTTACGCCTTGGGCTGGTTTTCTGCCCTGTTGATTTTTTCGATGCTGGTTCCCGCCCCGCTGGAAGGAATTGCCAACCCGGGCCTTTCTCCCAACCCAGCCAAGGCCCCTTGGTATTTTTTGGGGCTGCAGGAACTGCTGCTGCATTTTCACCCTCTGGTGGCGGGGATTTTCCTGCCAGGCCTGGCGGGGATGGCAATTTTCTTGCTGCCCTTTGTTGATATCAACCCGAACAGTGTTGGAGTGTATTTCCGCTCGCGGCGTGGGCGGCGGCTGACGGCGCTGGCCGCCGGTCTGGCCTTGCTCGCCACCCCGGCCTGGGTGTTGCTGGATGAATTCGTCTTCGACTGGACGGCCTGGCTGCCCGGTTGGGATACGCTCATTACCAACGGACTCATTCCGCTGGCTGTCATTGCCCTGCCCCTGTTTTGGCTGGATGACTGGGTTG
>Ga0172371_10009292_pt1 | contig 13547 bp, 8 predicted proteins | sample Lak12m_FD_114543 | JGI IMG/M metagenome (GOLD analysis project Ga0172371, IMG submission 114543) | Freshwater microbial communities from Kabuno Bay, South-Kivu, Congo - kab_022012_12m | ecosystem: Environmental > Aquatic > Freshwater > Lake | place: Democratic Republic of the Congo: South-Kivu... | reverse complement strand
TCGCTGGGCTACTATCAAATGCCCCTCCGGGGCAAGAAACTCCGGAAACACTAGCGAAAGTCCTTCTCCGGCCGATGGTTACAGCCTGGCTAGGGCCGGCGTCGCTGCGCTCCGTCCGCCCTACAACTTCGGGCCCTCACTGCCCGGACTTGACAGGCGCATTCAACGGCAGGAAACGGTAGTGGGCCTCCAGGCATAGCGTGGCCAGGGCGGTCGAGTACACCCGGCCTCCGTACCCATCCCAACGGGTGTTCGGGTCCCAACTGCCGGCCAGCGAACCGTTGGTCCGCTGCGTCGCCAGGAGCGTCTTCTGAAGGGCCTCCGACCATCGCTTCCAGTAGTTCCCCTGGAGCTGATACATGGCGATGCTGCCGTAGTACCAGTAGTAAAGGTTCGGCTCTCCTTCGCCGGGCAGTTCGCCAAGGAGGTAGTCGCCGGCCTCCCTCGATGTGGCACTGTCTCGCGCAAGTCCGAGGAACTGGCGACAGGCCAGGGCCTCGGCGGTCATGGAATGGGAGAACTCCTCTCCGGGGCGGTAGGAAGCCATCCCTTGATGGTGCCCCCCCGACACGCTCTCTAGGAACCGGCGCACCCCTCGCCAGGTATTCTCCGGGATCGCAATTCCCGCCAAGTCCGCGCTTTTCAGGGCCATCAATTGCCAGCCAAGTTGACTCATGTCGCCAGCTTCATGGGGACGATACCGCCAACCACCGCCCGAAGGGTCTTGGGCGGCGAGCGTGTACCCGATGGCTCGCGCGACGGGCTGCCGGAGTTTTTCGTCGCCCGTCATCCCCGCAAGCTCGCTGAGGGCCAGGGTTGCCATGCCATGGCAGTACATGGCTTCGTAGAGGCGGGCCTCGCCGCTTAGATTGCCGCTGTCGGCTTGAATGCTCAAGAGGTAGTCCAGTCCGCGGCGGACCGCGGCCCGTTGGGAGCCATCCAGGTGGGTATTCCCCGAAGCCGCGAAGGCCAAAATGGCCAGGCCGGTGATGCCCGTGTCCGCGTGGGAGCCTGCTCCCTCACGATTGCGTCCCGCCTCCAGCAGTTCCCGCCCGCCCTCGTGCTTCTTGGCGGACCACCGGCCGTCTTTCTCCTGAGTGCCGGCCACCCATTGGAGCCCCGCCCTGACCGCGGTCTCCAGTTCGGGCGTGGCTCCCAGCCGTTGCGATAGTTGCGACCGATTCGGGGCTACCCGCATTCGATACACTTCGGGCATCTGGTAGTCGCCGGAGGCGCGGGGATTGCGAGGCAACTGGGGCGGCCCGAGACCGGCCGAGCCCTGGGTAGCCGCCGCCGACGCATCGCCTCCGGCCGCCGCCGTATCCGGTGCGCCTTCGACCATGGAGGGCGGCTTCAGGTGACTGGCGGACAACGCGGTGGTTGAGGGGCCGGTGCTCGCGGTGGAATTTTCCGGAATGGCGAGCGACGAGGACGCCACGGCTTCCGCCGGTCTTGGCGGGGCCTTGGGCGGCGGCGAATCGCCCGTGGCCGCCGGGGGCCTGCTTGGCTCGATGCGGAGGGGCGCGTCGGGCAGCCTGGGCATCTCGACCGTCCGCTCCAAGAGCGACGAAGGCACGTTCGTATTGCCGACCCGCTCGGGCGGGCGTGGCGCGCGCTGGATGGGCGTGAGTCGCGCAAGTTGCGGCTGATCAGAAAGCCCTGCTCGCGCCCCCGCGCGGCTTTGCGGCGCCGGCGCCTGGATCGGCTCGACGGGCCTGTCGGACTTCGGCCTGGAAGTTGGCGTCTCGCTGGCAAGCGACCTTGCGCTCGGGGAGGGGATTTCGGCCAGCGGCATGTCGCGCAAGTCGGGCGACCCGCCGAGATCACCCGAAGCAACCGTCGCGCTCCGCTCCGGCAAGGCAATCGCTTTGGCCGGCGCGCGGGGCGGCTCGATCGGGCTGCGCGTCGGCCCCGAACTTGAAACGAACGCCTCCCACGGCCGTGCGTCGAAGGCCGGTCGGGTCGCGCCGGTGCGCACGCCGGGAATTGCGTCGGCCGCATTGCCGCTTCCCTCCGGCGATTTCTCCGAAAGCGATACGCGAATGATCTGCTCGCGGAGAAACGGGATCGCCGGAGCCACGTAAACGGTCGTCGAATAGCCGGCCACGAGCAGATGGGCCAGCAGGGAGAGGGCCAGGCACTTGCGCAACGGGTTGAGCGTGCCCCACCGCGTGTACATGAGGAGCATCAAGGCGGCGATCAAGAATGCCAACCCGAGCAGCAACACCGCCGCCATCAGGCTGGTGCCGCGAAAGAGATCCAGCAGGCTGTCGAGGCGAATGGCGCCCATCGGTCATTTCTCGGGAGGGATCAGCCGGACGGTGATCCCCAATTCCTGGATTCCCGCCTGCTTGCAGGCGTTGAGCACCTCCGCCACGCGCTGAAACACCCCCTGGCCATCGCCGCGCACCAGGACGCCCAGGTCGCTGTACTGCGCCCGGGCCCCAGCCAATCGCTTGGTAAGCTGGTCGAGCGTGACTTGTTTCTCATCGAGGGTGACGACGCCGTCGCGAAACACGTTGACCACGCGGCGTTCCGGCGCCGTGGTCAGCGCCCCCTTGTCCACGACCTCGGGCACCCGGAGCGTAATGTTCCGCTCCAAGGTCGCAAACTCGGTGCCGACGAGGAAGAAAATGATCAGATTGAACATCAGGTCAATCATCGGGATCATATTGATCGTCGGCGGTTCGTCGTGGGTCGTCTTCAGCGGCATGGGACGTATCCGTATTCGTGCGAGTCTCTAACGAAATGAAACCGGTGTAAGAAAAGGGAAAAGGGGAAAAATGGAAAAGAGGAAAAAACGGAAGGAGGTGTTCGTTTGCAGTTACGCTGACCAGCCAATCGTCTCTTTTCCTTTTTCCCCTTTTCCCTTTTCTTACACTCACTTCATTTCGCTCAGTTACTGTTCAGGCCTCCGCCTCGCGTTTGGCGGCACGGCGGGGTTTCGACCCGCGGGATTCTTCACTCCTGTATTGTATCCCCTCGGCCGAGATTAAGTGCACAAAGTCCTGTCCCAGCGAATCCATCTCGATGATCAAACGGTCCACGCGGCTGACGAAATAGAAATAGAAACTCTGGGCGGGAATGGCGATGACCAGTCCGAACGCCGTGTTCAGGAGGGCCTGGCTGATTCCTCTGGCCAAGAGCTCGGGACGGCCCAAGGCATCGGTCGTGGCCACGGCGTTGAACGCCTTGATCATCCCCAACGTCGTCCCCAGCAGGCCCAAGAGCGGGCCGATCACGGTCAGCGCCGTGAACACGCGGAGATACTTGCGCAAGCCGTGGGTGGCGCGCTCCCCGGCATCCATGATGGCTTGCTCGACCTCCATTTCCGCGTGTCCCCATTTGCGGGCCGCGGCCGCGAAGATCTGGCTTACTGGGCAGCCGTTCTCGGCGCACAGCGCCACGGCCCGCTCACGATCCAGGCTCCCGTCCCGGACCTGTTGAAGGAATCGCTTGACGAACGCCTTGGGGGCCACGCGGGAGCGCCGCAGGCTGATCAGTCGCTCGAACACGAAGGCCACGCCGATCACCGAGCAGAAGGCCAGCGGGTACATCAGGATCCCGCCTTCCTCCATGATGTTCAGCAAATTGCTCGTAGGGATCGGGCCGGACTTGGCGAGCGGCTCGGTCTTGGCCTTGTCGGCGGCGACCGACTTCGGGGGGCCGCCGCCCTCGCCGTCCGTCTGGGCGACCAAGGGACCGGCCGCGGCCAGCCAGACCAGCGCCAACAGGCTGGCAAGCCACAAGACCAGCCATCGCCGGGAGGATTCGCGGTTTTCCGTCATCGTGTCGATCTCGCTTTCCATGTTTGCCAGCGACGGCGGAAAAAGGGGACAGGCACCGTGGCGGTTACGTTTCTGCTCATGCCACACCGGTTGGCGCCACGGAGCCAGTCCCCTTTCTCCGCGAACCTAGCGATTGATTACTAACGGCGGTCCGCCCCCTCGGCACGCTGCTGGGCGGCCTGCAAGAGGGTCGCGGCTTCCTTGGCAAAACTCGTGTCCCCGTAGTTCTTCACCACGCGAGCATAGGCCTCGGCGGCCTGCTTCCATTCGTGCAAGGCCTCGTAGCACTTGCCGGCCTGAACGAGGGCGGCCGCCTGCACGGCCGGGAAAGCGTAGAGCATTTCCGCCCTCAGGTATTCCCGCAAGGCCGACTCGTAGTTCTTCTGGTGAAAATAGGTCTCTGCGATCAGGAGTTGGGCGTTGGCGGCGGAGTTGGTCTTGGCCCCGCCCGGCGATCGGATGACCCGCCGGTAGGCCTCCCGGGCCTTGTCGAACTCCGCCCGATTGGCCAGGCAGCGGCCCAGCACGTAGTCGACCTCGTACTGCTCCGCGAAAGCGGGGAAGTCCTCCTGCATTTTGGAGGCGATCCGGTACGCTTCCTCCCACTTCTTCTGGTGGCAGAGGGCCTGGGCCTGACGCAGAAGGGCCAAGGGCGGGATCGACTTGTCGCGGCCTTGGGCGTCGCGGGCCAGTCGCTCGAAGCGATCGCGGGCCGCCTCGAAGTCGCCCAGCCGGAAGATCGCCTCGGCCAGTCCGTGCTCGGCCACCAGACGCAGCGACCCCGAGGGGAACTCCTTCACCAGGGTCTCGAAGGTGTCGCGCGACTCCTGCCACTTCTCCTCGGCGGCGGCAATCTGGCCAAGGAGGAACATCGCGTTTTCCCGCAGCGTGGGGCCCGGATTGCGGGCCAGGGCCGCGCCGGCCAGCTCGCGCGCCCGGGCGTACTGTTTGGCCGAGAAGGCCCGCTGGGCGAGGCGGAGCGTGGCATCGGGCCAGTAATGGCTTTGAGGAAATTCGCGGCGCAGACGCTCGAACACGTCGTTCGACTGGGGCAGCTTGCCCTCGTCGGCCAGGGCCCAAGCCCAGTCGTAGAGGACGTTGTCCATTTCGGGGAATTTGGGGAACTCCTTGGCCCATCGCTCGAAGAGCGAGGCCGCGCGCTCGTCTTGGTGCAGGCTGTGTCGCAGCCGCGCGGCGGAAAGCAATGCCCGGGGCATCTCCTTGCTCGTTGGGTAACGGTCGATGACCAGGTCGTACATGGCCAAGGCCCCGTCGGCCTGCTTGAGCTTTTCGAGGATTTGCCCGCGGACCAAGCCCGTTTCGGCCGCCACCGTGGGCTCGGGGCCCTTGGCCAGCACCTGGCCGAACGTGGCCGCCGCCTCTTCGAGCTGGCCTGCCTTGAACTGGCTCCATCCCAACCCGGCAAGGCCTGCCAGTTGCTTGTCAGGCGCGGGCCCCTGCTTGGCCAACCGGGCAAACAAGGCGTTGGACCAGGCCGTGTCCCCGGCGTCGTACGCGGCTTCCGCCAGTTGCTCCGTCGTCGGCACGATCAACTCGTGCTGCGGGTGCTTCTCCAACAGGGCGGCGTAGAGCTTCTTCGCTTTGTCGAGTTGCTTGGTGCGGGCGAGGCAGATGGCCAGGTTGCAGCGGGCCTTCACGGCGTCGCCGTCGCCGGACCGGCTCCCCAAGAATGCCTCCAGCGGTGCGATCGCCTCGGCAAACCGCTTCATGGCGATGAGCACGGAGGCTTGGGTGAACTGAGCGTCGCCCTTGAGGGGCTCGGCGGCCGACGCGAGCACGGGCCCCAGCGCCGACAGGGCGTCGGGATAGCGTTTCAGCCCCTCGCAGGCCAGCGCGAGCAGATACCGCTCTTCCATCGCCTGCTCGCCCGACACCCCGCCGGCCATCAGCGGCTCCAGCCGCTCCACGGCCTTCTGGTACTGCTTTCGCTCGATCAACCCGCGCGCAACCTGCCGCTGCACCTCGCTGTTGAGCGGGCTTGTCGGGAATCGCCGCGAGAATTCGGCCGCTTGGCGGTCGACCGCTTCGTAGTCCTTCTGACGCAGTGCGGCCTGAACGATTCCCAGCATGGCGTCGGCAATCCACTCCGCCTCGCCGGGAGGCGATTGGAGCACCGCCTCGAACTGCTGCCGGGCCGCGGCATACTTGCCCTCGTGGAGCAGGGCATCGCCGGCGTGGAAGCGGATCGCCGGCACGAGCAGGCCCTTGGGATCGGCAACGGCCGCGTCCACCAGGGTCTTCGCCGCCGCAGACCATGCCTTTTGGTCCTTCTTGGCGAGCCCGAGTCCATAGCGGGCATCGAGCCCCAGCTTCGGATCCGCGGCGATCCGCTCGAAAACGGCGGCCGCGTCGGCGGGCCGGCCGAGCTTCAGGAGGGCCCACCCGCGGTTCAGTCGAGCCGTTCCCAGTTGCGCGCTCCGGCCCCACCTGGCCTCGAACGCGGCAAACGATTCGGCCGCCTCCGCATACTTCCCCAGCGCATATTGCACGGCGCCGAGGCGGAACTGGGCGTCGGCGGCGAGCCGGCTCGAAGGCTTTCCGGCCAGGGCCAAGTAGAACTTCTCCGCCTCGCCGTTCTTGTCCTGCTTTTCCAGGGCCCGCGCCAGGCCGAAGCGGCAGTCGTCCTGGAGACTCCCCTCCGGGAATTGCGACAAGCCCTGGCGATAGTACCGCTCCGCGCCGGGCAGATCCTTCTCTTCGATCGCAATCTCGCCGAGATAGGGGAGGACGCGGGCGCTGGATGCGTCGTTGGGATATTTCTCCAGGAACTGCCGGAGCGCGGGCTTCGCCTCGGCGTACTTGCCCGCGAGGTAGGCCGTCTCACCCACACCAAAGAGGGCGGATCGGGCGTACTGCCCGCTCGGATCGCGACGCAGATATTCCTGGAATTGCCGATGGGCATCCTCCGGACGCCCGAGCTGCACCAGGGCCTCGCCCAGAAAGAACGAGGCCTGGCGGGACCGGCCGTCGTTGGGATACTTGGCCAGGAAGGTCTGAAACTCCTCGGCCGCGAATTTCCACCGCCCCCGGGCGTAGTGGCCCGCCGCCACGTCATATTGATCGTCGGCCTCGTCGGCCCGGGCGAACGAGGCGGCCAGGACGATCCCCAGCAGCAAGCTCGGCAGGCATTGGCAGCATCGGTCGAGTTTCATTCGCGGATCTCAAGAAACGGCCACGGCGGCGACGGTTCGTAAACCGCTGCCGCCGGAGTCCGGATCTCGGCTAAGCAGGCCCTCTGCGACGATCTAGGGCGAAGGGCCTGACCCGGCATCGACATTCCCGACCATGTGCAGGTGGTCGTGGTCGATGTAGACCACTTCGCGACAATCTTCGTTCTTGGTAGTGTACGGCACCGGCCAACCCACGCGAGTGACCTCGGTGAAATACACGGTGCACTTGTACCGGGCGTGATGGAGCTGAGCCGGCCCGACCAGCGGGAAGACCCGCGGCGGATCAATCGAATCGGCAAGCTGTTCTTTGACGATCCGCACATTTGTCCGCTGTATCTCATGGAAGAACGGGATCCCTCCCTCGATGGACCTCGCAGCCTCCAGGGCCCGCATCACTTCGTCGTCCGAAGGCGGATCCAACGCGATGCACGGCGCCCCGGGCACGATCGGCTCGAGAATCGGCACCCGCTCGTACCGCTCCTTCATCCAGAAGGCGTCTTCCTCACGATCCTGGAAATACGGGCTCAAGGGGATAGGATAACCGAAGATCCCGTACCGGGGACCCAAGGTCATGTTGCAACCCGTCAGCCCCACTATCGAACAGAGTACCAGGGCGACAGTGGCTAAGCAAGCAGTTCGATGCGTCATGAGTAACCCCTCGACTGATCGGTGCGAGAAGCATTGGTCGGGTAGGCCCCGCCGTCGGGCCACGCGGCTTGTCGCCTAGCTGCGAGCGCGGCATACGGTCGGCAAAGCCCACTACGAAGCCACCAGTAGATATCGTGTTAATATGTGCCAGACTTGCGGGTTTTTCTGGCCGTAGCGTCTATTCGTGGAACATTGCAGCCGCGTTCCCCCGAGCAAGAAGGGATTGGACAACAAAAAACCCCCGTGCGGGGGAATCCGCACGAGGGCATTGCATCGCCTCAGGAGGTTAGTACTTTCGGCGACAGGGACGGAATAGGCCGGAGAACGGGCCCTTGGCCGTGCCGTCGTCGAAGTCCAAGGCCCACCACCCGTCGTGCCATTCCAGCGAGACCTTCCTCCATCCGAGGGGAACCTGCGGGTAGGGATAGAACGGCCCGATGTACGGCCATGCCGTGGGAGAATACTGCCTGGGATAGGTCAGCGCGGCGTAATTGGGGGACGGCGCGTATGATGGCCATGCGTAGTTCGGCATGTTCGGCTGGTCGTACCGAACGGGCGCGGCCCCGGTCGGAATCGCCATCGGCTGCTGCGGTGCCCCCTGACCGTTGGCACGGACCATTGGCAGCGGGGCCTGGGCATAGGCCAAGGGCATGGGCTTGGTCGGCTTCACGATCACCGCTGTGGCGGGGGTGGCCTGGGCGGCCGGCTTAGACGGCGCCAAGGTCGGCTCTTGCAGCCCGGTTACAGCCACCTGAGGCTCGTGCGCCGACGTGAAGTTGGTCGCCAACCGTTCGGCCTGATTCGGGGCCGTCTCCCTGGCATCGGGTTGGACCCTCTCGCGGATGGCTGGCCGCGGGGTTTGCTCCGCAGACATAGCCCCTTCCGTCGCCTTCAAGGGAGCGTTGATCGGGGTCGACTCCGGCGATGCAACCATCGCCTGCTCCGGGGTAACCGTCAAGTGGTTCACCACCCGCGTCACCCCAGACACGCTGAACACCAATTGCATGGCGGTGTTCATGTCTTCTTGACTAGCGACTTGCCCTTTCAGCCATACCGTGCCGTCTTGATACTTCACGCCGACTCTGTAGCCGTGCAACTGGCCGCTGTCCTTGAGGGCGGCGGCAATCTGCTCGGCAACCTCTTGGTTCCCGGCCATCGCCCACGTGGGGACCAGAGTGGCAGCAGCGGCGACCACCAATCCAAGTAAGAAACGTCGCATGCCTTCCCTCCTGTGTAGGAACAGCCCGCGGTTGGGCCACCTTGGGAGAACGGGTTGCGGGAAACGCGCCCGTTCGCCCCGGCGATCCGCCGGCTCTGCGATGCGCCTGCCGACGGACTTGTGGACCTCGGGCGTTTCGTGGTTCTCGGGTATCCGACCCCAGCAACGATCTGGTCGGAGGTGGCAGGAGGGGACTTACGTCGAGTTACCAACAGAATCCAGCGGACTCGTCGCGATCAGGCCCCCCTGCGCAACTTCCGCGTCCGATGATTGCTGCCTGCCTATAGGTTTCGGTTGCTGATTGTGCAGAACGGAAGAATTTTTTCGATTTTGCCAGGCTTCCCGGGCATACCGGCAGGACCAGCTAAGAAGGGAAAAAGGGAAGAGCGGGAAAGGCGGGAAAGGGGGAAAATGAGGAGAGAGGCTTTGTCGAGATTGCGCCTGCCGCAAGAACGTCTTCTTGCCGTTCCCCTTTCCCCTTCTTATTTATCCTGCTTTCCTATTTTTCCACACACTTCTCCTTAACCACTCGCGCGAGTGGAGGTTACCACCCCATGCTTTCGGCCCCACGACCAAAGTCGCAGACGGCCGTCAGCACCATGAGCGAAAACGTGACGCCGGAGGTCATCCAGCAGACAGATCGCGCCCCAACCATCATCACGGTGCTTATCGCCACCGTCGCCAGACAGACAAAGAACACCCTCTGACTGGCTTTCGAACTGCACGCCTGGCGGCCAAGCCGCGTGGCCAGCGCGCTGATCAGGCCGAACACTTGGATCACGCCGAGACAGCAGAGAATGGCAGGATGTTCCAGTCCGTGGGTTGGCATAGAGGCTCCCAAGTCCTTTCGGGATGGTCTGCGACGGGTTGCCGTGGTGCGACACGACATGCACCCTTGAGGCCCCCGTCCAGCGTGCCGCCAACCCCATGCGACTCCCATGCCAATTGCCCCCGGATTCCCCATCCAAGCGGCCGTTTGTGTCACAACCTCTTGTAATGAATCGAGTTAGGCGTTGTTCCCCATGGCCGCCGGCGATTCCGCCCCTTTGGGTCACAGTGCGGCGGTCATCGCGATTGTAAATACTACACTCCCCTGGGGTAGGGCGGCCTTATGGGTCTGAGGGTTCAGGGTTCGAGCGGAACGTCGATGGCCAATTCTGAACCCTGAACCCTGAACCCCTTGGTTGCGGCCGCAGGCCCCGCTGGAGCAGCAAACTACCGATGGAGGACCCCGGATGCCTCAGCCCCATTGGGGTTCGGCGGCTCCGGGGTTGGTGGGTTGGTGGCCCTCGCAGCCGAAGACGGCGTGCGGGACTCGCGTTGGGAGTCAACGAATCAGTTTCTTCAACTCCCCAATCAACTCCGACGTGCCGATGTTGCGGTTGACGACCTTGCCCTCGCGGTCGACCAAGATCATGGTGGGCAAGGTGAGGATTCCCAATTCCACAGCGGGCCGGGAGTCCAAGCCGCCTTCTTCGTAAATCTGCGGCCAGGGCAGCTTGTTCTCCGCCAGGAACGCCGACAGGGCCTGCGAGTTGTTGTCGAGATTCACGCCGATGACCGCGAAGCCCGAGCCGTGCTTTTCGAGAAGATCCTTGAGGATCGCCATGTCGGCCTTGCTCGGCTCGGACCAAGTGGCCCAATACTGGATCAGCACCACTTTGCCGCGGAACTTGGCCAGCTCGACGACTTCCCCAGTCGGGCCCTTGCCCTGCAACTCGATCGCCTTGCCGACGGAGTCGAGCCGGTTCCTGGCCCCGGCGGCCTTCTTGGCGACAGGGGTCTCGGGGAAGTCGCGGACGATCTGCCCGTACCATTTCTTGGCCTCTTCTTCCTGGCCCACAAACTCCTGGGCGAGGGCCAATTGGAGCATCGCCTCTGCGGCGTCAGGGCTCTTGGGATAATCGACCACGTATTGTTCGAGTTTCTTCAGCCATTCCGTCTGGACCTTGGCGAAGTCGGCCCCCTTGGTCTGCACGGCCAGGCCGTATTCGGCCGTCAGTTGGCGGAACCGCACGTAGCCGGCCAGCGCGCCATCCTCCTCGTTCTTGCGGAGACGCTCCAACAAGGCTTCCAGACGCTTGACGCCGTCGGGATAGCCGCCGTTCTGCACGGCCGCGCTGATTATGTCGGCCATTTGCCGCACCCAGGCCGCGCGATCCTCCGGCTTGGTGGCCTCAGAAGCCAGTTGTTCCAGCAAGTCGGCCCGCTTGGCGTTCAATGGCGCCTGCTGTTCGGCGTTGGCGGCGCGGTTGACGGCGGCGTCGAGCTTCTCCAAGTCGTTGAGCATCGCCTGCGCCTTCTCGTTGGGCGCGCCGGCGGCCAGTTGGGGCCGGTTTGTCCCGGGACTGCGGAAGAAGAATCCGGCGGCGACGGCGACGCCCTGTCCCTCGGTGCTCGCCTGCGGACAATCGATCACCCGCCAGGCGTTGCCGACCTTGATCAGCGTGCCAACCTGGAGCTGCCCGTGGTCCGAACCGGATCGCACAATCGCCACAACGCTCTCGTAGACTTCCAGATCCTTCGCGGAGCCGTCCGTGCCTGCCGGGACGATGCCGGGCTGACCGGCACTGAACTGGGCCCACTTGCTCTCCGGCGTGGCCAGCTTCTGCTTGCCGGCCATGGCCTTGAACTTGGCGGCGGCGGCGTTGACCTTGGCGGCCAATTCGCCGGCCTTCGCCTCGCCGAGGCCCAGGGACCGCAATTCCTCCTCGCTCAAGAGCACCCGCACAAACCGGTCGGTATCCTGCGCGGCCAGGGCCGCCACGATCTCCTGAGTCACTTCTTCCGGCGAGATCATTCGCCACGTGTCGATCGTGCCGTCCTGGTCGCGATCCGTTCCCCAGCGCGTCCCGGCCGTGTTGTACCATCGGCACTGGTCCACTTTGCCGTCGAAGTCGCTATCGATGTCGCGATAGACCTCCAAGCCGTCCTTGTAGTAGCACCACTCGTCGACCTTGCCGTCGTTATTCGTGTCGAGGAAACGCCGCAACAGGGCACCGCGCGGATCCTCGATCACCCAACCCACCGCCCCGGGGAGCTTCTGCGCGGAGATCTTGCACAGGGCCGCTTCGTCCGGCGAGGGACGCGAGTAGTCAACGTCCTTCTGCGTGGGGACGAGCCGGAGGGCGTCGGCGACCGACGGCGACGACGCTTTCTCGGAGCCTGACTCGGCACGCTTGGCAGAGTCGGAGGTGGGCTTCGCTGGACCCGCGGACCGAAGCGTGGAGTTCGTGCCGGGAGCCGCTGTCCCCGAAGGCCGGGCTGGCCCGGCCCCGGGACGCGGCTGAATGGGCGAATAATACGAGCGGCCCTGGGTCGAAGAGACCCCCTGCCGAGGAGCTAGCGGCGTACCCCGCGAATCAGTGGTAGTCCACCGATTCGACTGCGTCGTTCCTCGGTACTGGGGGCTTCCCTGCGGGTAGTCGGCCGGATCGGCATAGGCCCGAGTCACGACGAACGGAAAAACAAGAAGCGACAATCCGCAAGCCATTGCGGAACGAACCAGCAGTCTCATATCACGCTCCTACTGTTTGCCGAGAACCCTGTGCATGACGCATCCCGGGCGAGACCGCCCGCGACTTCTACATGTTTCGGCCTGGAAGGTGCGGGAACATGATCGGTCTGTAACGGTTTTTTCGGCTATGATAACCATATCGGGTGGTCGACTGGCGGACCGATTTGCTGCCGGGCTGCGAGTGGCCTGCCGTTTGACACCGCCGCCCCAGCGAATAAAATGCGGCGGTTGTGGTTGCCCATGGTGTACAGCCGAATGATAGGGTAGCCTTGACAGCAGCAGTTGGGTTAAGCTTCGCGCTGGTGTTGGAGACCGATTGGGGGGTGCATAGCTCAGTTGGTTAGAGCGCTACCCTGATAAGGTAGAGGTCCCAAGTTCGAATCTTGGTGCACCCACTCGCGCAAGACCCGCGCGATTAAGCAGCTAGCCCTGGTCGAGTATGCGGTGGCACGTCTGGATCGCTGCCCGTTCGGGTCCCGGAAGCCGACGTGTGCAAAGTGCCCGATCCACTGCTACCAGCGCGAGATGCGGGCGAAAGTGAAAGAACTGATGCGTTACGCCGGCCCGCGCATGCTCCTGCGGCATCCGCTGCCGAGCCTCTTGCACCAGTTCGACGCCCTGCGCGGTTGGCCCGAGCGAATATCCCGATGAGGAATCCCATGAGAAAGCGAAAGATCGTCGAGATCGACGAAGAGAAGTGCAGCGGTTGCGGGCTATGCGCCCTTGCGTGTGCGGAGGGGGCGATTCAGATCGTCGGCGGTAAGGGAGGCGGCTGGCGTCGCGGTCCCGCTGCGCGAATTGGTCCTCTCCACCCGGGGCGTCGTCGTCCGCGAGGCCGACGGCGCGCGGTGAAAGGGACCCGCCGCTCGCGGCCGCGCTCATAAAGCGGCGCTCTGTTGGTCGCGTCTGAACCCAACCGTCCGGTCGTCGCGCCCGAACTTGCGAGTGCGGCGCTCGCGTCCATGCCGGCGCGACCGACAGAACACGGCGTTATGGCGGAACGCCGGCCCTTCGCACGGCCCGGGGCCGCGTCTATACTGGGAAGGAGTCGTCCGCCGCTGCCGCACAGGCCCCAGAGAGCGCCGCATCCCCATGGCATCTTCCACGCCGTCGCGCGACGACATTGCCGAGCGTTTTCTAGACCAACTGCCCTTCAAACTCTATCCCTACCAGGAAGAGGCCCT
>Ga0172371_10009291_pt1 | contig 13547 bp, 14 predicted proteins | sample Lak12m_FD_114543 | JGI IMG/M metagenome (GOLD analysis project Ga0172371, IMG submission 114543) | Freshwater microbial communities from Kabuno Bay, South-Kivu, Congo - kab_022012_12m | ecosystem: Environmental > Aquatic > Freshwater > Lake | place: Democratic Republic of the Congo: South-Kivu... | reverse complement strand
TCCGGACCAGACGGAGTGCTGGTTGGCCTTGTATCAATAGTGATGGTGGAGGGTGGTTGTTCTATGGTTGGAGAGGGAGCGGTGATGGTTGGCGTTGTCATATTAGGAGTGATTGTTGGTTTTATTTCCCCGCACGAGCTTATTAGAAGAGAAATAGTTGATAGTCCGCTAGCTACTGCTACCGGTAGTTCAACTTTATGAGAGACACGAGTAGAAACAGTCTTTTCTATTGGTTTGATTTTGTGTTGCCATAGTTCTGACACTTTTCCCAGCTGGCCTGCTAAGATACGAATGTGTTCAGAGACATCTTGAGACACACCATTAATTTTACGGTCTTGCGGAGTGTATTGTAGTGCCCACAGACACATATCAAGAGTTCCCTGTACCTGGCGCTGTTCTTCTGGCTGAAGATGGTTAAACTGGTAGACGACTGGACCGATTTGGTCCCACAATGTTTCCACCTTTTTTACCGGTTCAAGGACGCCTGGGATTTCAAAAGGGGCAAAGTTATCAAAGAAACGTCTTAGCGTTGGAAGGTTTTGATTATCTCCCAAGGTGTGGAAAGTTCCTAATTCTTTCAGGTCGTGAAGGAGGCCGTGGTTAGAAACTCCATCCTTAACATGCAATGGAAACACCTTTCTTTCAAAAGCTTCTGTGATTTTTCCTATTTCCATACGCATATAACTACCCTATAATACTATTTTTTTTGATTATTATCAATATCAGGTATCTAAAGCGCTCATTTTAACACAGTTTTCTGTAGTTACTCCGGCAATAAGAAGCTGTTTAATATTGTTCTTTTTTAGGAAGGTAATAAATTCCGGCGCCTCAAATACACTGTAGGTAGTTTTGGTAATAATTTTTGTGGCATATTTTTCATCTAAAATTTTATCCAGTGTTTCTTTAATAGGAAAGGGCTTGATTTTTGGAAAGAAAAAACAGACAATAGATTATATGGAGAAAAATCCTCAGGTTATTTATCAATGGCGGGCGCCGCTTCGACCTTATAAACGACGTTCAGCTCTAATTCTTCGTTTTTATCTGACAGTCGCTTTTTTGCTTTCCGCGATTATGTTTTTCTTCGGCGACAAAATCCTTATTATCCCTATCTGGGCCTTGGTGTTTCTTTTTTATGTCCTGACAATTACGCCTCCGCCTGAGGTCGATAATAAAATTACCACCTTTGGGATTGAGGCGGCCGAGGTCACGCTAAGATGGGAGTTTTTATCTCATTTTTACTTTGGAAAAAGGTTCGGCTTTTATACCTTAACCGTTGTTTCCCGAGCGCCTTATTTCTACCATGCCTATTTGGTTGTCCCCAGCGAAGAGATAAAAAGAAGGCTTATTAGTCTTCTCTCCGAACACTTAATCTACCAGGAAAAACCGCAAAAGACCTTGGTTGACCGAGCAATTGATTGGTTTTCCAACCTGATGCCGGACGAAGAGGAGGCAGCTAGCCAAGAAGGGCTTCAAGCCGTCGCCGAAAGGCTGCGCCGGGCATCTCTTTAACCCCAAATATCCGACCCCAGCTAATCACTCCTTCATCGGTTGAAACAAGAAACCCATCGAGCTCTTTAGCTAAAACAATCAAGTCTAGATCAGTAACGCTGTCTAAAAACCCCGCTCTGGTTGCTTGACGATAGCGTTCCCGAAAGTTTTTAATAAATTTACCAATGGCTATCTGGAATTCTTTTTTAGAAGAAGGGGTTTCCCCAGCCAACTCTTTGACAGCCGCTTCAATCTCTTCTTCGGCAATATTTAATCCTCGATAACTTCGATGACGGATATCGTCAATCAGCTGATAAAAAACACTGGCGGGAAAACTAACCTGAGAAATGTCTGGCGATTTAACGGTAATCGCTGATAAAAACTCTTTAATAAATAGTTGATCTTTGTCTTCAAAAAAACTTAGATATTCGTCAATGGCTCTTGGCGGCATAAAAAAATCCGCTTTTTTTTCTTTTTTAAGAGCTTTGATTGTTTTTGTTAGGTTAATCGTCACCTCCTCGGTCTTTTTGCCAAAACCCAAACCCGCCTCCATATTAAAAAATAAGTTGGTATCTAAAACAAAGTTGTCCATAGGTTTAAATAGAAATTAGAAAATAGAAGATAGGTATGGAAGCGGGTTAAGAAGTATGAAGATGGAAGAAAGAATATAAAATAATCCATCTTCCTACTTCTATTTTCCTAACTCGCTTCCAAACCCAACTTCTATATTCTATTCCTGTATTCTCACCGGCATAATAATATGAAGAAAGTCTTTTAAATTTTCCGCCCGAAAAACCGCCGGAGCGTCGCTTCGTAAAAGCTCAATAACTATCTTTTTTGAGTTAACATTATTTAAAAAATCAATTAAAAACTTAAAGTTAAAGGCAATTTTTTGCGGCTCACCGGTAATCTCCGCCTCAAGATAGTCGACATTTTCTTTTCCTTCTCCAGTCTTTGGTGTTAGTTGAACCTCTCCTTTTTCTGTTTTAAGGATAATCACGTTGGAAAACTCACGAGCGAAGATAGAGGTAAGTTTTACCTTTCTCAAAAACTCCTCTCTATTCAAAACAACCGTTGTTTTTTTCTCTGAAGGAATGACTTTTTCATAAGGAGGATAGTCTCCCTCAATTAAGCGAGAATATAACTCATGATCTCCTAAATAAAAAACAATTAGTCTCTCTTCATTAGAATAGCTAAAGGAAACTTCTTTCTCTTCTTTTATCATCTTTAATATCTCAACTAAAAACGCCCCAGGAATAACTGAGGAAGGAAAAGACATCTCTTTTTTAACTGTTAAAAGCGATAGCCTAAAGCCGTCGGTAGCCACCAGTTGTATTTCTTCTCCTTGGGAAACAAAGTTAACTCCTGTTAAAATCGGTCTAGTCTCATCAGAAGAGGTAGAAAACAGCACTAAGGGAAGAGTTTCTTTTAAAAAACTCGCCTTTATTTTTTGTTTCTCTTCGTTGATTTTTGGCGGAAGAGGAAAGTCGTTTTTGGAAAAAAGGGGAAAATCACCTTTAGTCTTTCCTTGACTAATAATAATTTCTTTTTCTTTTACTTCTATCTCTATTTTTCCCGCTTCTAACAAGCTTAAAAATTCAATAATTTTCCTCGGCTCAATTACTAATTCAAACTGAGAACTATCTTCTGTTTTTAAGGTTGAATGACAAAAAAAATTAAGATTAGTTGAGTAAAAGTGAATAAGATTTTTTTCTCCCTTAAGATAAATTCCCTGTAAAGAAACAGTTGAAGAAAGTTTTGTTGAGGTAAATCGTGAAACCAAAATTAGTCTTTCTAAAAAAACATCTTTTAATAAAGTGATTTTCATATCATATAGTAATTATAAAATAGTAGTCATAGAAAGTGTGTATAAGTGTATAAAAAAAGAACTGGCTTTTCAAGACAAAGTAACGATGATTTTTTTTCTGTGAAAAACTAGTGGATATCATGTTGACTCTTCTAGGGTTTGGACGATATTATCAACATCTTTTTTAAAATTAACATCCTTCATAAGAAGAGAAGAAATTTTTTCTTCAGCATGAAGAACTGTGGTGTGGTCCTTTTTTCTTAAAATGCGAGCGATTTCCATCAGTTTTAAACCAAGCTCTTTTTGTAAAAGATACATTACTATCTGGCGAGGAAGGACAACTGACTCAACCCGACTTGGTCCTTTAAGATGAGACTGTTTGACATTAAAGTAGTTGCAGACCGTCTTAATAATCTCTTGAGGAGTTAATCTTTTTTTCTCTTTTTGATGATTGCTAAAAAAACTCTCGACCGCCTCAAGGTCAATTTTCTCTTTTTTTCCGATGATTTGGGCATAAATAGAAAGAAGAGCTCCTTCAAGGCCCCGCGAGTCAGCAATTCTTTCGGCAATAATTTTTGCTGCCTCAATATCAATCATAATGTTTTTTTCTCGAGCCTTGATTAATAAGATGGCGCTTCTTAACTCAAAATCAGGCGGTTGGATGTCGACGATTAGTCCTCCGGAAAAACGAGACCGTAACCTATCTTCAAGATTTTTAATCGCGGTTGGTGGTCGGTCTGAGGTAAGAATGATTTGGCCACCAGACGAAGCGATGGTGTTAAAGGTGTGGAAGAACTCTTCCTGGATATGATTTTTACCGGCGATAAACTGAATGTCGTCGACAATTAAAAGATTTAAATAACGATATTTTTTTCGAAAACGGCCTGTAGTCTTTGCTCTAATTGCCTCAATTAACTCATTGGTAAAGTTGTCGCCTGGACAGAAGTTAACCTTTTCTGTTTTATCATTATCAAGAATCTTTTTGGCAATCGCCTGGGCGAGATGGGTTTTGCCAACGCCAACACCACCATAGAGAAAAAGAGGATTGTAAGCGCTCCCTAAATTATTAACAACCGCTTGACCGGCCGCATAGGCGACTTGGTTGGTGGGAGAAACAGCAAAGTTGTCAAAGCTATATTTTTTACTTAAGCCGGCCTTAGTGAAAAGATCTTCGTTGGACGGCTCAAAAGACAAAAGAGGAGACTCAGCCTTTTTTTTAGCCTTTGGGACAATGATAAACTCAGCGGTAATTTTTTTTTGGAGCTGAGAGGAAAGCTCTTTTTCAATCTCAACCACCCTTTTTTCTAAAAAAGACTTAATTCCTTGACCGCTGCAGCCTAAGACTATTTTTTCCTCGGTTAGCTCAACCGGTATTAGCTGTTTTAAAACCGAGTAAAGAACAGGGTTATCAGACTGGTTTTTTTCCAGCTTGATTAAAAACTCGTCCCAAAGAGAAGATAAGAAAGACATAAATAATTAATGTGGATAACTTGTCCACAAATAATAAACAAATCCACAGGAGTTGTCAAGGGGTTTTTTTAAAGTTCTCCCAGTCCTTCTTTCTTCTGCACCTCTTCTTTGACCAGGTTAAGAAAGCGCTCGGTCGAAGACAGTCTTCGGTGACCAACCAGTTTAGCAATATATTCAATTGAGGTGCCCTGTCTTAATTGGTGGGCGATGAAGGTATTTCTTAGGTCATTAACCGTGGCGTTTTCTATTCCCACCTCGCGAAAACAGCGAGAAATAATCTGGCGAATGTTTCTGATAAGAAGCGAGTGACCGGTCCGGGTGATAAAAAGATGGTCGTCTTTTGAGCTGGGTCGAGCTTTTATGTAGTTGTCAACGGCTTTTTTCACCATTTTGTTAAGAGGGATATTCCTTTCGGGAGTTTTACCATAAGGTCGGACAAAAAGAGAGTCGTCTTTAACGTCATTAATTCTAATATTAGCCAGTTCACCAATCTTTACCCCAGTTTGGAGAAGGATCTCAACTAAGGCATAGGTTCTGACATCTTCTCGAGCAAAGTCTCTTAAGGCGCGATATTCTAGTTTTGTAAAGATACGAGGAGGAGAGGAAACATACTTAGGATGAGAGACATCAAGAGAGGGATTTTGGTTAATTACTCCCTCTTGTTTTAAAAAACGGAAAAAGGTTCGGATGGAGTTAAGTTTTCTTGAGGCTGATTTTTTTGTATAGTTTTCTGATAGAAGTTTATTAATAAAGCCGTCGATAATTTCTTTCTTCACCTCACGAATATCAGCGATTTCTTGACTAGTAAGATAGCCAACAAACTGTTCAAGATCTTTTTTATAGGCCACGATAGTAAAAGACGATTTTTCTTGGCCTTGAAGGTTTTTGATAAATCTCTCAATGAGAGAGGGTAATAGGACATTATCCATAACGCCCTATAATATATCATATAGTACAACTGAATTCAAGATGAAGTTAAGTATGGCTTTAATTAAAAAACTTTAATCCCCTTACTTTTTGGAAATCTTTTTGATTGTTGGTTAAAAGCAGGAGGTTGTCGGATAGACAGGTAGCGGCAATTAAGGCATCGCCGATGGCGACGGTAGTATTGTTTCTTAACAACTCACCGGCGACGATGCCTACCTGTTTATTAATTGGTAAGACAGAAAAATTATGAAAAAACTCTTCGGCTAAACGATATCTTTTTTCATTTTTTAGGCTCTTATCGGTGAAAAATTCAGCGATGACCACTGGATTAATGAATAGCTCTATCTGCCTATCTTTCTGTTCTTTAATCAATTCTTTTAAGACGGCAGCGTAGCCCTTTGTGTAAGAGATAATAATATCGGTATCGATAAATATCTTTTTCATGTAATCCCTCTTCGTAATCTTTTTACGTATTCTCGTTCTCTTTTATTTCTTCTCACCCGATTGACAAATTCTACGCCCGTCTCTCCACCTTTACCCATAAAGCCAAAAAACCTATCAAAGTCGTCTTCAAGAGAAACTTTTTTTGGTGGCATAATGACGGCGATAGGCTTATTGTACCTGCAGACGACTAAAGGGTCGCCGGTTTTTTTTACCTCGCCCAGGTATGAAGCCAAATTGTCTCTTAACAGATAGATGCTCGTTTTTTTCATATGTAAATATTCTACTTTACAGAAGAAATCTTGTCAAGTTGTACAGTTGTACAACTTAAGATCGAGGACAGTTTTCCGTTTGAGTTTTTCCAAAATTCATGGTATATTATAAACTCTGCTTGTTTAACTCAAGCGGTAAAAGGAGAATATAAAAAATGCCTAAAGCTGTTAACATCATGGAGATGCTTCTTAAAAAGAATAAGCCAGCTTCCTTAAAAAAAGGCGCCGAGATAAAAGCAAAAATTATCTCTCTTTCCAAAAAAGGAATAGTCTTTGATATTGGTGCTAAAGCCCATGCGGTTTTAGGTGAGCTTGAAATTAGAGAAGTGTCTACCTATTTACCATATTTAAAAGAAGGAGATGAGATTGCCGTTCGGATTATCTCTGAAGAGTCGAAAAACGGCTTTCCTGTTGTTTCCTTACGGAAGTTTTTTGATAAAGGCAAATGGGAAATTTTAGCGGAAAAAAAAGACAAAGAGGAAGAGGTTGAGGTTCTCTGTGGTGAGTATGGAAAAGGCGGAGTGTTTGTTGATTTTATGGGAATAAGAGGAGTGATCCCTAAAATTCAACTAACCGAGCCGTATATTAGTCACCCAGAAAAATTAGAAAAGCAAAAGATTAAAGTAAAAATTCTCGAAGTAGACAAGCTTAAAAATCGTCTCGTCGTCTCTCAAAAAGCCGCCGCTTTAAAAATCTCTCAAAAAGAAATAAAGAAAAAGTTTGCCGCGGTGAAAGTAGGGAAGGTCTATAAGGCCAAGGTTCTTGGAGCTTCGGAGTTTGGCATTTTCTGCGATATTGAGGGAGTCGAGGGATTGATTCATATTTCGGAAATTTCCTGGGAAAAGGTTGCCAATGCGGCCAACTATGTTGCTCCTGGCGAAACAATTGAGGTCTATGTGGTTGAGAAGAATGAGGCTGACTTAAAACTTAATCTTTCTTTAAAAAGATTAACCCCTGATCCCTGGAGCGAGATTGAGAAAAAATATCCTAAAGACAAAGAGGTCGGAGGCGAAGTTGTCCGCAAAGAAAAATATGGATACTTTGTTCGGCTTGAGCCCGGCGTTGAGGGGCTAATTCATGTTTCCAAACTGACAGGTGTTGAGGATATTAAAATTGGTCAAAAAATCAAAGCCTACATTGAGAGAATTAATGTCAATGCCCGCCGGATGAGCTTGGTATTACCTACCACCCAAAAGCCGGTAATGTATCGGTAAATTATCTACCTGGGAAAAGTTTTTCTGCTTTTTTATCGGTATGAACTGCCGCGAACCAATCTTCTCCTTCTTCTTATCAAGTCAACCTATCTCGATTTTTAAAACTCGATTTCATGCTCATTACTGGATTGGGAAATACCTTTGGGTGGGATTCCCCTAAGTTTATTTTTGATAAGAGTATCTCTCTATTAGACTTGAAGTTAAATCTATGAGTGGTATATCGAAAAATATTAGGTGTTACAATAATCCAAAAACATACTTTTGTAGGTTATAGTCTATAGACATCAGTTAAGTACTTAACTAATATTTATTTGTATGGTTAATATATCGCGTCGCCAGCTTCCAGAAGAATTTCTCAATAAAATATTTGAATTATTTTTTAAAAAAGAAAAGATATTGTTTGCGAAAAGAATAACAATAATTTATCTCCTATTAAAAAAGATTGAACAAAGCAATATTGCTGATTTCTTAAAAGTTTCCACAAGCACAGTCTGTAAATACGCTCTTTTAATTGAGAACAAAAACTCTGAAATGATTAAGATAATGAAATTTCTTATAAAGAAAGAGAAAATTTTTGATTTTATGAATGAGCTTTTTGCTAGTTTTTTTATCCAACCCGGAGTAAAAATTGGTCATTGGCAGTTATATTGGGATCATAAAAGGAAAAAAGATAGAAAAGAACTTTACGGAATGTAATTACAGTTAAGTACTTAACTGTAATTTATAATAACTATTGCGTGATTAGACAATAATTGTTAATTCTAATAGTATCGATTAACTTGGATTATTAAACTGCTTATTACGTAATATATCTATTTTGTCTGTTTAGATCGGGGAGCCGAAGGGTTAATCCATGTTTCTAAACTAACCAGAGCTGAAGAGTTTAAGGTCGGTCAAAAGATTAAGGCCTATATTGAAAGAATTAATGTTAAAGCCCGCCGGATGAGTCTTGTCCTTCCTCAAAAAGAAAAACCGGTGCTTTATCGTTAATTATTTTTTACTTCTTAAAAATTGTAAAAAAAGGCCAGGAGTCATTATTTGAATATTGAATTTTTCTTTAATCTTATTAATAATAAAATCTTTAGTATTATATGTAATTAAAAAATTAGTTTTTAATTCCACTGTGCCCGCCACGATATGAGCATCGTCAACATCATTGACGTAGTTTTTAAAATCGGAGCTTGATTTTTTTAATTTAATAATCTTTAAATTGGATTTTATCAATATAGTAGAGTTTTTTTCATCAAGACCTAATTTTTTGATTACTTTTAATAATTCTTTATAAGAAACGTCTGAAATAAAACAAACAACATCCTTGTTATTTATTAACTGATGTGAGGCTCCTAGCTTAGAAACAAGTGAAGAAATGACTACATCCGAGTCAAGAAATACTTTAATCATAAACTATTTTTCCTTTCTTACTTCTTTTATGGCTTTTTGTATCTTGTCAAGGTTTTTAAAGTCTTCTTTTTCAGCCAAATATAAATCATAGTCCATACCAGTTAAGGCAAAGTAGATAGAAGTAACAGGGATACGGTAAACCTTGCCGATTTTTTTGGCGACTATTTCGCCGCGATCGATAAGATCATAAATGGTATTTTTTGTTAACTGCAGAATTAATGCCACCTGTTCTGGGGTATATGTTTTGGGAATATTTATTTGGTTTAACATAACTATTTTATACCAAACACCACAAAAGATGTCAATAGGCAAAGAAAGATTAATAAGTCTACAAAGACTACTCTATCAACCCCTTTTCCTCCTCCGAAGCAATCACTTTGGAGCCGAGCTTGACATTTTGTCTGTTTATTGATACTATTTTAGACATATTGTTACTATTTGTCTAATATTATGAATATTATTGATCAAATTTACCTCCAAAATCCCTGGTTTAGGGACCGTTCTTTTATATTTTTGGAAAAGAAACTGCCAAAAAGAGAGATTTTTAACTCTTTTTATCAAGACGTTGTCAATACAAAACAGATAGTTAGTCTTATTGGATTAAGAAGGACAGGAAAAACCACTTTAATAAGACAGGTAATAAACAAGCTTTTAGATAATAAAGTAAATCCCAAAAACATTCTCTATTTTTCCTTTGACCAACCAACCATTCTTGAACAAGCCAATACCCTAGAAGAGATAATATTAATTTTTTTAAATAAAATCAAAAAAACCCAAGCCTTTTCTGTTAAAGAGAAAACATACTTTTTTCTTGATGAGATTCAACTGATTTCTTATTGGCAGGACATCGTTAAAAGATTTTATGATCTGAATCAGCAGCTTAAGTTTGTTGTCACCGGCTCATCAAGTCTTTATTTAGTTAAACAGGCAAAAGAATCTTTAGCGGGAAGAATTTTTGAAAAAAACTTAGCTCCGTTGTCTTTTCTTGAATATAAAAAAATGAGTGGCGATGACGACTTTTTAAACTATATAGAATTTGGGCAATTTCCTGAACCGTTAGAGATGAAAGATAGATTAAAACAGATAGAATACTTAAAAGAAGGAGTGATTAATAAAGTCCTCGAAGTTGACATAATAAAAAATTATAAAATCAGAAAAACAGTGGATTTTGAAAGACTTTTTTGGTCGCTTTTACCAAACTGTGGTCAAATCATTAAGACAGCCAAACTTCAGTTAGATTTAGGGCTCAAGAAAGCGACCTTATTTAACTATCTTCATATCTTAGAAAAAACCTTACTGATTAGTAAAGTTCTAAATCTAAGCGGAAGTTTTCGAAGCGAGACAAGACTGCTTAGAAAAATTTATCCAGCTTCGACAAATTTTTTAAACCTAATTCCTGAACCAATCAGCATCGGATTAAAAGTAGAAAACTATGTTTTTAATGTTTTAAAAGAAAAATATAAAAATGTTTATTTATACAGACTAAGAGACAAAGAAATTGATTTTCTCCTTCCAAACCAAAAGATTGCTATAGAAGTAAAATACCAGGACAATATCCATTATTCAGATACAATATTTTTAAAAAAATTCATCAAAGAAAAAAAATATTCGGGAATCGTTATCACAAAAAACTTAAAAAGCACTAATAAAAAGAACGGTTTGGTTTTTATTCCAGCCGATGAATTTGAGGCGATAAAATAATTTATTACTCTATCAGTCCTTTTTCTTCCTCCGAGGCAATCACCTTGAAGCCGACGTGGGAGTGGCCGGCGAAGAAAAGGCCTTCACCAACTCCTGCGGACAGGAGAAAGTGTTTTTCGCCACCGGTTAAAAAGAAAGTCTCGGCAATCTTTTCCACAGCGGCGGTTGACTGTTTTAAAATAATCTGTAAGGAAGAATTGGTGATAATCGCCTTACCTTCATCGGTTGACAGGAAGTCTTCAACATCTTGAGTAATTGTTGTCAGACCAAGCTGATATTTTCTGGCTCTTTTAGCAAAAGAATGTAAATAAGCCCCAGAGTCTTTTTGTTTTATAAGGTACCAGGCTTCATCAACGACCAACACTCTTTTTCTTTTGTCTTTGCGGACACGGTTCCAAATATAGTCAAGGACGATGTACATGGCGACCGGCCGAAGATTTTCTTCAAGGTCGCGAATACCAAAGACGGTAAAAGGATTTCTAATATTAAAGTTAGACTTTTGGTTAAAAATTCCAGCCGCTGATCCCTGGACAAACTTCTCTAAACGGTCAGCCAGCTCTTTTGCTTCTGGCGTTTCCATACCAATAAAGACCTTATATAAATCCTCAAGAAGCGGCGGTTCGTTTTTAAAAGTCTCCAGATCGTTGGTAATCCCTTTTTCCTTATAGGTTAAGACTAAGGCCTTGTCCAAAAGGGCATCTTGAGAAGGAGTTAAATCGCCCATAATCACCTTCATTAACGAGTGCAGGTCGAGAATTTTATTAGATAGTTCATCCGGGCCAACTTCTGAGGTTGTCAGGTCAAAAGGATTGATTTTATATTGAGACGAGGTGGAGAAAACGACAAACTCACCACCCATTGACTTAGCCAGTTTTTCATACTCGTTTTCTGGATCAACAATAATCACGTCAACTCCCATCATCAATAGTCTTAAAGCCTCAAGTTTAACCAGAAAACTTTTCCCACCGCCAGATTTTCCTAAGATGACCGAGTTGGCATTTTCTAAAGTAAACCGATCAAAGATGATAAGTGAACCATCGTGCTCGTTAATGCCATATAAAATTCCCTCATTTTTAGTCAAAGAAGCGGTGGCAAAAGGAAAGGTGGTTGCTAACGATGTGGTGTCCATATTGCGCCAGACTGAAAGGCGGTCATAAAAAATCGGCAAAGTGGACTTGAATCCTTCTTCCATCTCTAAGGTTGCCTGACGGGCAATAATTAAAAGAGAGGAAAGAACCGAGTCAACTTCTTTGGTAATTCGATTTAATTCCTCCAAATTATCAGCCGGGATAGTGATATAAAGACCAAACTGGAAAAATCTTTCCGCTCCTTTGGCCAGCTCAGCTTGTAAAGCGAGAGCGTCGTCTAAGGCGACCTGGACCGAAGGGTCGACCACCTTACCAGCTTTAATATCACCTTCAATCGTTGCCTCCATTTCAGCAATCTTTTTTCTGAGATCATCTAAGACGTTTTTACTTTCAGCTGGATAGATATACATTGAGATATATAGAGGATGATCAAAGGTGACGAGAGAATAAAGCCAGTTAGCGGAAACATAGCGAGGATAACCAACCACATATAGAGTTCGGTAATACTTTTCATCAATTTTTAGATGATTAAAGTCAACCTCGATATAGGAAGGAGCAATCAGATCTTTAATTGAGACCGCTCCTTTTGCCAGTGTATCAGCAATATTTTTTCCCATATTAAGTGGTTGTTGAGATGACATCGGTATAACTTTCGACCGGCGCCAGTCTCCGTCCGGTCAGCGATGGATTATAAAGATTAAAATAAATCTCTGTTAACTGCTGTTGTTGTAAAACCGTTCCTTTAAGGCCTATTTTCGCTAAAAGCCTAATCAAATTGTCTCGTTTTGGGTAAAGTGAGGTTTTGGCACGGCTTAAAACATATTCCTTATTTAATGACGAGGTATTGGCGCCAGAGACTCCCAGTTCTAAGGGCGAAAAGGGGACAACGAAGAAGAATCTTTTTTCCAAAACCGTGTTAATTTTAACCACGGCTTTGATAAACTCTCGATAACTATTAAGACGGTTTTTTAAAAGATCGTTAGTTTGTTTATTAATCTTATTTTCCAGATAATCAAGATAGGCGGAGATGTCCATCCGTTTAGAAACAATAAGAATTTGAATAGGGAAGGAGAGTGAGTTTAAAAGCCCGGCATAGGCATAGATAATCGAGTTTTGTTCTTCCTGAGACAAAAGCCAAAAGTTAACCGCCGAGATCTCAACTACGGTAGCAGCAGAAAAATCTTTCATTAAAACAATATCATCTTTAATTTCCTCAATCTCAATAAAGGATTGAGTTGAAGCCTTGAGTGGTGATGTTGGTTTAGCTTGTGTCATATATAGAAATAGAAATTGGAAATTCGGTATAGATATTTCTAACTTCTATCTTCTTACTTCTTAACTCGCATCCATACCTAACTTCTATTTCTTACATCAATTCTTTTGACATTATCTCAATAGGGTTATTATTCGCGTTTTCAATCCTAACTTTCATTGTATCAAAAAAGTAATGGTTGCTTGGATCTTTAATCTGAAAAAGATAGTCGCCAGACTCTAAGGGATTAAAGGTGGCAAAGACACCATGAGGATTAGTCTTTAAGATTCTTAAAGGTGGAGAGTTTTCTTCTTGTTTAAGATAGATGATAATACCAGCTAAAGGTGTATTTTTTTTATTCTTGACCGAGCCGGTAAAAAATGGCTGTTTCGGTCCGTATGATGAATTAGAAATTGGTTGTTGGAGATTAGAAGCTGGTTGATTTTGCTTTGGCTTTTTGCCGACGAAAACAGCAAAGGTATCTTG
>Ga0172371_10009290_pt1 | contig 13548 bp, 5 predicted proteins | sample Lak12m_FD_114543 | JGI IMG/M metagenome (GOLD analysis project Ga0172371, IMG submission 114543) | Freshwater microbial communities from Kabuno Bay, South-Kivu, Congo - kab_022012_12m | ecosystem: Environmental > Aquatic > Freshwater > Lake | place: Democratic Republic of the Congo: South-Kivu... | reverse complement strand
GGTAGCCGAGCGGATAAACGAGCGTTCCGCCCACCCTGACTCTTTCCGCGGTGACGTAGCAAACGGTGTTAGTCCAGGATAGCGCGGTGTTTCGCGCGAAGCTCATGAAGCTTGGACAGGCCAGGACTTTCGCCAATTGGTACTCCGGTTCGGGTTTCAGGCCGAGATACGGGTAGATGTAGTTGATCAACTGGTAGTCGTTCCCGCTCCGGTAGCGCACGTATTGTCCGTTCCAGTTCGGGCCGGGCAACACTTCCCCGTTGTCTCCGGCGTACATGTGCACCGCCATCCCGATCTGCTTAAGGTTGGAAACGCAATTGGCCCGCTGGGCGGCCTTCTTCGCCTTGCTCAGCGCGGGCAGCAGCATAGCGGCCAGGATGGCGATGATGGCGACTACCACCAGCAACTCGATGAGCGTGAACGCGGCTTCGCGCGCGCGCTTGAGAATCGAAGCTCTCATACTTTATCGCTTCTGTGGCCTCTGAAGCCTGTTCCGGTTATGGGCTGCAATTATTTACTATTTCAGAGCCTACGGCGATCCCGTTTCGTCCGCTGCCCTTGTGGCCACTTTCGACACTCCTGTGTGCCGGGGGGGGGTCACGGGGCCCTTGGGCCTGGCTAATTGTAACAGGGCTGCTCGCAAAGGCGGCCCTGCAAATGCATGGGCGGCAAATCCGAGGTTCCCCTCCTCCCGCGCAGGCTTGGGCCTTCCATGCGGACGCTCCCTCGAACCGCCGGGCTCACAACTCCACAGGCTTGGCTCGGCACCCCGGCTCGCGACTTGTTCCACCAAAATACAGCCAGATTATCCTCTGACCGGGGGCCTGGTCTAAGCTAGGTTTGGCCGGTGGGTGACCTTGTGCTGCCCTGTGATGACGATGCTGGCAATAATTGACAACGTGATTCGACCCGTAGTGAAAACCCTGGCGGTCCTGGTCGCGGCGAGCACGGCCGCCCGCGGTCATACTGAGCTCTCGGCCTTGAAACCGGCGCGCGTTTTCACCAGCAACGCGGTCCTCCAGCGCGGCCAATCGTGCCCCATCTTTGGCCGGGACGTGCCGGGGAGCAAAGTCACAGTCAGGTTTGGCGGGCAGACCTTGAACGCCACGGCCGATGCGAGCGGCCACTGGCGTGTGAACCTCGCGCCGCTCCGCGTCTGCACCACGCCGCAAACACTCACTGTGGACGCGAGCACCCGCCTCTCGCTCACCAATATCCTGGTTGGCGACGTATGGCTGATCTCCGGCCAGAGCAATGCCGATTGGCCGCTCCGTTCTGCCGCCGGCGGTCGCGCGGCCATGGCGTCGGCGACCAATACGCTGCTGCGCTACCTTCAAATGACCGAATCGCCAATCACAACCGCGACGGCCTGGACGCCCGCCGAAGTGGCGAAGCTGAATCCCGACGACTACTTTTCCGGCGTATGGCAGGTGAGCGATCCCGCCAGCGCGGGAGCGGTCTCAGCCGTTGGCTATCTCTTCGCCCGCCACATCCAAACGAATCAGAACCTTCCCATCGGGCTGATTGATTGTACTGTGGGAGGCACGATGGCCGAGAGTTGGATGCCCACCGAAGCCATCAATGCCAACTCCCGCTTGAAGGCCATCGCGGACAATTTCCTCGACTCCGACATGGTCCCCGTGTTCGCCAACACACGCCTGCGGCAGAATCTCGCAAACTGGGACGCCGCCGGACGCCCCGCGCCGATGCCCGAGCATCCTTACAAACCTGGCGCCTGCTGGCGCAACGGTTTGGCCACCATCGCCCCCTACGCGCTCTGCGGGGTGCTCTGGTATCAGGGGGAGACCGACGCGGATTTTCAGGATCCGTCCAAGTACGACACCATGGCGGAATGGCACACTGAAACATTCAAAGCGTTGGTGGCCGCGTGGCGCAAAGCGTGGGAGAATGCGGCGCTGCCGGTCTATTCTGTCCAACTGCCGCGGCTCGACCGCCCGTCGTGGCCCTGGTTCCGTGAAAGCCAGTTGAAATGTGCGCAGACCATACCCCACACGGCGATGGCGGTGGCGTTTGACTGCGGTGATCCGGCCAACGTGCACCCGGTTCATAAGCAACCCGTGGCCGACCGGATCGCCCGCATCGCCCGCGCTCGCACGTACGGCGAAAACCTGGAGTGGAGCGGGCCGCAGTTGCGCTCCTGGAGGATTCAAGGAAGCAGCATTGTGCTCCAGTTCGATCATGCGGAGAGCGGGTTGGTCTCCTCAGACGGACACGCGTTGAAGCTGTTCACCGTTGCCGGTGCCAACCGCCGCTTCTTCCCCGCTACCGCAACCATCTCGAATCATGCGCTGATCGTCTCCGCGCCGCAGGTGTCCCGGCCCGTGGCGGCGCGGTATGCCTGGGTGCCGACCGGCGACATCAATTTTTACAACGGCGCGGGCTTGCCCGCCTCGCCGTTTCGCACTGACGACTGGACGAATCAAGACTTGGGGAGCAACACGCCTTAAACACATGAACATACCATCCCACTTGAAACGCCTTCTCCCGGTTCTGCTGCTTGCGGTTGTCCCGGCGGCGCCGGCGGCCCATTTCAAACTCTTTGTCCTCACCGGCCAATCGAACTCGCTCGGGACGACCGCCGGCGGTGAAGCCGACCCGACCTCGGGCAGCGATCCCGCCGACTCGCACATCAAGTTCTTCTGGCACAACATCGCGGATGCCACGCATTCAATCGGGGACTCGGGCGGGGTCTTTACCACCCTGCAGGACCAGCAGGGTGGCTACTACGCTGGCAGCACAACCCATTGGGGCCCGGAAATCGCCTTCGGCCGCATGCTGTTCCGCGCCGGCGTCCGCAATTTCGGCATCATCAAGGCCAGCCGCGGCGGCGGCGGCAACAGCTATTGGCTGAAGACTGCGACCGATCACCACATGTACACCCATGTGGTCACCACCGTAACCAACGCCACGACCAACCTGACCGGCCAGGGCCACACCTTCGACATTGTCGGCTTGCTTTACCTCCAGGGCGAGAGCGACTCCACCATCGAGGCGGCCGAGGCGGGCACCCGCTTCAAGACCCTGGTGGACAACCTCCGGGCCGACCTGCCGAATGCAGCGTCCATGTTCGGCATGATTGGTGGCATCGCTGCCGCCGATCCCGGCGACGGCGCCCGTGACGCCGTACGTGCCAACCAGCAGGCCATCGCCGACAGCACCGCCTACATTGACTACTTCAGCAACCTCGACCTTCAGCCGAAGCTTTACGACTCCCTGCATTTCAATAAGGCGGCCAAGATTACCGTCGGCGAACGCTACGCCCAGGCGTTCTTTGCCGCCAATGTCGTAGCCCGGCAATACGGCAAACTCGTCTTTATCGGCGATTCCATTACCCAGGGCGGAAACGGCCACCCAAGCTACCGCTACACCGTGTTCAGCCACCTGGCCAACCGCGGGGTCCCAATCAACGCTGCCACTGGCTACCGCTTCACCGGCTCGGTCACGGGAGCCTATCAGAACAGCGCAGGCGCCACGACCAACGTGAACGGCCAGACCTTCGAGAACACCCATGACGGCCATTGGGGCTGGCGAGCGTCGTGGGAATCCGCGCGCGTGGCCCTGCCCGCCGGCCGCTACAACGTCAACAACCTCGGCAGCGGCACCCTGCTCAACTGGACCGGGCAGTCCACCACCTATGTCACCGCCGATGCCGGAACGCTCACATACACGGGCGCCACTTACACCCCGGACACCGTCTCGATCCTGATCGGCATCAACGACCTGGCCGACGGCACTGCCGCAACCCAGGTGCGCGACGACCTCGGCAGCCTGATTGACCAGCTTCGCGCCCGCAACCCGAATGTGCGCATCCACCTGAACCGGGTGCTGCATACCAACCAGGGCGAGCCGCGCGACACCCAGGTCAACACGCTCAATGCCCTGTTGCCCGCGCTGGTGGCCGCCAAGAATGCTGCCTCGCCGATTTCGCCGGTGTGGCTGGTGGATGCGGACACGGGCTTCAATCCTGCGACGCAGACCTACGACGCGGTCCATCCGAACGCCAGCGGCGAGGCCTATGTCGGCGACCGCATCGCCGCCGCGCTCGGGCTGCTGGTCACGCCCGAGCCCCTGGGGGCGGCACCGCCGCCGCACATCGAGGTGGGCTCCGGGGCCTTCCTGTCCAGATTCGAAGGCCACGAAATCTGGAACGGCGCCACGCTTGTCAACAGTTGGAAACAAACCGGAACGCTCACGAGGAGCCTGCCCGAGGCCACCGATCTCAAAGTGGCCAATCCCGGCGTCGGCGGCGCGTGGATTGAAGGAACTGACAGCGGTTGGAACACGGCCAACCACGGGAGTTGGACCTTTGAAACCCGCCTGAGATTCGACGGCAATGCCAACGGTTTCATCATATGGTTGGGCACTGACACCAAGCGGATCCTGGTTGAGATCTACGGGAACCGCACCAAAGACCACACGGATGGCGGGACGGCGTTCGATGTGCCACACAACAATCTCGATGGCCAATTCCATGTCTTCCGGGTGGCGCATGACCCAGCAAACGGCAAGTATCACGTCTGGCGGGATGGGGTGCGGTTGAGCCCTTTTGCGGGCGCAACCTATGATCAAACGGCAGCCGAGAGCCGGCTGATCCTTGGCGACTACACTTCTGGCACGTTCGGCAACAACTTCGACGTCACCATTGATTATGTCCGCTTCGATCAGTCCGGCGCCTATCTGCCGACCGGCGCCGACGCCGACTCCGACGGCCTGCCCGATTCCTGGGAGTACCGTCATTTCGGCGACGTAACTGCCGGCGCGGCTCATGTTGACGAGGATGGCGACGGGCGAGCGAACCTCGACGAGTATATTTCAAACACCAACCCGCGCGACGCCAACTCGGTTCTAAAGGTGGGATCCATCCAGAAGCTCGGTGGGGACCTCGTCCGCGTCACCTTGCTGACCTCAGCCCAGCGGAGATACACCCTTTGGAAATCCGGGGACTTGGGCTTGGCTGATCCTTGGGCAGCCGTCGCCGGGCCGGCCCTCGGCGCTGACGGCGACTTGGTGCTTCAAGACCCCGGAGCTGCGGGGCCGCAAGGGTTCTACCGCGTCACGGTGTCGCTGCCATGAGACGTGGCCTGAACGACGGGCCCCTAACCTGTATGAACAAAAAACAAGTACTTTACTATGGCGGGAGATAGGGGATTGTGAGTAAATGGGTGTGATAGAAAGATCGTCGGATGGGCAGTCGGTGCCGGACAGTTAGAAACCAGCAACAAATTAGTTACACATGAAAAAACTCACTGGAACAAGTTTCGTAATACTTCTCGCGTCCCTTGGCACGGCTGTGGCCGGTAACGTAGCCAGCTATTCCTCCGGGGTGCTGCCTCAAGCCGGCGTCACCGGCGCGGCAAATCCTACCAGCCAGGGTTGGACTGGTTCAGGCACCATGGGCAACTACAACTGGGGAGGCGACTCCACCATCGGCGGCTGGCGGATCACGGATGGCACCAGTACCGCCGCGCTCTTCTACCAGAAAGGCCTTTCGCTGGATGACTCATTGGCCATGACATACAACGATTGGACAGCCACCTGGACCTCGGCGCTCGTCGCCGATGCCCTGAGCATGGCCGGGGGTGGAGTGGACAATTACTACAGCGGTACCCCGGCTCGGCAAAACAACAATGCCATGTGGGTCGAGGTTGCTGGCCAGTTCGCCTACATTCTGACCCACAAGGCCGACGCGGCCGGGAACGTGCTTCTCAGCGATGGCACTTCGAATTTTCAGATCACCACCGCCGGCAACCAAATGGCCCAGGAGATGGGAACCGGCGCGCCCGGTGACGTCAATTACATCACCTACACGTTGAGCTCCGTCGGCGGAGTCGTGTCCCTCTCGGATAGCCTCGGTGGAAGCTATGGACCGGTGGCCACGTATGCCGGGTACACCCCCTCCCAGAATCGCATTGTCTGGGGCGCTTTCAGCAACGCCGGGATGGGTTCCACCGCGTGGAACGAAATCCTGGTGACGGTTGTTCCCGAGCCCGCTTCGGCTGCCCTCTTCGGCTTGGGCGCACTCGTCTTGTTTCTGCGCCGCCGCCAGTAGTCCTTGCCGGGCAGTCTGGCGAACTCTTTTGAAGCCCGCTCCCTTTCACCGGGAGCGCGCTTTGGTTTCTCACGGCCCTGACCCGCCACCTACTCCCGGCGGTCAAGGTGTTGCGCTCTCGAAACCCGGGGTTGACTCACCGCTCCTGCGTCGGGCAGACCCATTACCATCGTTCCCGGAATTACCGGGTAGCTGTGGGCATCATTGGTCGCCCTGCGAGCGCCTGCATTCCGGAAGGCCGTCTTCACGAGGCTGTATCCAAAAAATACAAGTGGAATGGACTTTGATCCACCGCGGTTGTGGGAGAATGTTTCGCCGTTGCCCGGAATCACGACACAGAGAGTATGAAGAACCAAAACGAGAAGAGTGGGGTTCCACTTGCCGCGGGGCGCGGTTGGGCTTTCACGTTGATCGAGCTGCTGGTGGTGATCGCGATCATCGCCATTCTGGCGGCCTTGCTGCTCCCGGCGCTAGCGCGGGCCAAGGAGAAGGCCAAGCGGACTTCCTGCCTCAACAATCTCAAGCAGGTAGGACTGGCGTCCAACATGTATTTGCACGACCACAACGACACGTTCCCCCCCAAGCTCAACGGTACCATGTTCGCGTGGCTGGGGCGGAGCGGGACCGCCGGCTACCAGGCGCTCGATGCGACGGTGCGGCCGCTCAACCAGTATCTTGGCAAGTTCGGGACGAACTCCGACGTTCCCTCGGCGCTGTGCGCCAGCGACCGAGCCGCCGACGGCAGCACCAACAACAGCTACCGCAGTTACGGCGCCTCCTACAGCGCAAACACGCACGGCGGGTCAACTCCCTATGAAGCCCAGTACACGCTCTTGATCGCCGGCAGTTCCCAGTGCGTAAAGCAGAGCGCCCTGAAATCGCCGACGCGCATGGTTACGCTGGCCGAAAACGGCGCCTTCTTCCCCGTCTGGAACGCCGACACTTCCGGGAATTATTCTTACGGCAATCCCCCCAATCCCATCGAGTTTCGGCACACCAAACTGAACGACTTTCGCTTCAACTGCGACTTCGCGGACGGTCATGCCGGTTTCACCAAGTTCCGCCCGGGGATTTGGTCAAATCCCGATTACACGATGGACCGGCGGCAATAATTTCGCATCCCGCGCACCGGCCCGTTGCCGGCGCGCAAACCGAACCGAACCGAACCGTAGACGTAGCGCACCACGAAAATTAAACCTCGAGGCTGCAACCAGCGGCCCCACAACTCCACAACACATGAAGATCACGAAACTCCGAGCATCACTGGCCAGCCTCATCTTGCTGGCCTTCGCATTCACCGGCTTGCCTGCTAGCGGGCAGGCTATTATCACTAAAGCCGACAACACCAATGCCCTCGGGCAGGCCGCCAGTTGGGTTGGCGGTCTCGCCCCCACTGCCACGGACATTGCCGTTTGGTCCGGGACCTACTCCGCCAGTCCCGATAACCCGAGCGGGCTCACCAACTCGCTGCGCGCCGTTAACTCAGGCACCGCGCTCTCCTGGCAGGGCATCAGAGTCGGCTCGCTGTCCGGAACCGCCCTGACCACCAACACCATTTATTGGGGGACCAGCGGATATGGCGCGGAGACAAATATCTCCGCCGCCACTCAATCCGGGAACGTTGTGACCATCACCACCAAAGCTCAACATGGCTATGCGCCCGGCCAATCGGTAACCATCGCTGGTGTTACCCCTTCGGGCTACAACGGCACTTACACGATCGTCGGAATACCGTCCAATACCCAGTTCACCTATTCAAACGCGGTCTCCGGGCTGGCGGCAGGCACGGCTTTCGGGACAGTTGAAGGGGCAATCTATATTGGCGGCGCGGGCACGACTGCCGCCAATAGCTCCTATACAATCGGCAGTTCAGGAATTGATCTGTCAGCCGCCACTCATAGCGCCTCGATGGTGGCGACCGGCTTCGCTTTCGCGGGCAATCAGACCTGGACAACGGCACCGGGACGGGTGATCCGTTTCGGAAGCAGCGGAGTGAACTCCGCCAGCGCGAAGGCTGTTTCTTCGGGCAGTGATGGCACAATAGACATTTCCGGCAGCGGCATTGTAGATGGAAACCAGGGCGGCGGCACCGGCATGGCCGATGCGGGCGGATTCACCGGGTTCACGGGCAAGTGGCGCGTCAATAGCGGCGCTACCCTGCGCGGTCTGCGCAATGGCGCCACCGCTTGGGGGTCGAGCCCCGACGCAGATTCCATCACGCTCAACGGTGGGACCCTGGCTGTGGGTGGTATCAGCGGCGCGGTCGGCAACTGGACCTGGACCAACGCGATTACCCTGGCGAGCGGTACTACCAGCGCGCTTGACAACCAGAACGTGGCCGGCTCCGGTCGCTATTTGAAATTGAACGGCCCCATCTCCGGTTCCGGGAACCTGGTCTTCAAGGATACCTTGCTCGCCGGGACGTTCAGCAACCCTGACAACGGCTTCATCCTGACCGGCCCGAACACGATGAGCGGCACGGTTACCATTGGCGGCCCGACCGAAAATGGCATCGCCGGTCGCCTGACCTATGTGCGCTTGGGTGGCATTGGTGGCGACAGCACAGCGAACGGCATCGGCGTCGACGGCAGCCTGGGCACGGCGACTATTGTGAACAACGGGATATTGACCTTCTCCCTTAACGGGGCGATCACCGTCAACACGATCAGCGGCACCGGCTCGTTGCGTGTCGGCTACAACACGACCGTAGGCGCCGAAAGCCAGAACGTCACGCTCACCGGCGTGAACACGTATTCCGGCTACACCCGGATCAACATGGGAACCCTGACTTTGCCGGCAGGCGCTTCCATCCCGAATACGTCCGACATCTTTCTGACGCCCCTAACCGGTGCCTCGATGATCACGGTCACGCTGGATGTCACGCAAAACGGCGGCCTTACCTTGAATAACGGGCAGCGCTTGGTTGGTGGCCCGAACAACGCCTCGCTGAATAATGGTGCCCAAGTCAGCGGCAACGTAACCGCCGGCACGGGCAGCGCCATCGTTCCGGGCGGCACCAACGTCGCCAACACGCTTGTCATCAACGGTGATCTGACGCTGACCGGTGGGGCGACACTGGTGTACGATGTGGGCAACACAACGGCAACCAGTGACCTTATCACGGTCGCCAACCTGAACCCCTCTGGCGTCACGACCTTCGCGGTGACGCCCCCGGGAACGGGGCTGTTTGCCGGCACGTATCCGCTCATCCAAGTGAGTGGCGCGCTTAATGGCAGCCCGGCCAACTTCACCGTTTCGGGCCTGGACCCAGGCCCCCGCGGGCAGACGTTCAGCATCGTCTATGACACCACCACCCCCGGCGCTTACACCGTCAACCTGGTCGTCGTTGGCAGTCCGGGCGCGCTCGTCTGGCAGGGCAACGGCGTCAACAACAACTGGGACGCCGGCGTGACCAAGGATTGGTCCAACACCGTCTCTTCTGCTTCGGACTTCTTCTATCCCGGCGACCTGGTCACATTTGACGACACCGGCTTGAACGCTCCGGCCATCAATTTGACGGGCGTCCTCCGGCCCGGCACCGTTACGATCAATTCCCTCCAGAGCTACACTTTCAGTGGTGCGGGCCAGATTGCTGGGCCGACCAGTCTGGCGGTCAGCAACAGCGGCACGTTGACGCTACTCACCTCCAACAACTTCACCGGCCCGATGATCGTCACTGGCGGCGGGATCCTGGCCATCACCAATGAGACGGCCCTAAACCAGCCTGTCATCGCGAGCGCGCAGAGCCTGACGCTGGACAACGGCGGCGCCTTGATGGTGACGAACACTCTGATCATTGGGGCTAACACCAATCGCGGGATCATCATCGGCACGGGCGGCGGCGGGCTCATCGTGAACAACGGCGCGACGCTGACCGTTTCCAATATAATCGGGGACCTCACCGGAGCCAGCATCCTGACCAAGACGGGCAACGGCACCCTGATTTTGAGCGGCAACAACAATTACGGCAACGGCAGCAGCGGCAGCCTGGATGCCACCATCGTCAACGGCGGCACGGTGATTTATGGCAGCGCCGCCGGACTGAGCCGCGCGGGCAACACGTCCGGGACATCGGGTTTCTTTGCGGTACCCTTTGAACTGGCAAGCGGCGTTGTGGACCTCAACGGACAAATCAGCTACCAGCCCAACTTCGCTACGGGCACGGCGGCTACGGGGACGGGAGTGATTCTCTACAACGGAACCGTCAACATCAATGGCCTTGCCGGCGTCCCTTTGACCTTCCAGGATTCAGGCGGGACGCCGACTGGTTGGGGTTCGGCCGCGGCCACGGTGTTGCATTACCTCGCGGACAACAACCCAAGCACCATGACTATCAGCGCGCGGTTCGCCGCTGTCGGCACGTCAAGCGCCTCGACGCGCACCTTCACCGTGGACGACAGCTCAGCGACGGCCATTGAAGTGGACATCACCGCCCCGCTGGGTGTCACCGTCATCAACAGCACGAATCAGGACGGACGCAACGTCACGCTCGTGAAGGAAGGCGCCGGCACGCTGCGCATTTCGGCGGCGAACAATTTCCCGGGCTGGCAGGTGAACAACGGCACGTTGCTCGTCAATCACCTTCAGGCGCTCGGCGGGGATCGCACGCTCTCGACGGGCGTGAGCGGCGGTTCAGGTTCGATGAACCTGCTCACCGTCGCGGGCGGCGTGGTGGACCTCAACGGCTTCAGCCCCGCCCTCGGCGGCATCAACGACAACGGCAGCGCTTCGGGCACGATCCGCAACGACGCCGGCGCGGCCAGCACACTGGCGATTGGCTTATCCGGCACGAATTCGGCGAGCGGGAGTTACGGTGGCGTGATTGAAAACGGCACCGGCAGCGTTGCCCTGGTAAAAGTTGGCAGCGGCATGCAAATCCTCGCCGGCGCCAACACCTACACCGGCGGAACCTCTGTCAGCAACGGCACTTTGGTTGTGAATGGCTCGCTGGCCGGCACGGTGGCCGTCCGGTCCGGCGCCACGCTCGCCGGCACCGGGACGCTCGCCGGCACGGTGACAGTGGACGATGGCGGCACGCTCGCTCCGGGCACTACCACCATCGGCACGCTCACACTGGGCAACTCTCCCGTCCTCAACGGCGCGGTGCGCGCGGAAATTGACCGCAACGGCGGCACGCCACTGGCCGACCAACTGGCCGTGGCGGGCAGTCCCATCGCCTACAACGGCACTCTCGTGGTCGCCAACATAGGGGCGCCTCTCCAGCCCGGCGACACGTTCCAGTTGTTCAGCGCGAGCAGCTACAGCGGTGGGTTCACGCTGGTTTCAATGACCCCTGGACAGATCGTCACATGGAATACCAGCAACCTGGCGGCGAACGGTACCATCAGCGTAGGGAGCGTTGCGGCACCCTTCCTGACGACTGCTGTGGTTGGCGGTAACCTTGAACTCAGTTGGCCGATCGAAGCGCTCGGCGCGCAGTTGCTGGTGCAGACCAACGCGCCCAGCGTTGGCCTCAGCACCGACTGGGTCGTCTGGACGGGTTCGACCACCACCAATCAGATCAGCGTTCCCATTGATCCGGCCGTTGGATCGGTCTTCCTGCGCCTGGTCTATCCTCCGCAGCCGTAAGGGCGGCGCTGCAGGTCTTTGGGTAAAGAAGAGTTCGGCCCCGCAATGACGAAAGTCGCTGCGGGGCATTTTGTTTGGTTTATCCGGAGAGGATGTGCCTGGCGACGGCCAAGCCCTCGGCATTCCAAAACCCAGCCTCCCGGGTAAAGAGCCAAAACACCAGGCGGGAAGTAAAGCGTTCCAGGCGAAGGTGGGCGCATGTCAGCTTTGGTGCGGTTTCTAAGCTCTGGGTTGCGCAGGCCAACAGCCCGCCTGTTCAGACCGGAATCCGCCCCCCGGAGTTTCCGTGGCAACAGGCTTCGTAGGTTGCGTGCTGGGACAGGCTTATAGAGTGCTGGGCGGCTCTTCGCCGTTTTCGATGGAATGGCTATCTCACCTGCGCAAGCCGATCCAGCGCTTCTCGGCCTCGGCTTATGGTGTTACCATGGTGTCGTCCCGGAGTGATGCCGGTGTGGTTCCCATGTGGGCCGGCCCACATGGGAACCACACCGGCTCCCCTCCAGCCCGACGCCCGCACAGCGCCGCTCGCAACACCCTGATCCAACCCATATGGATGTCCAGGACAGTCCTGGGTGGCTGAATCACAAGTTGCTGAGGCTTCTTAAGATGCGCCCGCCAAGTGGGGGGGGTGACGTAAACCTCGGCAAACCCGCCGGGCCGGAGAGGTTCCCAGAGCGTGTACACCGGATGCACACCGGAGGTACACCGGAAAACCCCTTGTGCATCCGGTGTACCTCCGGTGTACTCAGCGCGAACCGCGGGAGAATAGGACGCTTCGGTCCGAAATGAACCCGAAATCTGCGGGTTTGCCGAGGGTTTACGGGGTGACGGCGGTACAATCGCGCTGCACACGCTGTTCTGGCTTCGCCAACCGTTGCTCTGCCGCCAGGTGACGATGAAAAAGTCTTTAGCAGGCCTGTCACCCTCTCAAAAACTAACCTGCGCCCGGGCAAGCTTCAGGCGAAGGCTTTCCTCAACAATTTGATGCTCTTCGGGACAGCGGAGTCAGGGGGCTCTTTGCCCTCGAACTCCAAAGTCACGTAGCCCGTGAAGGCGGCATCCGCGAGAATTCGCGCGATTCGCCCGTAATCGAGGTCCAGGGTGTACCACTCGCCGCCGCCGTAATAGGTCTTGGCCTGCACATAGACGGTCTTTGGCGCGATGGCTTGCAGCTTGGGGTAGGGGTCTTCGAGAAAGTTGCCTGTGTCCATCAGTCCGCCAAGCCATGGGGAGGAGATGCTGTTCAAGATGCGCAGCAGGCCCTCGGGCGTGCGCGCCAGGCCCCAGTGGTTCTCCAGCGCGAGCACCACGCCACATTCCTCGGCCTTGGGCAGGCAGCGCGTAATGCCTTCGATGCACCACTTGAAGCCCTCTTCCTCCGTGTGACCGGGCAGCACGGGCTCGATCCCACGGTTCTTCATTAGCTCGTCAAAGTCCTGGGTCGTGCCCCAGCGGCCAGTGTTGATCCGGATGCACGGGCAGCCGAGTGCGTAGGCGATCTCGATGCACTTCCTGGTGTGCTCGACGTTCTCGGTGAGCTCCTCGGGCTTGGGTTTCACAAAGCTCTGGTGTGTCGAGAGGCAGCAAATCTCGAGACCATTGCGGAAGGCGTGGCGCTTGAGCCTGTGCAAATGCGCGACGTGTTCGGCGGTGAGTGGAGCCTTCTCGGGGATGTCCATCTGACGGTGCAGGATGTCCACGCCTTCGACGCCAAGTTCGGCCGCTTTGTCCATGACCGTCTCGATGGAAACCTTCGGATCGCGAAAGTGCCAGTAGGAGTAGGTGGCAAGGCCGAGTTTGATGCGCTTTTTGACGGCGCGAGGCTTGAGCTCGGCAGCGACCCCGTGTGTGCCGCCCACACAAGTGAGAGCCGCTCCGGCCCAGACCGC